>CEOS01009515.1_pt1 | contig 16893 bp, 16 predicted proteins | sample 530601 | NCBI WGS metagenome assembly CEOS01 (sample SAMEA2620666, study PRJEB7988) | marine metagenome | biome: marine biome (ENVO:00000447); feature: mesopelagic zone (ENVO:00000213); material: "saline water (ENVO:00002010), including plankton (ENVO:xxxxxxxx)" | depth 1000 m
TTTTCATATTCGCCCTTACTGACTTTAAATAATGGTAATTTTCTAAATTTGTCACCATGTTTTAGCTGATTACCCATAAAATAATTAATAAAAGTAATCCAATAACCATCATAATCTTCTCTACCAACCCGTTCCTTTATCTCTTCGATAAATTCTTTAGAAGGAAGCTCATCAGCATCTAAAAATAATACCCAGTCATTTTTAAGTCTTTCATTTCTAAGTACCCAGTTTCTTTTCTTGGGAAATTTACCATTCCATTCAAAATTAATGAATCTAGCTCCCCATTTTTCAGCAATTTCTTTAGTTTTATCAGTACTCCCAGAATCTACCACTATAATTTCTGAAAATTCTTTAAGCAGGTCTAAAGACCGGGGCAAATTCTTTTCTTCATTTTTAACTGGGATAACTACGCTTATTGGTATCATCATTAATTATCTATTTTTAATAAATTTTGCCGGATTACCGCCATAAACTTTATCAGGATCTAAGTCCCTAAAAACTGCAGCCCTAGCCCCTACTACCGCATTATTTCCTATTCGTACACCTGGACCAATAAAAGAATCTGCAGCAACCCAAACTCCGTCTCCAATTTGTATGGGACAAAGTATTAATGGAAAATCAGGCTTTTTATGATCGTGACTGGATGCGCATAAGTATGTTTTTTGAGAAACAATCGTATTTTTTCCTATTGTGATTTTTCCCTGATTATAACAATCGACCTCCGGACCTAAAGTGGAATATTCCCCAATTTCTAAATTCCAGGGAGCCCATATTCTTACGGAAGCGTATACATTTGCGGTAGTATGAATTTTTGCTCCAAACATATTTAATACCATCCGACGATAAGACTTAAAAAGATTCAACCTAAAAGGCTTAAAAAATAATAATGCAAATATATTCCAAACCAGACGAAGAACTTTATTCTTTAATGAAAAAGTTGAATTATACGTAGACAATTCCATATATTAAATAATACTGATTTTACTTATCATCCTATTTGCATGACTTTGAACTGTAAATTCTTTCTGAAAACAGTTAAAAGCATTAGATTTCATGACTTCCTTTTCACTTGAGCTCATCAAAAACCATTTTTTAAGTTGATCAAAAACGGAATCTTCATTATTTTCAGCCACTAACCCAGCATTATGCTTAGCTATCTCCTTAAAAATATTTACTCTTTTTGTAATTATTACCGGTATGGAACAAGCTAGAGATTCAGCGACAGCAATCCCAAAATTTTCTTGATGACTTGGCAAAATAAAGGCTTCTGCTCCATAAAAAGCACCCCATTTGGCATCGCCGGTTAGCATACCAGTAAAATGAATATGATTAGATTTAGAAGCTAAACGCTGCATTTTTATTCCAAATGCAGTATCGAGTCCGGGTCCGGCAATAACCAGGTCAGGTACATTTTTATTATGCAATTTTAAATAAGCCTTGATCAAAAGATCTACTCCCTTCTTTTCATGAATCCTACTTAAAAATAATATATAGTTATCCGGCATAATACATAGACTTTGTTCTTCAAGTCCATTTTTCATAGTAGAATCATCATATAGTGGTGGAGCTGGAACACCATAGCCTACATCTAACTCTTGTTGCGGGCAATAGGGATTAAAAGTTTGTCTTGCTAATAAAAGTTCCTGCTCACACGTAAAGAGTACACCATCGACACCATTAATAACCTTACTCTCGATTAACTTCCAAAACACTAAGTTTCGCAAAGCCTTAAGGCGACGCCCCTCTGCTTTTTGAAAATAAGGGTCTAACATCCCATGAGGCATTACATATAATTTAGGACTATTTAATTGTTTATTTTGAAATTTCCTCCAGGCTCTATAAGTCCCATAGCTATTATAAAGCCATAGACCGTGAATGATAACAACATCAAAACGCCCTAAATTTTCCGCTAACCATGAACTCAAAAGGGGCTGATAAGCATATGGTCCTTTAGCTTTTCCAATAGCATGAATATGAAATGGATCTTGAGAATAATCTATATCGGCATCATCAAAGCAAACTACTTCATTAACTATCCCCAACTCCATCAATACCGGTATTGAATTTCGAATACCTTGACAGGGCCCACCACTCTCTGGTTTCATTGTTGCAATAACCCTTAAAATTCTCATTAAATTCTATTTAAAAAAATTCTTGTACAAATGGAAATATTGACTTGCAACTGCCTCAGGTAAATATTTTTGTCGGTTTAATTTTCCCTTATTAATCAATTCATGTCTATAGTTAGCATCAGATATAACTTTCTTAAAACCATTTTCAATATCAGCAATATCAAAAGGGTCAACTAAATGAGCACTACCACCAGCAACTTCTGGCATAGAAGAAATTTTACTTGTAACCACAACTCTCTCAACACAATTTGCCTCTATAATTGGCATTCCAAAACCTTCGAATGTCGAAACAAAAGATAAAATATCGCATTTTCTATAATTTTCAATCATTTCTTCATCCGATATATTATACCTATTGGTATAGTCTATCTTATTATCTAAAAGCTCGTTAACCTGGTCATCATTTAATTTTCCAATAATAATTAAATGACAAGGAATATTTTTTAAACTCTTTATTAGACGTATTAAATTTTTATTATACCCCGTACCTATATGTAAAATTACAGGTTTTTCAGAATTAAATTCTTTTTTAAAAGGGATAAAAGACTCTGAAACCGCTACAGGGATAACCTTAATTTTATCCTCTTTGCAATTTACATACTTTAAAATATCCTTTTTTGTTTCTTCTGAAATTGCGGTAACATATTTAGCCCGCTTAACAGGCAACTTTAAATACAACCAAATTATAAAAATTCTAGGCAAGCCCTTTTTTCTTCTTACCATACCACAATCCAAAATAGTAAGAAGGTTATTTTTCCCCATTAAAAGATTAAGAAAGTGAGTTTCTCCAGTAATATGGTTTATTGCCTTACTATCATAAAGCGATTTAGACTTTAGGATATTTTTGAATTTAGTTAAATAACCATCGTTATAATAAGGAGATATATACACCTGATAATCAACCTTATTCTTAAGTCTAAACCTTAAATCCTCAAATATCCTCTCTAAACTAAAATTAAAACCTTTTCTTGGTTTCCTTTGAAAATAATTTACTCGAATTTTATTGTTCATTTTCTAATTCCTGGTTTATCATAATCTCCAAAACATCGAAAAAAGAATAATCATAGTCCCAGCCAAGCAATTTCCTAGCTTTAGAGCTATCTCCATATATATCTTCGATATCTGAGGGTCTATAAAGATCCTGATCGATCACTAATTGTTTTTTAGAAATTCCTAAATATTGAAAAGTAAATTCAATTATTTCCCTAAGAGAAACAGATTTTCCAGAGGAAATTATGAAATCTGAAGGTTTATCTATTTGCATCATCAAATTCATGGCCTTAACATACTCCGGGGCCCAACCAAAATCTCTCTTAATATCTATATTACCAACCTTTAATTTATCTACTTTCCCTTTTTTAATTTTTATGGACTCGGTAATCACCTTCTTTACAAAAAAATTTGAACTTCTTAAATAGGATTCATGATTGAACAAAATACCACTACAACAAAATAAACCGTAGGATTCTCTATAATTTTTGACAATTAAATGAGCGGAAGCTTTAGATATTCCATAAGGACTTATAGGGTTGTAAGAACTATTTTCTGTAATAGGTAGCGTATTGTGCCCAAATATCTCACTACTGGAAGCTTGATAAAATTTAGTTTTTAAATTGAGTATCCTTATACTTTCTAAGACATTTAAAACTGAATTGATATTGAATTGAATTGTACCGATAGGTTGTTTAAAAGAGAGAGAAACCGAACTTTGAGCAGCCAAATTATAAAATTCATCAGGGCTGTAATTGCGAAGCAATCCCATAACTTGAGACAAATCTGTAAGATCGCACTCCTCTATCTTAATTTTATCCAATACATTTAGAAATCTCAATCTTTCTAAATTTTTAGGATTGTAACTTCTTGTAAGCCCTACTACTTCGTAGTTCTTATCTAATAAAAACTTTGCCAAATATGAGCCATCCTGCCCAGAAATTCCTGTTATAAATGCAATCAAAATTTTAAAATTTTAAAATTAATTATTTAAAATATGCAATAAACAATCCTTTATTTGTTCAAAAGAATAATTAGAGACAATAGCCTGAGAATTTGGTGAATTTGTAAGATTTTTTTTAATCAATATTTCTTTAATATATTTGGCCAATTCTTTGTAATCCCCGGTTTTAAAGACAAAGCCATTACTACCTTCCTCAACTAAATCCTCCACACATCCTGTATAATCGGATATTAATAAAGGCAAATTAAAATTCATTGCTTCATTAACCGATAACCCCCAATTCTCCCCTAAATAGGAACACATGACAAATAAATCTCCAATAGCATAATATTCAGGAATTAAAGATTGATTAATAAACCCTGTTAAAATTACGTTACTCAAATTTTGGGATTTAATGAAATTTTCCATTTCCTCTCTCAATTCTCCTTCCCCCACCATTATCAACTTTAAATTTTGATTTTGTAAGTTTGAAAAAGCCCGCAGCAGATCCATAGGCCTCTTTTTAGCAATATATTTACCAGAGAAGATTATAACTTTCTCATTTTGTTTTATATCATATTTTTCCCTAAGCAAAAGCCTGTCAAATGTTTCAAAGGCTATTCTAAACCTTTTGTTATCCACTGCGTACGGGCAACTTATAAGCTTATGATCCTTAGCCCCAAAATAACGATAAAACTTGCGATTCTGCTTTCCTATATATAAAAAGTAATCTATTCTTTTAAATAATATAAACTTTAAAAATGCCTGTTTTAACAACCGTTTAATCCGTTTTTTTTTGAATTCATGCTTTAAAGGATTATCACATCTAACACAAACAGTATGACCATATAGTCGACCAGTCAAAAGAACAATCATTAAAGAGAAATAATGCCAACCATGAACCACAAGAATTGCATTTTTCTCTTTTTTCAAAGCCTTTAGGACTCCAAGGTTTATAAGCCCAAAAAATCCTTTAAAAAGCGAAGGCCTCAAAGATTGATTTCGAAAAAATGTACTTTTATAACCCGCTAGTAAATCTATATCCCATTTAATATCCACCCCAAATTGCTTATCTTTACCTCCCTTTATAGAGAAATCTGAAAAATACCAAGCTTCAGTTTCAACACTATTTTCGTTTAAGAAACTGTACAATGGCGCAAAATATTGAATCGGGTGTGAATTAAGAAATATTACTTTTCTATTCATTACTATTTATTAGTTTTTCCCTATTTAATTTATTTATAATTAATATAGTACCTATTGAAATATACCACCATATAGCTAAAGGTGGCTGAATACTTAAGGTTCCTGTGAGACCAATTATAATTATATACGCCAATAAAAACGAAATTATACAACTATATAATCTGTCTTCAGTTTTTAGAAATATCTTGTAACAGAGAAAAATAACGCCCAACCTAAAAGCATACCACAAAAAAATTAAATATACACCTCCTTCCCAGGACACTGTAGAGAAGTCATTTTCAGTCCATAATTGGGACCTTACACCTGCAGCATATGAGCTTATTTTATCAGATCCATTCGTCATTACTCCTATACCATTACCAAAAACTGTTTTATCAATAGATTCATTCGCAATAATATCCAGTCCATTCAGGTAACTACCAAAAACACGACCTGTCACTTCCTTTACATTCGATTCATCTTCCCCTCCTTCACTTCTTCTTTGATAGGCAGCAAAAAAATCAGGAAATAGAATGGGTAGTATCGTCAATGCTACAACCAGCGTTATTATAGGTATTAAATTTGCCTGAAATGTTTTTGAAGGAAATTTTAAAAATTGTAATAAAATCCCCCCTAATAAGACTAAACCAGCTCCAAATACTGCAGTTCTACCTCCAGTAACAAATACGCTTAAAATCAATAGAAATCCAGTTAAAACACGTATAAACCAATTGTTATAAAAACTTTTCCGAGCCGATTTTATAACATAAAAACTACCAAAGTAAAATGCTGAGGCAAAGACAAGGAAAAATGAGTATTGCCCAGTAAAGGAAAAAGTAGAACTTACTCGAAGAAAACCAGCCGCAGAAAATCTTTCCAAAGAATCTCCTCCAACTGAAGTATTTAACCAGTGAGAAGCCGGCAAACTATTCTGTATCAGAGCAACTATTCCCGTAGGTATTATAAGAAAAGATACAAATAACACAAGATGCATAATTTTAGCTGGATTACTCTCAAAACCAAGATATAGACATATTGCAATGATAGGATATAATAAATATAATTTTCCGCCCCAAAAAACCAGTATGGGATCGTAAAATGCATGAACTACAAATATTGGTATAAAGAACAAAAAAAGTAAAGTCCAAATAAAATTAAACTTCTTAATACCATCTTTTCTAGGAAATCTATTTTTAAGATAGAAAATCAAAAGAATAAAGCACATTATATCTTTTAGAAAAAAAATTAAATTGCCAACAAAAGTTGGCAAAATCTTTCTTAATAATCCTTCAAATACAAGCAAACATATAATAATATATATACTTGTTAAAAAGTTTTGCTCTAATTTTAATATCCGGTCCCTCATTATCAATTGTTGGCGATATCGATCAAAATTTTAGAAAGATTAAATCCAGTATCCTTCCACCCTCCTAATTTTTTACTTTTCTCTATTGCAGATTGTCGCATCTTTCTTAATAATTCCGGATTATCAGCTAGCTCTTGAAATTTCCGAGCAATAGCGCTAGAATCTCTAATAGGAACAATATATCCTTCTTTATTGTCCTCTATAATATCCAAACCTCCACTATTTTCAGTTGTTATTAAAGGAATACCAAAAGATAAAGCCTCTCCCAATACTAAACCAAAACCATCTTCCACAGTAGGCAAACAAAATACGGTAGCTTTTAAATATTCATTTGTTAAATCCTCCCCTTTTAGCACACCCTTAAAATCCACTTCCTGCGGTAATTCGATATTTTCAAGACCGGTCTCTGAACTTATAGGTCCTACTATAGTTAATTTTTTGTTAGGATACTCAAATTCTTTAAAAGCGTTTATTAAATATCGAAGTCCCTTCCGTACCGATACACTTCCAACGTATAAAACATTAAAGCTTTCACTATCCTTTTTAGCAAAATCTCTACGATCTGGTAATTCAAACCCATATGGAACTTTAATTATCTTATCTTCCTGGAATCCATACGCTTTAAAACTATTTGCAACGAATTGAGAAGGAACAAGTATATAATCTGCTATTTCATACTCTTCAATTCTCCTCGCTACCTCCTTAGCACTTGTTTTAGACTTCCATTCTAATCCAGTTCTTTTATATTCCTCTTTCAAAATTGATTCCTGATAAAGTACATGAGAATTAACAGCCTCTACTACCTTTATAAAATCATAAGGAGATTTAGTACATGACCTAAGCCCACTACCATTATAAAACATAAAAATATCTGCCTCTTCTAGAAAAGAGCTACTTTTATTATCCTGCTCCAACTTTGCCCAATAAGCTATCTCTTTAGAAAGCCTACCAAACCCTGGTAATTTTAAAGAAGCTAAGTATAAATTTTGTAAATAGTCAGTTCTAATCAATTTATCCCCGATTTCCGAAAGTTCAGATCTAGGGCTAAATCGGGAAAAACCACTTATAAATTTCAACAACAAACCACGATCATTTAAATATTTGGCATATTTATAATGATGTGCTCTATTTGGTGCAGTATAAACTACCTTTGGAATGTAAGTCATTTAATACAAATTTTCTAAATCCTGATTAAATATTTCAGCAATATGAGAACTACGAATTTCTTTGGCTATAAGACCAACAGCCTCCCGCAAAAAACTTAAATTATCAAGTTCTAATTTAGAAGGGTTTACAATAATGCCTTCAAAACTTTTGAAAAAGGCACCTATTTCGTCATTCTCTCTCAACTTCACCGGAGCTAATATAGGTATACCGTGTGCCATAAATGCGGAAAAACTACCACTCTTACCTAATAAATGAAGAGGCACCGAAGTAATACCTATATTGCACTTATCAAATTCCCGAGACAATTCAATGTCATTTAAAAATCCAGTTTTAATATAATTTGCCACCAAATTCTGATTTTTAAATTGACTTCTAAATTTTTCGATATTCTCTGATTTACCTCCTAAAAATTTTAAACTGAATTCCCAACCAAGTTCCTTACACTTATTATATATATCATCTAAGCTACCTTCAATTGCATCATAATATTTAAACTGACTAAAGATTCCTACTATAAAATAAGGGTCTGTTCTTTCTTTAGAATCTTTTTCTGGTAGTACAAAAGGTTCAATATTTGCAAACAATGGTAGCTTTTTAACTTCAATAGCCGCTAAATTCCTAAGACGTCTCGCATAGACAGGTACATGAGTATGAATTAGGGAAGCATTGGTTATGACTAAAATTCGTAATAAAATTCTTTTCTGAATTTCTCTATAAATGTAATTTTTAATGCCTGATTCCTGAATCCACAATTCATGAAACATGATATGAAATTTTAAATTTCTAAAATTAGAAACATTAGCCAGATATTTTAATAAATTAAATGGTAAACCTTTATTATGAAAAGCATGAGGAACATATTGGATACTACAAATTTTTGTATCATTTTCTGCCATGAATTGTTTAGATAATTTTTCTTTTTCATCCCAATTCACTAGAAAAGGAATTCGTAAGACTTTCAAGGAATTGGTTTGATCAAATTTTAATTCCTTTCCATAGCACTCATCTACGAATTTATCGCTAATCGCCAAAACGGAGATTTCCCGGCCAAATTTTGTTAGCTCTTTTGCTAATTTTCTGATATAATCACCTACACCATCTTTGCCCTCTTCAAAAGAACCGCATATAAAAGTTATCATTTTCTTTCAGCAATTTTTTTTGCAGGTACTCCCCCCCAAACCTCATTAGCAGGTATATTTTTAGTAACAACAGATCCAGACCCAATAACAACACCATCACTAATTGTCACTCCTTTTAAAACAATAACGTTAACCCCTAACCAAACATCGTCACCTAATATAATTTCTTTTTCTGAACCTCTTTGCAATCTCATCAACCCACCAAGTTTTAGGCCATGGTCATGGTCAATAAACTTACATCCCGAAGCAATCAAACAATTGTCTCCTATGGTTATAGATTTAGATATATTAAACTCTACCCCTCTACCAATAAAAGAATTATCACCAATACAAATAGATTTTTTATTCTCCCAAAATCCAACATATTTAAAATAAATATTTTTCTCCAACTTCACATTATTACCAAGGGAAACCCTATTATACCATGTAAATTCGGGGATTCCGTTCATAATTAAGTTATCACCAATTTCTACACCTAAAAACCTTAAAAAAAAAATATTAATTTGAGTTTGAACTTTTGAAAATGATTTTACCATGTAAAAAATAGATACGCCTTTGATTTTTTTTAATAACACAGTTTCAATATCTATTTAAATAATTCATTAAAATTTCATTCATACTATCAATAGAGTTTTCCCAAGTCAAATTTTGAACACTATTCCAAGCATTATAACTTAATTTATTCAGATTCAGATTACCATTTATAATTTCCTTAGTTAGTTTTTCTAGACCTTCTAAATTCCCCACACTTACCAGAAGAGCATTCTCTCCGTTCACTCCTATATCCTTTAATGCGGCTTCTCTATAACCTAAAACACATAATCCACAGGCCATCGCTTCGGTGGTTGTTTTTCCAAAACCTTCTCCATAAGAAGGCATTAAAAAAATATGGCTATTATTATAAAAATCAACTAACTTTTCTCTCTCCATCCATCCATATACTTTTAAAGAAGCTCCTAAAAAAGAAAAATCTTGCGTAACATTATCAATAGATCCATCATTTACAATAAATGTCAGTTCAAATTTATCCTTTAGATAATTTAAATTCTTAAAAATTTGCATTAAATCTAAAATCCCTTTTCTTTCGACATACTGACCTACAAAAAGAAATTTAATTTTATTATTTATTGAAAACTCATTATACTTCAATCCTATATAGTCATCCGACAAGCCATAAAGTATACTTTCCACTTTATAAGCATATTTAGGATATGCCTCCTTTATAAAATCCTTGTCATCTGAACTCGCGGTTAAAATTAAATCTGAATACCTTACAGTTAAATAACTGCAAAATTTCATAAGTAAATGAGCAGGAATATTTTTAAAGGATTTCCATTTTTTAGATGTTGAATTCGCTATTAATTTTAAACGTTGATGTATTCTAAGTTCCCAACCGTGGGATCTATTAACAAAAAGAATATTTGAATATTTTGGTTTTAATAGAAAAAAAGCTAAAAAAGCAAAAGGTTGACTTACCATTACCACATCATATTTTTCTTTTTTAAGCGCTTCCTTAATTTGTTTATATTGATCGTAGGGAAGTTCGAAAAATCTATAAAAATTATTACTCTTTATAAACCGATTCTCTTTTCTCCATATATACTCAATCTTATGACCTCTAGAGCTAAGCTCATTTCCAATAGTAATTACTGTACCACCAGCACCCGCATTGGGATTATATACGGAATCAATTACAAACAAAAAATTCATTCAAAATTATTTAAAATTTAGTTTCTGTATCCAATAACTTTTGCCGGGACACCAGCCAAGACACTGTAAGGAGGAAAACTTTTAGTAACTACTGAGTTAGCAGCAACAACTACTCCATCGTTTATTGTTACTCCCGGTAAAATTATAACTCCGGCTGCGATCCAACAATCTTTACCAATTATGATTCCTTTTTTGTTTTCATCAATACCTTGTTCTCTTATTAAAACATCTTTTTTCTTAAAAGCGTGATTTGTAGTTATTAGCTTTACTCCCTGCGCTAACATCGAATCATCTCCAATAAAAATATTTCCTCCTGCAGCACTTAGTAATGTATAATCTCCAATATGCACATTTTCACCAATATTCAAAATACTATTGTATTTAACCACAACTTTAACAAAATCATTAAAACTTACTTGCTTTTTTATTTCTAAATTAGATTTTTTAGCAACTTTAATTATTGTACATCTACCTATACTAAATATTGTACCAGCCTGTTTCCAGTTTAAACTTGGACATTTAATTTTATACCAAATTGTTTTTAAAAACCTTTTCATGATTTTGTTAAATTATTTAGAATAAAATCGAGTAAAAATTTTATTAATTAATATACTTCTTTTCTTTCTTGAAATCAAACTATTAGGAAGGACATTTATAGGACCTTTACCTATATTCTCCCAGTAATAAATTGATGAAAATGGCACTTTTCTACCATTAAACATCAAAATTATATAATTGGCTTTCCATGGCTTAGGCGAGCCTGTCGCATGGGACATTACTTTTCCTCCAGGTATAAAATCCATCCCCTCTGGACCGTAGTCACTAATACCAGATTCACAGCACATTGCAGCCATATTTAATCCATCTTGATCCTGTTTAGAAAACTCAAATGTACGATCTAAAGAGTGTTTAAATTGCGTAGGATGTAATTCTATCTTATCATCCCTATAACCAGCATCCATTATAGACTTCCAAATATAGAGAAATTCTATATTTTCTCGGCGCAGCCCCACAAACCCTCCATTGATATAAAAATTTAAGTCCCTTTTAATCTCGAAATTATTTTTTTCGAAAAATCTTTTCCATTTATTCCGGACAGGATGATTACGAGACATTGTATTATTAATTATTTCTTGAACCACTGCTACACCATCTCTGATCCAATCTTCAAAAAAAGACCATCTACATTTTATAACTATATCAGGATCAAAATAAAATAAATTTTCACATTCAAAACTATATTTTTCAAATAAGTCTATCATAAAAATAGGCTTATAATTGGTGAGATGATAATCTGTTTTCAACTTAATAAAAAACAATTCAACATCGCCTAACGGCATATAAAATATTTCTTCTCCATCAATTTCTTTAAAAAGCTTACCTTTAAACCAAAAAGGCAGTTCTCCTCTATAGCCCACAAAAACTCTTCCTGAAAAAGAGTTTGCAACTAAGGAATTTATCAAACCGGCCAGACCGTAGTGAAAGTGACCTTCATATAAAGAGCACACATTACTTGCACTTCTATTTTTCATTAAATCTATTCTTTAAAAATTTTGCTGGGACTCCCCCCCATATTTGATTAGCCGGTATATCATTTTTCACTAAAGATCCAGCTGCTACTATAGCACCTACACCAATTTTAACTCCTTCTAGAATTGCAGACTGAGTACCTATCCATACATCATCTGCTATAATTATCGGCTTTTCTGTGGTCGATTGATCTTTAATCAATTTAAATTCTGAATATCTATGGCCCGAGTCTACTAATGTACAAGAACTTGCAATTAGCACATCTTTCCCTATTAAAACCCTAGAACTACAATTAATTTCTGTATTAGCACCTATAAACGAATTATCACCTATCTGAACCTGATGAATGTCCGAGAATGGGTGAGCTATATGAATATAAACATTTCTTTGTATAGCAACATTATGACCTATTTTCAATTGATGTGGCCAAAGGCAATAAAATCTGTCAATTTTACCAGTTAAAGTACCTGTCTTTAACCCCCTTAATTTCATAAAAATAAGTGACATTTTTTTCCGACATTCAAACAATCGAAAACAAAATATACTGAAGAAATTTGCTTTACCACCAGACATTTTTAATTAGATTTTAATTTCAATATCTTAATAAAACCATAAATAAAATTCATTACAAAGCTTATTACATTAACCCAAATATTAAAATACAAAGCTCCAATCAAAGACGTTACATCTAATACACTAGCTAACAATAGCATACTTATCAAATTTATAGAAATCATCAAAATGGGATTAATTACCCACCCACGATTACTATAAAGCCCAAAAGCAGCACCCGACAACAAAGAAAAACAACTCCCTATCATGGCTAGTAAAAGTTCAACGTTTAAACCTAAATATTTATTACCTAGTATTTCCAAAATTATATCTGATCCAAAGTAAATACAAATTAGAAAACCGGATAATAAAACAACCAATCCCAAAAAAATAATAATATATTTTTTAAGAAGTTGCGAAGAGTTTGAAGGTAATCGCGAAAATCTTGGGATTATAAGAGTTGCAAAAACTGTAGAAAATAAACTTAAAAACATTGCCAACCTTCCTAACGCACCTACACTGGCTACAGATTCGGAATTACCAAAAAAGGAAAGCAGCCATACTAAAATTTGACCAGAGATGCAGTAATAAATTGATCCAGGAAGAGTTCTGACTACAATTTTTAGAATACCCTTTTCAATTTCTTTATCAACTGGGGCATCCTTTTCTACAAACTCCCCGGCAATTTTTCTTAGTCTATAATTACCTATTAATCTTGGAATCCCATTTGCCAATATCGCTATGTATGTAAAAGGGAAAATAAAAACCATAACCCCTCCCATTATTACTCTAACGATAGCTACAAAAAGTTGATTTCTTTGTAACTTAGGGATTGCTTGATGAAGCTTAGGTACAGTTTGTAATAAAGAATCTGAAAGTGCAGCCCAAAATGATGGAATAAGTGCTAAAATTATTAATACAATAACCGATATACTAGCTGACTGTCGATTTAATAAGTAAATTAAAATAGGAATCGTAACAATTAAACTATAAACTGCGAAACGCTTACGTAGATTAATACTTGTACTTAAAACTTTTCCAAGTTCGAAACGATCCTTCCAAACCTTTCCACCAGCAGCCATTGCACCGTTATTGATTCCTCCATCAGCCAAAACAGTCATTGTACCCAACATAGTATTTGCGATAGTATAAAAAGCATATTCTTCCTTAGTTAAGGACCGGATAATAAATATACCTAGCAACAATCCAAATCCTTGAACGACTGCTTGGGTACCCCCGGTAATCATCAAAAGTTTACTCCATTGTAAAATATTTCTACTTGGAGTTTTTGATGTCATTTTTACCATTAATTTTATTTAATAAATTAAAAACCTATAGAAATACAATCGAAACCTTGAAGTAATTATTGCTATCAGAAAGTGAATTGATTATCCATAATTTATAATAGTTAGTATTTTATCATGGACTTGACCCGGAATCGCTCACTAATTTGAAAAGCCAAACCTTAAGGATAAAAACCCTGGACAAAATTAAGAGATAACCGTCTCAATATGATTTATTAGGAATTTTCGAAAAAAATCTAACATTGAAAAAATTGAACATCATTAAAATTATAAATTAATTCTATTCCAATTGTTTTAAAATCTTATGACCAGCTTTTAATAAATCTACATCTCTTTTCATCAATTTAACATCGCCTTTCATCATATCTTTTACCAACCCCTTTAAATCATACTCGGGAACCCAACCCAGCTTTTCTTTGGCTTTAGAAGGATCGCCAAGCAACAGGTCTACCTCTGTAGGGCGGAAATAAGAAGGATCTACAGAAAGTACTTCTTTACCGATCTCAACCTTATAATCTCCATTACAAGCTGCCACAAAAGCTTTCTCATCTACTCCTACGCCTTTAAATTCTAACTCAATTCCTACTTCCTCAAAAGCCATACGTACAAAATCTCGAACCGTTGTAGTCACCCCAGTGGCAATCACCCAATCTTCTGGCTTATCTGCCTGTAAGATCATCCACATCATACGCACATAATCTTTAGCATGCCCCCAGTCTCGTTGCGCATCTAAATTTCCTAAATATATTTTATCTTGTAAACCTAGCGCTATTTTTGCTACGGCACGAGTAATTTTTCGGGTTACAAAAGTTTCCCCTCTTCTTGGAGATTCATGATTAAACAGGATTCCGTTACAGGCATACATCTCATAGGCTTCACGATAATTTTTAGTAATCCAAAATCCATATATTTTAGCTACTCCATAAGGAGATCTGGGATAAAAAGGACAGGTTTCGTCATAGAAACCGTTTGCATTTTTATTTTCCGGTAAGCCTCCGTATAGTTCGGAAGTAGACGCCTGGTAAATTCTGGTTTTTTTCTCTAGCCCTAATAAACGTACCGCTTCCAATATTCTTAGTGTTCCTAATCCATCAACATTACCAACGTATTCAGGGGAATCAAAAGATACCTTTACATGCGACATTGCTCCTAAATTATAAATCTCATCCGGTTGTGTTTCCTGTATGATTCGGGTTAAATTCATGGAATCCGTTAAATCTCCATAATGTAATTTTAGGCGTTGATTTGGATCATGTGGATCCTGATATAAATGATCGATACGATCTGTATTAAAAAGGGAAGCACGCCTTTTGATACCATGTACCATATATCCCTTTTCCAATAATAATTCCGCTAAATAAGAACCATCTTGCCCAGTAATTCCCGTGATTAGTGCGACTTTCATATTTTTTGTATTTAGTTAAGTAGTGTGAAATCTAAGTACTGATTTAGCTCCAACAATAATCCGCCATTTCCACACGTCATTTTTATTTATTTAATGTTATAAAATAATCTTTATAAATAGGGAAAAGACGAAACATCTGTTACATCTTTACTTGCTTAAAGCTATCATTATTAGTTAAAAACCACTTGTAAGTTTTTTCAATCCCTTCCTGAAGCCCCATCTGATGTTTCCAACCCAGACTGTGCATTTTTGAAACATCCATAAGCTTACGTGGCGTACCATCCGGCTTGGAGCTATCCCAAACAATATCTCCTTTATGTCCAATTGTTTGCTGAATCGTTTCTGCCAATTCTTTAATAGTAATGTCCATGCCTGTACCTACATTGTACAAATATTCCGGTAACGTATTTTCTAGCGCAAACACAACTGCTTCAGCCATATCATCGACAAATAAAAACTCTCTCATGGGTTTACCGCTGCCCCATAAGGTCACAGGTGCATTTCCATTTATTTTTGCTTCATGAAATTTACGTATCATGGCCGGTAACACATGTGAAGTTTCCAAATCAAAATTATCATGCGTCCCATACAAGTTGGTAGGCATCAAACTCACAAAATCTTTTCCGAATTGCTTCCTTATGGCCTGACAGGCTTTTACTCCGGTGATTTTTGCAATGGCATACCATTCATTAGTCGGTTCTAAAGAATCGGTCAATAAATACTCTTCCTTTAAGGGTTGGGGTGCTAATTTAGGATAAATACAGGAACTTCCGAGAAATATAAATTTCTTTACATCCAATTTATGTGCGGCATCAATTAAATTATTTTGAATTTGCATATTCTCCATCAAAAACTGAAATGGATAATTATTATTAGCCAAAATACCTCCTACACGTGCGGCAGCATCAATAACCACATCTGGTTTTTCAATTTTGATAAAATCAAAAACAGCTTTTTGATTTCTAAGATCTAATTCTTTACTCGTTCTCCCTATTAGATTTGAGTATCCTTTCTTTTTTAACACTCTCCAGATCGCAGCACCAACCATTCCTCGATGACCAGCAAGATATATTTTAGAATCTTTTTCCATTTCTATTTACAAATAAGCAATTGCAATAATCCCTCTACTAATAATTTCAAATTCTATGGGTTTAGTTTCCGATAGAATAAAACTTAAATCCTTTTTCTTCCATTTCGTTTCGCTCTAATAACCTTCTACCATCAAAAAGAAAAGCCGGTTTAAGCATACTTTCAAAAACTTTATCCCAATCCAACTTTTTAAACTCATCCCACTCCGTCAAGATTGCCGTAGCATGAGCGTCCTCAATAGCCTCGTAAGGGCTATTCACAACCGTAACCAGATTTCTATTTTCCTCTTCAGATCGAGAACCTAGATAATCTAGATCTGCATAAATTTGATCTTCTGTAACTTTTGGATCGTACACCACAACTTCTGCTCTTTCGTTTAAT
>CEOS01044486.1_pt1 | contig 16848 bp, 16 predicted proteins | sample 530601 | NCBI WGS metagenome assembly CEOS01 (sample SAMEA2620666, study PRJEB7988) | marine metagenome | biome: marine biome (ENVO:00000447); feature: mesopelagic zone (ENVO:00000213); material: "saline water (ENVO:00002010), including plankton (ENVO:xxxxxxxx)" | depth 1000 m
GTCTTCGCGGCCCAGCCCTTCATCGCCTGGGCGGCGGCGTCGATGGCGCGGGCAACCTCGGACCGGGTCAGATCGGCGACCTTCGCGATCACGTCGCCGCGGGCGGGATTGACCACATCGAAGGTGGCACCGTCATCGGCATCGACCCATTCGCCGGCAACGAAGGCGCGCGTTTCCAGCAGCGACGGGTCGCGCAGCAGGGTTTTCAGATCGGTGGAATGCTTGGTCATCGGCTTCGGCCTCCTTGGCGATTTGGCGATAGATGATCACGCTGCCCCAGCCTTGTCAAAGTGGGCGGGTTCCCGCCGCGGCGGCAATAAAAAGTGATGTCCTGTTGATGGCGGCGCAGGAACGTCCTTGCGGCGGGCGGGGTTGGATCGCCAATGATCCGCAAGCCCGGATCGGCAAACAAGGAGAAGAACGATGCGCAAGCTGTTCATGACCACCACCGCCGCCGCGATCGCACTGGCGGGCGCGGCCCAGGCCCAGACCATGGCCACGGCCGGCACCGATCTGAACGTTCGTTCGGGTCCCGGCGTGCAGAACGAGGTGATCGGCTCGATCAAGTCGGGCGCCGAAGTCACCGTAAGCGGCTGTATCGAAAGCGCCAATTGGTGCGAGGTCGTCGCCGGCGATCTCAGCGGCTGGTCCTATGGCGATTACCTGACCGTCAAGGCCGGCGACAAGATCGAGCCGCTGTATCCCAACCGCCAGCAGATCGGCGTCACGGTGATCGAGGCCCCGGCGGCGGACAAGGCCGGCGCCGGCCAGAACGCCGCCGTGGGCGGCGTGACGGGGGCGGCGATGGGTGCCCTGGTCGCGGGACCGATCGGCGCGGTCGCGGGCGCGGCGCTTGGCGGAACCTCGGGCGCTGCCGCGACCGAGGAACCTGACGCGCAAGTTACGACCTACGTGACCCAGAACACCGTCGATCCGGTCTATCTGGAGGGCGAGGTCGTGCCCGGTGCCGGCATTCCCGAAGACGTGACCCTGTATGATATCCCGGAATATCCGGCTTATCGCTATGCCCAGATCAATGGGCAGACGGTTCTGGTGAACCCGAACGACCGCCAGATCGTTTACATCTATCGCTGAGTTTTTCCCTCTTGGCGATCTCTGGGGGCGGTGCGCTTGTCGCACCGCCCTTTCTCATGCGCCGAAACGCACCGACCAGCAGGGTTGCAGATCGCCTGGCGCGGGTTCGGCCGCGTGGATTGCGCGCGCCACCGCACGGGCCAGGGTGCAGGACGCGGCATGGCCCAGCCCGAAGACCTGCGCCACCGGGTCCGCGACCCGCCGCGCCCCGGTCGAGACGGCGAAGACCAAATCGCCATCCATCGGCGTATGACTGGGAACCAGCGCGCGGGCCAGCCCGTCATGCGCGGCGATGGCCAGCCGTTGCAGCGCCGCCTTGTCCAGGGCGGCATCGGTGGCGACGATGGCGAGGGTCGTGGCCTCGCCCTGACGTTTCATCGGCTGCGGCTCTTGCGCGGCCGGGAAGCTGCGCGGCAGGCCGCCGCGCCCGAATTCACCCTCCAGTTCCCACGGCGCGGCCCAGAAATGCGGGCCTTCGCCGATGGTCGCCGAGCCTATCGCATTGACCACGACCAGCGCCCCCATGGTCAGGCCGTTCTCCAGCACCGCCGAGGCCGAGCCCAGCCCGCCCTTCAGCCGTCCCGTCATCGCCCCTGTTCCCGCGCCCGCGCTGCCGATGCCGAAATCGGGCGCGGCGGCCTGCCAGGCGGCACGGCCGAGCGCGGGATAGGGATTTTCGGTCCAGTCCTTGTCGCCGCCATTCAGCAGATCGAAGACGATTGCACCCGGCACGATGGGCACCCGTGCCGCGCCGACCGCAAAGCCGCGCCCCGCGGCGCGCAGCGCCTGCATCACCCCGTCGCAGGCGGCCAGCCCGAAGGCCGAGCCGCCCGACAGGACCAGCGCATCCACCGCGGTGACCAGCTTGTCGGGCGCCAGAAGATCGGTCTCGCGGCTGCCCGGCGCGCCGCCCATGACCTGCACCGCCGCGGTGAAGGGCGCATCGCCCGTCAGCACCGTGACCCCGGATTTCAGCCGCGCCTCGGCCGCGTTCCCGACCCGCAGACCGGCCACGTCCGAAATCAGGTTTCGCGGGCCGGGCCTCATCGCGCGCCGCGTGCCGCATCGCGGATCTGGCTCAGCGTCGCACCCGTCGTCAGCGCCTCGGGATCCAGCCGCAGCTCGATCACCGCCAGCGTGCCGGCATCGCGGGCGCGGGCGAAGGCATCGGCGAATTCCCCGTCTTCGCGCACGATCTCGCCATGGCCGCCATAGGCGCGGGCAAGGGCCGCGAAATCGGGGCTGAACAGCGCCGTGCCCGAGACGCGGCCGGGATAGTGACGCTCCTGATGCATCCGGATGGTGCCGTATTGGCCGTTATTGGCGACGATCACGATGATAGGGGCTCCGTACTGCGCCGCCGTCGAAAGCTCGGTCACCGTCATTTGCAGGCAGCCGTCGCCGGCAAGGCAGATCGCCAGCCGATCGGGGTGGGCCAGCTTGGCCGCGATCGCGGCGGGCAGTCCATAGCCCATGCTGCCCGAGGTCGGCGCAAGCTGGGTTCCGTATCGTTTCCAGCGGAAATACCGGTGCAGGAAGGCGGCGTAATTGCCCGCGCCATTGGTCAGGATCGCGTCTTCGGGCAGATGCCGGGAGAGCCAGCCAACGACATGTTCCATCTTCACCGCGCCGGGCGTCTCATGGGGGCGCTGCCATGCCTCGTAGCGCGCGCGCAGATCGGCGCGCCAATCGGCCCAGTCCCGGTCCGGGGCGGGCAGGGCGGCCAGCGCCGCGACGACCTCGCGCGGATCGGCGACCAGCCCGGGATCGGGTTGCCACAGGCGGCCCATCTCGTTCTCGTCGGGATGGACATGAATCACCCGCGCCCGCGGTCTGACCGGATCCATCAGCCTGTATCCCGCCGTCAGCGTGTCGCCCAGACGCGCGCCCAGCGACAGGATCACGTCGGTCTCGTCCAGGGCCCGCCCCAGTTCGGGGTTCATGCCCACGCCCAGATCGCCCACGTAATGCGGCAACCGGTTGTCGATCCGGTCCTGCCGCCGGAAGGGCACCGCGACCGGCAGATCCCAGTTGCGGGCCAGACGCGCCAGATCATCGGCCGCCTGCTGCGACCATTGCGAGCCGCCGGCGACGACCAGCGGCCGCCGCGCCCCGGCCAGCGCATCGGCCAGGGCCGCGACGGCGTGCGGCGCCACATCGGGCAGCGGCCGCGCGGCGGCCGGCAGGTCGGGGATGTCGGCGCGATCCGACAGCATGTCCTCGGGCAGCGCCAGGACCACCGGGCCGGGGCGTCCCGACATGGCCACCGCAAAGGCGCGGCGGACGTATTCCGCGATCCGATTGGTGGCGTCGATCTGCGCCACCCATTTCGCCAGCGGGCCGAACATGGCGCGGAAATCCACCTCCTGAAAGGCATCGCGGTCGGTATCGCCGCGCGCGATCTGGCCCACGAACAGGATCATCGGCGTCGAATCCTGGCGCGCGACATGCACACCCGCGCTGGCATTGGTGGCGCCCGGCCCCCGCGTCACGAAGGCCACGCCGGGCCGGCCGCTCAGCTTGCCGGCCGCCTCGGCCATCATCGCGGCGCCGCCCTCGTGCCGGCAGACGATATTTTGGATGCCGCTGTCATGCAGCCCGTCAAGGGCCGCCAGAAAGCTTTCGCCGGGAACCGAAAAGACCCGCTCGACCCGATTGGCCTTCAGCGCCTGAACCAGTATCGTCCCGCCATGCCGCATCGCCGTTCCTCCATCCGCCATCACGCCCTAGCGCGAAGACGCGGCCAAAGGCAATCGGCCAGGAAGGCCGCAGCGATCTTTACAGCCGCGCGCGCCGCGCCTATCTAGCGCGGTCATGGCCAAGGAACCCGAGAACAAAAATTACAAGGTGATCGCCGAGAACCGGCGGGCGCGTTTCGATTACTTCATCGAAAGCGATCTGGAGGCGGGCATCGTGCTGACCGGGTCCGAGGTCAAGTCCCTGCGCACCGGCCAGTCCAATATTGCCGAAAGCTATGCCAGCATCGAGGATGGCGAATTGTGGCTGATCAACGGCCATATCGCGGCGCTGTCCAATGCCGGCGTCTTCGGCCACGAGGAGCGCCGCAAGCGAAAGCTGCTGGTCAGCCGGCGCGAATTGTCGCGGCTGTGGCAGTCCGTGGGGCGCGAGGGGATGACCCTGGTGCCGCTGGTGATGTATTTCAACCATCGCGGCCTGGTGAAGCTGAAGATCGGCGTCGCCAAGGGCAAGAAGATCGCCGACAAGCGCGAAACCAGCGCCAAACGCGACTGGAACCGGCAGAAACAGCGGCTTCTGAAGCAGGGCTAGAAGAAAGCCACGTTGCAGCCAGCGGCTTCGGCCTGTAAATCGGACCGCGTGCCTTGATGCGGGGGAAGAGGATGCAGGACGATCCGAAGACGCTGGTCTCGACCGAATGGCTGGCCGCGCATCTGAACGACCCCGACCTGCGGGTGATCGACGCAAGCTGGCACATGCCCGCCAGCGGCCGCGACGGACGGGCCGAATACGAGGCCGCCCATATCCCCAATGCGCGGTTCTTCGACATCGACGCGATCTCGGACAAGCGCAGCACATTGCCCCACACCGCCCCCCCGGTCGAGATGTTCATCAGCCGGATGCGCGCGATGGGCGTGGGCGACGGCCATCAGGTGGTGGTCTACGACAATTCCGATGTGCGCAGCGCCTTTCGCGTCTGGTGGAATTTCCGCCTGATGGGCAAGATCGACGTGGCGGTGCTGGATGGCGGCTTCGGCAAGTGGCAGGCCGAGGGCCGCCCGGTCGAGGACATGGCCCCGATCCTGCGCGACCGCCACATCACCGTGCAGCGCCAGGCCGGTCTGATCCGCGACGTGACGCAGGTGGCGGCGGCCAGCAAGCTGGCCGATCACCAGATCATCGACGCCCGCGCGCCCGAGCGGTTTCGCGGCGAGGTGGACGAGCCGCGCCCCGGCCTGCGCGCGGGCCACATCCCCGGCTCGCGCAATCTGCCTTTCGCACGCCTGTTCAATGCCGACGGCACGATGAAGGACGAGGCCGCGATCCGGGCCGAATTCGAAACCGCCGGGGTCGATCTGTCCCAGCCCGCCATCACCACCTGCGGCAGCGGCGTGACCGCCGCGATCCTCAGCCTGGCGCTGGAACGGATCGGCCACCGCAACCACTCGCTCTATGACGGAAGCTGGACCGAATGGGGCAGCTTTCCCGACCTGCCAATCGCAACCGGAGACGCCTGACAATGCTGTCCAACCTGAAACCGCAAGCCCCCGACAAGATCCTGATGCTGGTCGAGGAATTCAAGGCCGATACCCGTCAGGGCAAGATCGACCTTGGCGTCGGCGTCTACAAGGATCCGCAGGGCGTGACGCCGGTGATGCGGGCCGTCAAGCAGGCCGAACAGCGCATCTGGGAGAACCAGACCACCAAGGCCTATACCGGCCTTGCGGGCACCCCGGAATATCGCGAGGCGATGGCCGGGATGGTGCTGGGAGAGGTGCCGGCCGAACGTCTGGCCTCCGTGGCGACGGTGGGCGGAACCGGCGCGATCCGGCAAGGCTTGGAACTGGCCCGGCTGGCGAACCCGGATCTGACCGTCTACGTTTCGGATCCGACCTGGCCGAACCACCTGTCGATCCTGAAATTCATGGGCCTGCCCTTCGTCGAATACCGCTATTTCGACAACGACAGCCGGGGCGTCGATTTCGAGGCGATGAAGGCCGATATCGCCAGGGCGGGCCGCGGCGACATCGTTCTGCTGCACGGTTGCTGCCACAATCCGACCGGTGCGAACCTGACGCCGGAACAATGGCAGGAGGTCGTCTCGATCCTTGAACAATCCGGCGCGGTGCCGCTGATCGACCTGGCCTATCAGGGCTTCGGCGACGGTCTGGAAGCCGATGCCGAAGCGACGCGGCTGGTCGCGCGCAGCCTGCCCGAAGTGCTGATCGCCGCCTCGTGCAGCAAGAATTTCGGCATCTACCGCGAGCGGACCGGCATTCTGATGGCGCTGGCCGAGGGCCGTGAGGCGCGCGACCTGACGCAGGGCAGCATGGCCTATCTGAACCGTCAGAACTATTCCTTCCCGCCCGATCATGGGGCGCGCATCGTCAGCACGATCCTTGCGGATGCCGCTCTGCGGGCCGACTGGCAGGCGGAACTGGAGGAGGTCCGCAACACGATGCTGGGGCTGCGCAGTCAACTGGCCTCCGAGCTGCGCGAATTGTCGGGCAGCGACCGGTTCGATTTCATCGCCGATCACCGCGGCATGTTCTCGCGCCTCGGTGCCACGCCCGATCAGGTGCAGTCCCTGAAAAGCGAGTCCGCGATCTACATGGTCGGCGATTCGCGGCTGAACATCGCCGGGCTGAACGGACACACCGTCCCGATCCTGGCCCGCGCCATCATCGAGGCGGGGATCTGAGGGAACGCGCCCTGGCGGTGATCCGGCGGGGCGCGAAGCCCTTGCATCCCGCGCCCAAGGGGCGCCGTTCGTCCGCCGCGGCCCCCTTCTGTCATGCGGTCATCGGGTTGGGGGGGCGCAGGGCTGTCGAACTTCCCCGGCGCGGTGAAGAAGCTGTCAAGCCACGGCAGCCGCGTCAGGCGATCCGCGCCCATGCCTGGGTTATACCATGGCCTTGAGATCCGTCAGTGTCGGCAACGGTGTTTCTGTCGTCTCATAAGCATTTGTTTCGACGACATCGGTGCTCATGTTTTCCCAGGTCTGGGTGCAATAATTCTGGTATCCGGTGTAATCATTGCTGAGTTTGTAATATGACATCACGATCGTGCCCTGATAGATCGTCGTTTTGACGCCCGGCGCTGTCTGTGCGGTGATTTCGGTGCTTTCCAGCTTGGAAAACGCCTGTGAAAAACCGATCTCGCCGCTTATCTGCACCTTCGCGCTGACATTGATCAGGAAGCTTATGCCTGCGCTCACCTCTACCGAGACGCCGAATTTCTGGCTGAAGCCAATGGTCGAGCCGGAGCTGACCGAATAGGTGATCTGCTGGGGGGCACTGGTATTGTTGGCGTTGCTGATGACGACCCGCGCGGTCTGGAGACGCTGGACATAGCACCAGTTGTTGCCCGCTGCATCGGTCCCGATGAGAACCGCACCTTCCGGCGCGGGCGGGGTCTCAAATCCGGGATAAAGCTTTCCGCCCACGATTGACAATCCGTTGTCACCGATGATGTCCATGTCCGTTCCATTCCTCGAAAATTGCATTGGTAAAGGGTCAAGTTCTCCCCGGGCGGGAAGATTATGATTCTTGGCACACGCCAATCTTGCCAACCAGGGTCATACCGGTCCGCGCGGTGTTGCAGGTCATCTTCGTCAGCCTGATCGCGAGGTTGCGAAACGTTCAGATCGGTCGGAAACAGAGCAAGACGGTTTCCAAACGCCGAAGGCTCCCCGTGACAGCGGATTGTCTGGATAACGGCCAGCCTTCGACGAGATCGGAATCGCCGATGACGAGAGCCCTGTAGTAAACAAAAAACAGTCTTATAGTAAACAAAAATTATATAAAGCGTCTCATGGAAAGCTTCCGCAGTCAATATCGGGAATTCTGAACCGGGGTGAATACCAGATTTCTGCCCTGGAAAGGTTCGCAAAGTGTTTCTGGGGTGGCCATATTCGCCCTGATCCGGCAGGGGCGTCGGGCGCGTTACCCCTTTCCCCGCCCTATCCGCGGTTCGCTGCCATTCATCAGCCGCGCGATATTCGCCTTGTGGCGGATGAAGATCAGCACCGCCATGAAGGCGCAGACGGCGGCCAGGTCGCCGCGCCCGGTTGCCCATGCGACGACCGGCGACAAGGCCGCCGCCAGCAGCGCCGAAAGGCTGGAAATGCGCGTGGCCAGTGCCGTTGCCAGCCAGATTGCGCAGGCGATCAGCCCCAGCGGCCAGTGCAGCGCGATCAGGGTGCCGAGAAAGGTGGCGACGCCCTTGCCGCCCCTGAATCCCAGCCAGACCGGGAAGCAATGACCCAGAAAGGCCGCGCCGCCGGCCAGCATCGCCGCGTTTTCGCCGCCGACTTCACGCGCCAGAAGCACCGCGATCGCGCCCTTGCCGGAATCCAGCAGCAGCGTCGCCAGCGCCGCCGGCCTGTTGCCGGTGCGCAGCACGTTGGTCGCCCCGATATTGCCCGACCCGATCTGGCGCAGGTCGCCCAGGCCCATCGCCCGCGAGATCACCAGTCCGAACGGGATCGAGCCCAGAAGATAGCCGAAGATCGCCGACAGGATCAGCATCATGACGCACCCCCGAAGACGCGGTTGCCGCCAATCCAGGTGCCGGACACGCGGCCTTCCATCCGGGCGCCGTCGAAGGGCGTGTTCTTCGATTTCGACAGCAGGGCGAAACGGTCCAGAACGAAGGGCGCGTCGGGATCGAACAGGACCAGATCGGCCGGGGCGCCGGGCGTCAGCCGCCCGGCTTCCAGCCCCAGCCGCTTGGCGGGATTGAGCGACATCGCGCGCCAAAGCTGCGGCAGCGACAATCCGCCCTGATGATAAAGCCGCATCGCGGCGGGCAGCAGTGTCTGCAGTCCGACCGCGCCGGGGGCCGCCGCCTCGAAGGGCAGGCGCTTGGATTCCTCGTCCTGCGGGGTGTGAAAGCTGGCGATCACGTCGATCACCCCTTCGGCCACGGCCTGAACCATCGCTTCGCGGTCATCCTCGGAGCGCAGCGGCGGGGTGAAGCGGAAGAAGGTGCGATAATCGCCGACATCGAATTCGTTCAGCGTCAGGTGGTGGATGGAAATGCCCGCGGTCACGTCCAGCCCCGCCGCCCGCGCGCGCCGCAGGGCGGGCAGGGCGGCGGCAAGCGTGACCTGATCGGCGTGCCAGCGGCAGCCGGTCATGGCGACCAGCGCCAGATCGCGATCCAGCCCCATCACCTCGGCCATGGGCGAGACGGCGGGAATGCCGTAAAGCGAGGCGAACTTGCCGCTGGTCGCGGCCGCGCCCTTCGACAGCCCGGCATCCTGCGGATGGCCCACGATCAGCGCCCCGGTGCCGCGGGCATAGGCCATGCAGCGCGACAGCAGCTTGCTGTCGCTGACCACGCGCACGCCATCGGTAAAGGCCGCCGCGCCCAGATCGCTCAGAAACCCGATCTCGACCATTTCGCGGCCTGCGCGCTGCTTGGTCAGCGCGGCCATGTGGCGGATGTTGACCTTCGCATCGGCGGCGCGGCGGGTCACGAATTCCAGCGATTCGGGCGTGTCGATGGGCGGCGCGGTATCGGGCCGCGCTATGATCGTGGTCACGCCCCCGGCAGCGGCGGCAAGGCCCGCGCTGCGGAAGCTTTCCTTGTGCCGTTCGCCCGGCTCGCCGATCTTGACGCCCCAGTCGATCAGGCCGGGTGCCAGGACCCTTCCGCCGCAATCGACGATCTCCGCCCCTTCGGGCGCGGCCTCGTCCGGCGCGCCGCGGCCCCCGATCCGGCCATCGCCGACCAGCAGCGATCCGGGCCCGTCCGTCCCGGCCTCGGGGTCGATCAGGCGGGCATTGCTGAACAGGATCGCGGTCACACCATCACCCCTGCTGCCGCCGCGCCCCGTTCGGCGCGCAGGTTCCGCGCCAGCAGATCCAGCGCCGCCATCCGCACCGCCACGCCCATCTCGACCTGGTCCTGGATGACCGAGCGGTTGATGTCGTCGGCGATGGTGCCGTCGATCTCGACGCCCCGGTTCATCGGGCCGGGATGCATGACGATGGCGTCGGGCGCGGCCAGTGCCAGCTTTTCGGCATCCAGGCCCCAGCGGTGGTAATATTCGCGTTCGGACGGAATGAAGCCGCCATCCATCCGTTCGCGCTGCAACCGCAGCATCATCACCACATCGGCGCCGCGCAGCCCCTCGCGCATGTCCTCGAAGACCTCGACGCCCATCTCGCCCACGCCCGCGGGCATCAGCGTCGCCGGCCCGATCAGGCGGATGCGGTTTTCCATCTTGCCCAGCAGGATCAGGTTGGATCGTGCCACGCGGCTGTGGGCGATGTCGCCGCAGATGGCCACGCTCAGGCGGTGCAGCCGGCCCTTGGCGCGGCGGATCGTCAGCGCGTCCAGCAGCGCCTGCGTGGGATGTTCGTGGCGCCCGTCGCCCGCGTTGATGACCGCGCAATTGACCTTTTCGGCCAGCAGGTTGACCGCGCCCGATTGCGGATGACGCACGACCAGCAGGTCGGGCTGCATCGCGTTCAGCGTCAGCGCCGTGTCGATCAGCGTTTCGCCCTTCTTCACCGAGCTGGTCTGCATCGACATGTTCATCACGTCCGCGCCCAGCCGCATTCCGGCCAGTTCGAAGCTGGACTGGGTGCGGGTCGAATTCTCGAAGAACATGTTGATCTGGGTCATTCCGGCCAGCGCGTCGGAATGCTTGATCGTGCGCCGGTTCAGGCCGGCATAATCCTGCGCCAGATCCAGAAGCGTCACGATCTCGGGCGGGGAAAGATGGTCGATGCCCAGAAGGTGGCGGGCGCGGAAGGACATGGGCGACCTCTCTGGCGACGGATCGCGCCTTCTATCGCAGATGGAACCACAGGCGGCAAGGCGCGCGACGGTCCGGGTCGCTGCGCGTCAGACGATGTTGGCGGCCCTCTCGATCAGCGCGACGCCCTCGGGGATCCGGGTCTCGTCGATCGAGCCATAGCCCAGCCGGAACAGCGGGCAGGGCTGCGGCGGGGTTTCGAAAAAGACCGCCCCCGGCTCGATCAGCACGCTGTCGGCGACCAGCCGGTCAGCCAGATCCGCGCTGTCGCATCCCGCCGGACCGCTGAGCCAGATGCTGGACCCGCCCGAGGCCGCCGCGCCCTCGATCCGCAGGGTGGATGCCGCCAGTGCCTGTTCCAGCACCGCGCGACGGCGCTTCATCGCCTGGCGCAACCGGACGATATGGGCGTCGTAATGTCCAAGCGCGAGAAAATAGGCGGTGATGCGTTGCAGGTGGCTGGGCGGATGGCGCAGCATGATCGAGCGCAGCGCGCGGGCCTGCGCGATCAGCGCGGCGGGACCGACCATGTAGCCGATCCGCAAGCCCGGAAACAGCGATTTCGAGAAACTGCCCAGATAGATCACGCGGCCCTCGTCATCCAGCGATTTCAGCGCCGGGGCAGGCGGGGCCAGATAAGACATCTCGAAGTCGTAGTCGTCCTCGATGATCAGGAAATCCCGTTGCCCGGCCCTCGCGATCAACTCGCGACGCCGCGACAGGGGCATGGTTGCGCCGGTCGGAATGTGGTGGCTGGGCGTGGCGATGACCAGCCGGGTATTGCCGGGCAGATCGCCGGGCCGCAATCCCCTGTCGTCAACGGGCAGGAAGGTCGTGGGGCTTTGCGCCCGGCGCAGGGTTTCGGCGAAATCGGGGTAGCCGGGCTCCTCGGTCACGGCCAGACGGTCGGCGCGGGCCAGCAGTTCCACCGCCAGAAACAGCGCGTTCTGCGCCCCCAGCGTCACCAGAACCTCGTCCGGCCCCGCGGTGATCCCCCGCCGGGGCAGGGTATTGGACCGGATGTAATCGACCAGCAGCGGATCGTCGGCGCCATAGCGGTCGGCGGCCAGTTCCGCGAAATCGCGGGTGCCAAGCGCGCGGCGCGCGCAATCGCGCCAGGCGTTGTGATCGAACAGGGCCGGGTCGGCCTGACCGTAGATGAAGGGATAGCGGAAATCGCGCCAGTTCGCGGGTTTCCGGATCATCCGGCGCGGCAGGTGGTGGTCGGAAAGCCAGTGTCCCCAATCGGGCGGTTCTTCGGTCCGTCTGGCACCTTGCGCGCGAAGGCGCCTGTGCGGCACGGTTGCGGCGACGGCGATGCCCGATCTCGGGATCGTCTCCAGATAGCCCTGGCTGACAAGATCCTGATAGACCAGCGTGACCGTCATCCGCGACAGGCCAAGCGCCCCGGCCAGGCTGCGGCTGGAGGGCAGGCGTGTTCCGGGCCGGGCCCGGCTTTCCAGCACCGCGCGCACGATGGCCGCGGCAAGCTGGCCCTGCCGCGTCGGCGCGTCGCTGTCGCGCAGAAAGATGACCTCGGGCGCAATCCGGCTGTGCATCTGGACCTAGAGACGGTTCCATCTGGACATATCCTTGCGGCAACCGGCCTGCAACATTATGCCGCACCAAACACGCCGCGACCAACGCGGCCCCAGCAACAGGGATCAACCGATGAGCTACATGACCCGTTTTCTGACCGGCACCGCGCTGACGCTGGCACTTGCCGTTCCCGCCGCGGCCAAGGAATACCGCATCGCCGTGGGCGATGGCGCCGGCGGATCGCAGGAGGCGCTTGGCAAGGCGTTCGTCGCCGCGCTGGAAGAACAGACCGGCGGCGAGATGACCGGCAAGCTGTTCCTGAACGGCCAGCTTGGCGACGAACAGGACACCGTGACCGCCGCCGCCACCGGAACGCTGGATTTCTCGATCCTCGCCATCAACAACATCACGCCGTTCTCGCCCTCGGTCGGCACGCTGACGCTGCCCTATGTCATTCTCAGCCAGGACGACGCCGAAAAGATCACGCAGGGCGAGGTCGGCCAGCAGATGATCGACCAGACGATCGAGGATGCCGGCGTGCGCATCATCGGCTGGGGCTATTCCGGCTTTCGCGTGCTCAGCAATTCCAAGCGGCCGGTTTCGACGGTCGCGGATCTGCAGGGGCTGGTGATCCGCGTCCCGAAGAACGAGATCATGATCGAGACCTACAAGAGCTGGGGCCTCAATCCGACGCCGATGGCCTGGGGCGAAACCTTCGCCGCGCTTCAGCAGAAGGTCGTGGACGGGCAGGACAACCCCTATCTGACGATCTACGCGATGAAGTTCGACGAGGTCCAGAAATACATCACCGACCTGCGCTACCTGTTCTCGATCGAGCCGCTGATCGTCAGCGAGGCCCTGTTCGAAAGCCTGTCGGAGGATCAGCAGCAGCAGGTTCTTGCCGCCGGCAAGGCCGCGACGCAGGCATCGTCCGAATTTCTGCGCAGCGAGGAATCCAAGATCCGCGACGAGTTGGTCAGCCGCGGCATGGAGATCACCCAGCCGGCCGACGACGAGAAGGAGTTCCGCGATCTTGCGACTGCCGCGGTCTGGCCGCAATTCTATGACCAGATCGGCGGCAAGGAGGTTCTGGACAACGTCCTGACCTCGCTGGGCCGCGAACCCGCGCCCCAGTGATGCGCCACCGCGCGCGGGCTCTGGCCCGCGCGCCTCGTTCCCGTCCCCGTCCGCGTCCCGGCGCGCCCGTCAGCCAAAGGCACCGCCATGCCAGCACTCTGGTCCTTTCTCGACAAGTTCGAAAGCCATGTCTGCCGCATCCTGCTGGCCGTCTTCGTGACGCTGCTTTTCGCGCAGATCGTCGCCCGGCAATTGTTCGGCTTCTCGATCACCTGGATCGAGGAATTGTCGGTGATCCTGTTCGTCTGGTTCGCCTATTTCGGCGCGTCCTACGCCGCCCGGATGGCCGCGCATAACCGCGTGGGCTTTCACCTGAACGCATTGGGCCGCGAGAAGGCGCGCATCGTCGAGGCGATCGGCGATCTGTTCTGGATCGCCTTCAACCTGGTCTTCATCTGGCAGTCGATCGAATTCATCAGCCGCCTGAAACCCTTCGTGAAGGCCCAGACCCTGGGATGGGAGATGCGCTATGTCTATCTGGCCCTGCCCATCGCCTTCACCCTGATGACGCTGCGCATCCTCCAGGTGAACTACCTCAAGCTGGTGCGCGGCATCGACCCCGCCGATCCCGACAAGGTCAGCGTCGAGGCGGCGCTGGAACTGGCCGAGGACGAGAAGCGCGCCTATGACAAGGGTCACCGCTGATGGACAGCTATCTGGTCGAAATCCTCTTCGGCGCCTTCTTCGGGCTGCTGATCCTTGGCGCGCCGATCACCGTGGCGCTTGGCGTCTCGTCGCTGGCGGCGATGCTGTATCTGGGCGACAATCCGATCAAGATGGTGCAGATGGCCTGGTCCGCGGTCGGATCCTTTCCGCTGATGGCCCTGCCCGCCTTCATCCTCGCCGGCGCGCTGATGGAGGCTGCGGGCCTGTCGCGGCGCCTGATCAACGTGGCCGAAAGCCTGGCCGGTCCGTTCACCGGCGGATTGTCCGCCGCCACCGTGATGGCCTGCCTGTTCTTCGGCGCGATCTCGGGCTCGGGGCCGGCGACGACCGCGGCCGTCGGGATGCTGATGATCCCGGCCATGGTGCGGCAGGGCTATGGCGCGGGCTACGCGGCTTCGGTCACGGCCGCGGCGGGCGGGCTTGGCATCATCATCCCGCCCTCGATCCCGATGGTCATCTACGGCATCTCGGCCATGGGCATGCAGCCGCCCTCCGCGGCGATCGAAACCTATGGCGCGTTCCAGTCGGTCTCGATCTCGAAGCTGTTCATCGCGGGTTTCCTGCCGGGTGTCGTCATGGCCGGCGGCCTGCTGGTGATGAACTACATCCGCTGCCGGATGCGCGGCTTTCACGGCTCGGCCGAGCCGCTTTCGGTCGGCAAGATCCTGTCGGCCTGCTATCACGGCTTCTGGGCGCTGCTGGCCCCGGTGGTGATCCTGGGCGGCATCTATTCCGGCTTCTTCACCCCGACCGAGGCCGCCATCGTGGCGATCTTCTACACCTTGTTCGTCGGCGCCGCGATCTATCGCGAACTGGATCTGCGCGAGGTCATCAAGTCGCTGGACACGACGACATGGCTGGCCGGGCGCGTGTTGCTGGTCCTGTTCACCGCCACCATCTTCGGCCGGATCCTGGTCGAAAACGACGTTCCCGCCGTCATCGCGGGCGGGATCCTGTCCCTGACCACGAACCTCTACCTGATCTGGGCCATGGTGATCGGTCTCTTGCTGGTCATCGGCATGTTCATGGAAACGCTGGCCGCGATCATGATCCTGGTCCCGGTGATGCTGCCGGTCGCCTACATGATGGGGATCGATCCGATCCATTTCGGCATCGTCATGATCGCCACCCTGTCAGTGGGTTTCCAGACGCCGCCGCTGGGCGAGAACCTGTTCATCGCCTCGGGCATATCCGGGGTCTCGATCGAAAGGATCAGCCTGCGGGCCATTCCCTTCGCGCTCGCCTCTGTCACCGCAATCTTCATCATCGCCATCTTCCCCGGAATCGCCCTGTGGCTGCCCCGGATGATGGGCTACTGACGCAAGGAACACGCCTATGACAACGACCACTCGCGCCCTGACCGCCGACGACCTGAAGGCCACCTTCGACGCCTTCAACCGCCACGACATCGACGGCGTGATGACGCATTTCGCCGATGATTGCGTGTTCTTCACCGTCGCGGGCGAACATGAATACGGCAACAGGATCGAAGGCAAGGCTGCCATCGCCAGGGCCTTCGAGGGGGTCTGGACCGCGATGCCTGACGTGCAATGGGCCGATCACAGCCATTTCCTGTCCGAGGACGGCACCCGCGGCGTCAGCCAGTGGACCTTCCGTGCCACCAACCCCGACGGCACCCGGACCGAGGTTCAGGGCGCCGACCTGTTCCGCATCGAGGGCGGCCGGATCGTCGAGAAACAGGCGATCCGCAAGCAGCGCCCGGCAATCCCCGCGAAGTGAGCCGTGTCATGCAGATGATCGCCAGACGTGCGGGATCGGTGCCCTTCGATCCCTTCTACGACCCGATGACGGCCCGCGGGCTGGGACCGGGCAGCGATTACGCGCCGACCTACTGGATCGACACGGCGGGCCCGGCGCCCGAGGATGACGGCCCGGTCACGGCGGACATGGACGTGGACGTCGCGGTGATCGGCTCGGGCTATACGGGCCTGTCCTGCGCCATCCACCTGGCCCGGATGCACGGCATCAAGGCCACCGTGCTGGAGGCGAACGGCGTTGCCTATGGCTGTTCCACCCGCAATGGCGGGCAGGCGCAGATCAGTTCGGGCCGGTTGAAGCGCAGCCAGTGGATCAAACGCTGGGGCCTTGATACCGCGCAGGGCCTGCATGCCGAGGTCACCGAAGCGTTTGACCTGTTCCGCGGCCTGATCCGCGATCACGGCATCGATTGCCAGCCACAGGATGGCGGCCATTACTACATCGCGCATAAGGCATCCGCGATGCCGGCACTGGAAAGCGAAACCCGGCTGCTGAACGACACGTTCGGCTATGGCGCGCGGATGATGGGCCGGGACGAGCTGCATGACACCGTCGTCCGTGACCACGAGGCGCATGGCGCCATGTGGGAACCCGACGGCACCGGCATCCATGCGGCCAAACTGGCCTTCGGCTATCTGCGCGTGGCCCGTGAACTGGGCGCCAGGGTCCATACCGACAGCCCGGTCCAGGGCTGGCTGCTGAAGGATGGCATCCATCACCTGCGCACGCCCGGCGGCACCATCCGCGCGCGTCGCGTCGCGGTGGCAACGGCGGCCTATGCCCCGCGCGGGCTGCATCCGCGGCTGAGGGACCGGCTGATGCCGATCATGTCCAACAGCGTCGTGACCCGCGTTCTGACACCGTCGGAACTGGACGAGGTCGGCATCAGGAAACTGTCGCCGCTGACCGATACCCGGACCCTGCGCCACTATTACCGGCTGCTGCCCGACAACCGGCTGCAAATCGGATCGCGGGCCGCGATCACCGGCCGCGACGCGGCCAATCCGGCGCATCTGAACGCGCTGCGCGAGGGGATGGCGCGGAAATTTCCGGTCCTGCGCGGGATCGATCTGGATTATTCATGGTGGGGCTGGGTCGATGTCAGCCATGACATGATGCCGCGCATCACCGGCCTGCCGGACCTGCCCGGCGCGTTCTACGCGCTT
>CEOS01073847.1_pt1 | contig 16838 bp, 15 predicted proteins | sample 530601 | NCBI WGS metagenome assembly CEOS01 (sample SAMEA2620666, study PRJEB7988) | marine metagenome | biome: marine biome (ENVO:00000447); feature: mesopelagic zone (ENVO:00000213); material: "saline water (ENVO:00002010), including plankton (ENVO:xxxxxxxx)" | depth 1000 m
CAGCGGCCTGAGCTTGCCCTTCGGATCCCACCATTCGGCGGCCATCGCCTCGAATTTGGCGATCTCGCCCTGATCGATGCTGGTCATCTGGTCCTGTCCTTCTGGCAGCCGGTTGCTTCTGGCCTTATAATGTGGAGATGGACCGATTGGCAGAACAAATCGCCGCATCACGGGACCGCCTGCATCCCTCGGGCGAGCCCTATGACCACCGGATGCTGGATGTCGGCGACGGCCACCGGCTGTATGTGGAACAATACGGCAATCCCGAAGGCCGCCCCGTCATTGTCCTGCATGGCGGTCCGGGCGGCGGTTGCAGCCCTTTCATGCGCCGCTTCTTCGATCCCAGCCACTACCGCGTCGTCCTGTTCGACCAGCGCGGCTGCGGACGCTCGCGCCCCTCGGCCTCGGTTCGGGCGAACACCACGCAGCACCTGATCGCGGATATGGAAATGATCCGCGAGACGCTGGGGCTGGCCGACTGGCTGCTGTTCGGCGGCAGTTGGGGCGCGACGCTGGCTTTGGCCTATGCGCAGGCGCATCCTGACCGGGTGACCGGGCTCGTGCTGCGCGGCGTCTTTCTTGGCCGCCGGACCGAGCTGGATTGGTTCTATGGCGGCGGCGCGGGCCGTTTCTTTCCCGATCTGTGGCGGCGGTTCCAGGACCCGATCCCCGAAGCCGAGCGCGGGAACATGATCGCGGCCTATCACCGCCGCCTGTTTTCCGACGATCAGGGCCGGCAGGGTCGCTACGCCCTGCCCTGGCTGATGTGGGAAAACGCGCTGGCCGGCTTGCAGGCCGCGCCCGTCAGCCACGCGCCCGCCGATTATGCCCGCGCCTTTGCCCGGCTGGAAAACCACTATTTCATGAATGGCTGCTTCCTGAGCGAGAATCAGTTGCTGGAGGATCGGCATCTGATCGAACACCTGCCGGCGGTGATCGTGCAGGGCCGATATGACATGGTCTGCCCGCCGCTTGGCGCGCATGATCTGGCGCAGGGATGGGCGAATTGCGATCTGCGGATCGTTCCAGCCTCGGGGCATGCTTTGTCGGAACCCGGAATCTCGGCCGAATTGCTGCGCGTCATGGATGCGTTGCGCGACCGGAACCAGCGAGAGGATTAGGATGCTGTTCGCGATCTTTCTGATTGCCTGTCTGGCGGCCGCCGCGACAGGCATGGTGTTCAAGCCCGGCGATTGGTACGAAGGATTGGCAAAGCCCGCCTTCACGCCGCCGAAATGGGTCTTTCCCGTCGCCTGGAGCGTGATCTACCTGCTTCTGGCCTGGGCCGCCGCGCGACTGGCCGTTCTGCCCCGAAACGGCATCGTCATGGCGCTGTGGGCCGCGCAGATAGCCCTGAACACGCTGTGGACGCCGGTCTTCTTCGGCGCCCACCGGATGGGGTTCGCGATGGCTGTCATGGCGGTGCTGTGGCTGGTCGTGGCGGCGCTGGTCACGCTGGCTTTCCGGCTGGACGCGGTGGCCGCGGTCATGCTGCTGCCCTATCTTGCCTGGCTATGCGTGGCGGCGGCGCTGAACTGGCGCATCTGGCAGGACAATCCGGGTGCCGGCGGGGTCTGACACGCCCCGCTTGCAATCCCCGCCTCAGGGGTCTATATGCCTGCTTGACAGCGGTGCAGGCTTCCACCCCCTGCCCACCGGACGCTTCTGCTTGGGCCCGCTGCGGGCCCTTTTTTCCATCCGAAGGACGCCATGTCGAACGACCTGATCGCCAAGACCGCCATTGACCGGCGCCTGGCCGAGATCATCACCCCGGTGATCGAGGATCTGGGCTTCGAGCTGGTGCGCGTGCGTCTGCAAGGCGGCAAGACAGCGACCTTGCAGATCATGGCCGACCGGCCGGAAGGCGGCATCAACGTGGAGGATTGCGGCGACATCTCGGTCGCGGTCAGTGCCACGCTGGATGTCGAGGATCCGATCGAGGACGCCTATCACCTGGAGGTCAGCAGCCCCGGAATCGACCGGCCGCTGACCCGGCTGAAGGATTTCGCGACATTCGAGGGCTATGAGGCCAAGCTGGAGACGAACCAGCCGATCGACGGCCGCAAACGCTGGAAGGGCGTGCTGGCGGGCGTCGAATCGGGCGATGCGGGCGACGAGGTTCTGCTGAACATCGAAGAGGCCGGCGAGATCCAGACGATCGGGCTGAATTTCGACTGGCTCTCGGATGCGAAACTGGTGCTGACGGACGAACTGATCCGCGAAATGCTGCGCCAGAAGAAAGAGGCCGGAATCGCGATCGACAACCTGGACGAAAGCGCCTTTGACGCGGTGGAAACCGAAGACGATGGCGGAACCGACGAAAACGAGGGCGCCGAGCGCGCCGATACCAAGGAGTAAGTGATGGCGATCACCTCTGCCAATCAGCTGGAACTTCTGCAAACCGCCGAGGCGGTCGCGCGCGAGAAGATGATCGAGCCGGAACTGGTCATCGAGGCGATGGAGGACAGCCTCGCCCGCGCCGCCAAGTCGCGCTACGGGTCCGAGATGGACATCCGCGTCAAGATCGACCGCAAGACCGGCAATGCCACCTTCACCCGCGCCCGGACCGTCGTGGACGAGGAAGAGCTTGAGAATTATCAGGCGCAGCTTACCCCGGCGCAGGCCAAACCCTATTTCGAGGCGCCCGGGGACGGGCGCGCCCTCTGGATCCGCGATGGTGCCGCGATCGAGGATTTCTCGGGCGCGCCGCAGCCCGGCGACGTGTTCGAGGAGCAGGTTCCGCCCGTCGATCTGGGCCGCATCGCCGCGCAATCGGCCAAGCAGGTGATCCTGCAACGGGTCCGCGAGGCCGAACGCGACCGCCAATACGAGGAATTCAAGGACCGCGCCGGCACGATCATCAACGGTATCGTCAAGCGCGAGGAATACGGCAACATCATCGTCGACATCGGTCGTGGAGAGGCGATCCTGCGCCGCAACGAAAAGATCGGCCGCGAAAGCTATCGCCCGAACGACCGCATCCGCGCCTATGTCAAGGACGTGCGCCGCGAGACCCGCGGGCCGCAAATCTTCCTGTCGCGCACCGATCCGCAATTCATGGCGGAACTGTTCAAGATGGAGGTGCCGGAAATCTACGATGGCATCATCGAGATCAAGGCCGTGGCCCGCGATCCGGGCAGCCGCGCCAAGATCGCGGTCATCAGCTATGACAACAGCATCGACCCGGTCGGTGCCTGCGTGGGGATGCGTGGCTCTCGCGTGCAGGCCGTGGTCGGCGAATTGCAGGGCGAGAAGATCGACATCATCCCGTGGAACGATGATCAGGCGACATTCCTCGTGAACGCCCTGCAACCGGCCGAGGTCAGCAAGGTCGTCTTCGACGAGGACGCCAACAAGATCGAGGTCGTGGTGCCGGATGAACAGCTCAGCCTCGCCATCGGCCGTCGCGGCCAGAATGTTCGCCTGGCCAGCCAGCTGACCGGTCTGGATATCGACATCCTGACCGAGGAAGAGGAATCGAAGCGCCGTCAGGCCGAGTTCAACGCCCGCACCGCGCTGTTCATGGAGGCGCTGGATCTGGACGAATTCTTCGCGCAGCTTCTGGTCGCCGAAGGCTTCACCGATCTGGAAGAGGTGGCCTATATCGACCAGGACGAGCTGCTGACCATCGACGGCGTGGACCAGGGCACGGCCGAGGAATTGCAGGCGCGCGCCCGCGACGTGCTGGAAGCCCGCGCCAAGGCCGCACTGGAGAATGCCCGCGCCCTGGGTGCCGAGGACAGCCTTATTGACTTCGAGGGGCTCACTCCCCAGATGGTCGAGGCATTGGCAAAGGATGACGTGAAGACGCTGGAAGACTTTGCCACTTGCGCCGATTGGGAACTGGCCGGCGGCTGGACCACGGTCAATGGCCAGCGCGTCAAGGATGAGGGGCTTCTGGAGCCTTTCGAGGTCTCGCTGGAGGAGGCGCAGACGATGGTGATGACGGCCCGCGTCATGCTGGGCTGGGTCGATCCGGACGAACTGGTCGCCGCGTCTGCCAATACGGCCGAAGGCGAAACCGCAGAGGAGGCCGGGGCGTGACGCCCCGGATTGTCCCGCTTGAGCCGCGGTGGTCGCATCAAGGAACGAGATGAGCCCGAAAGGCGCTGCATCGTCACCGGCGAGGTCCAGCCCAAGGCCGGTCTGATCCGTTTCGTTGCCGGTCCCGACGGACAGGTGGTGCCGGATCTGGCCGAAAAGCTTCCGGGCCGCGGCATCTGGGTCACGGCCGACCGCGCCGCCATCGCAAAGGCGGCGGCGAAGGGGCTTTTCTCGCGCGGCGCCAGGGCCCGGGTCGGGGCGCCGGACGGCCTGGCGGACCTGGTCGAGGCCGGTCTGGCGCGGCGCGTCGTGGACCTGATTTCGCTGACCCGCAAATCGGGTCGTGCGGTGGCCGGGTTCGAGAAGGTCAAGGGCTGGCTGGCCGAGGGGCGGGCCAAGGTTCTGCTTCAGGCCAGCGACGGCTCGGAGCGCGGCAAGGGCAAGCTGTGGACGCCGACCGGCGGGCGCTGGTTCGGCTGCCTGACCGCATCAGAATTGGGTTTGTCCTTCGGGCGCGATCATGTCATACACGGCGCGCTTGCGGCGGGTGGCCTGACGGACAAGGTGATCTTGGAAGCCGGCAGACTGACGGGTCTGCGCGGGCATGACGGCGGCAATTCGGCCGTCGGGAAGGAATGAAGACGCAGATGAGCGACAAAGACGGAAAATCGACCCTCGGGCTGGGCGGCAGCGGCCGCTCGGGTCAGGTCAAGCAGAGTTTCAGCCATGGCCGCACCAAGAGCGTGCTGGTGGAAACCAAGCGCAAGCGTGTCGTGGTGCCAAAGACCCCCAACGTGCAGGGCGGCGCTGGCGACAAGCCGAAATCGCCCATCGTCGCGAAACATGCCGGTGATCCGTCCAGACGCCCTGCCGGGATCTCGGAAGCCGAGATGGAGCGCCGCCTGAAGGCCCTTGCCGCCGCCAAGGCGCGCGAGGCCGACGAGGCCGCCGCCCGAGAGGCCGACGAAAAGGCCCGCGAGGAGGAACGCGAACGCCGCCGCGCCGAAATCGAGGCCAAGGAGCGTGAGGATCGCGAACGCGAGGAAGCCCTGAAGGCCAGGGAAGAAGAGGATGCCCGCCGCGCCCGCGAAGCCGAGGAAAAGGCCAGGCGCAAGGACGAACCGAAGAAGGAAAAGGCCCCGGCAACCGCCGCCGCTACGCCCGATCAGGCTGCCATCGAGGCTGCCGCCGCACGCGCCGAGACCAAGGGCGTGTCGGCCGGCGGACCGCGCAAATCCGACCGCGACCGCGCCGACCGCGGCGCTGATCGCGGCGACGCGCGCGGAAAGGGCGGTCGCGACGACAACCGCCGCTCGGGCAAGTTGTCGCTGAACCAGGCGCTGAGCGGTGGCGAAGGTGGCCGCCAGCGATCCATGGCGGCGATGAAGCGCAAGCAGGAACGCGCCCGCCAGAAGGCGATGGGCCAGCAATCCCGCCCCGAAAAGGTGGCGCGCGACGTGCAGTTGCCGGAAACCATCGTGGTGCAGGAACTGGCCAACCGCATGGCCGAACGCGCCGCCGATGTGGTCAAGTCGTTGATGAAGATGGGCATGATGGTGTCCATGAATCAGCCGCTGGACGCCGATACCGCCGAACTGGTGATCGAGGAATTCGGGCACAAGGCCGTCCGCGTCAGCGATTCCGATGTCGAACAGGTCATCGACCAGGTTCAGGACAAGGCCGAGGATCTGCAACCGCGCCCGCCGATCATCACGATCATGGGCCATGTGGACCACGGCAAGACCTCGCTGCTTGACGCGATCCGCCATGCCAACGTCGTCTCGGGCGAGGCCGGCGGCATCACCCAGCATATCGGCGCCTATCAGGTAAAGGCCGATTCGGGCGCGATTCTGACCTTCCTCGACACGCCGGGCCACGCCGCCTTCACCTCGATGCGGGCGCGCGGCGCCAATGTCACCGATATCGTCGTGCTGGTCGTGGCGGCGGATGACGCCGTGATGCCGCAGACCGTCGAGGCAATCAATCACGCCAAGGCGGCCGGCGTCCCCATGATCATCGCGATCAACAAGGTCGACAAGCCCGACGCCGATCCCGACAAGGTGCGCAGCGCGCTGCTGCATCACGAGGTGGTCGTCGAGAAGCTGTCAGGCGATGTGCAGGATGTCGAGGTGTCGGCCAAGACCGGACAGGGCCTGGATCAATTGCTGGAATCCATAGCACTCCAGTCCGAGATCCTGGAACTGGTGGCCAATCCCGACCGCGCCGCACAGGGCGCGGTGATCGAGGCGCAGCTTGACGTGGGACGCGGCCCGGTGGCGACGGTTCTGGTCCAGAACGGCACGCTGAAGCGCGGCGACATCTTCGTCGTGGGCGAGCAATGGGGCAAGGTCCGGGCGCTGATCAACGACAAGGGCGATCGTGTGGAAGAGGCCGGTCCTTCGGTCCCTGTCGAAGTGCTGGGCCTGAACGGCACGCCCGAGGCCGGCGACGTGCTGAACGTGGTCGACACCGAGGCCCAGGCCCGCGAGATCGCCGATTACCGCAGCCAGGCCGCCAAGGACAAGCGCGCCGCCGCCGGTGCCGCGACCACGCTGGAACAGCTGATGGCCAAGGCCAAGGCCGACGAAAGCGTGGCCGAACTGCCGGTGGTCGTGAAGGCCGACGTGCAGGGTTCGGCCGAGGCGATCGTGCAGGCGCTGGAAAAGGTCGGCAACGATGAGGTGCGCGTCCGCGTGCTGCATTACGGCGTCGGCGCGATCACCGAATCCGATATCGGCCTGGCCGAGGCAAGCAATGCCCCCGTGATCGGCTTCAACGTGCGCGCCAACGCGCCCGCGCGCAACGGCGCAAATCAGAAGGGCGTCGAAATCCGCTATTACTCGGTCATCTATGACCTCGTGGATGACATCAAGGCGGCGGCGTCGGGTCTGCTTTCGGCCGAGGTTCGCGAAAACTTCATCGGTTACGCCGAAATTCGCGAGGTCTTCAAGGTGACGGGCGTCGGCAAGGTCGCGGGCTGCCTGGTCACCGAAGGCATTGCCCGCCGCAGTGCCGGGGTGCGTCTGCTGCGCGACAACGTGGTCATTCACGAAGGCACGCTGAAGACGCTGAAACGGTTCAAGGACGAGGTCAAGGAAGTCCAGTCCGGCCAGGAATGCGGCATGGCCTTCGAGAATTACGACGACATCCGTCCGGGCGATGTCATCGAGATTTTCGAGCGGGAAGAGGTCGAGCGCAAGCTGTAGCCTTTCGCGCCTGTGTATGGAAAACGGGAAAAGGGCGGCACCAAGGCCGCCCTTTTCTGACTCGGTCTCTCTGATTGGATCGGCCGGCCTTCACGGTCGCGGGCCGTCAAGCGCCGACCGGCTTGCCCTCATAGGTTCGCGAACCGACCCGAACCACGGCGTTGCCATTCGGCATCATGCGTTCGAACAACCCCTGGATCAGGATATATCCGCCGATCGAGATCGTGCGTATCATGTCAAGTCCTCTGCTGCCTCTGACCCCAAGCTGTCACGAAATGGTTAAGAAAGAAGTAACAACTGCCGAATCTGGCACTTTCGGATGCAGTTTTTCATCGATTTCGGGCGACATGCGGCCTCAAAGCCACGATTGAAGCATCGGAATGAGGGGAATATCGGCCGGAGGCATGGGGTAGCTGCGCAAATCACGCGCCCGCGCCCAGGCCAGCCTCTGCCCCTCCTGGGGGCGGGCGATTCCCTGCCATTTGCGGCAGGCATAAAGCGGCATCAGCAGATGAAAACCGTCATAGGCATGGCTGGCAAAGGTCAGCGGGGCGAGGCAGGAATTCCACGTCTCGATCCCCAGTTCCTCGTGCAATTCGCGAATCAGCGCGGCTTCGGGCGTCTCGCCGGGCTCGACCTTGCCGCCGGGAAATTCCCACATCCCGGCCATCGACTTGCCCTCGGGCCGCTGCGCCAGCAGCACCCGCCCGTCCGGGTCGATCAGCGCGACAGCGGCGACCAGAACGGTCTTCACGACCGGTAATCGGCGTTGATGTCGATATAGCCATGGGTCAGGTCGCAGGTCCAGACGGTGCGCGAACCCTGGCCCAGACCCAGATCGACGCCGATCAGCAAATCCTGGTTCTTCATATAGGCGCTGGTCTTCGCCTCGTCGTAATCGGGCGCGCGCCAGCCGTTTTCGGCCAGAACCATGTCGCCAAAACGGATCGTCAGCCGGTCGCGGTCGGCCTCGGCCCCCGATTTTCCCACGGCCGCGACGATGCGGCCCCAATTGGCGTCCTCGCCGGCGATGGCGGTCTTGACCAGCGGAGAATTGGCAATGGACATCGCGATCGTTCTGGCCTCGGCGTCCGACACCGCGCCGGTGACCCGGATCTCGACGAATTTCGTCGCCCCTTCTCCGTCGCGCACCACCTGATGCGCCAGATCGCGCATCACATCGTGCAGCGCGTTGACAAAGGCGATTCCGGCCACATCCTCCAGCGAGGAGATCGGCGCGGCCGTGCTTTGATTCGTCGCGGCCAGAATCAGCGCGTCCGAGGTCGAGGTATCGCTGTCCACCGTGATCGCGTTGAAGGTCGTCTCCAGCCCCGATGACAGCGCCTGTTGCAACAGATCGGGCGCGATCTTGGCATCGGTGAACAGATAGACCAGCATCGTCGCCATGTCGGGCGCGATCATGCCCGACCCCTTGGCGATCCCGGCGATGCGGATCTCGCCGCCTTCGCCCGGCAGGATGGCCGAGGCCCCCTTGGGAAAGGTATCTGTGGTCATGATCGCGCGCGCGGCATCGGCGATCCCGCGCCGGCTGAGCCCGGCCTTCAGGTTGTCGATGATCGCGAGGATGCGTTCATGCGGCAGCGGCTCGCCGATCACGCCGGTCGAGGATGAAAACACCCGGCTTGCCGGCATGTTCAGCGCGCTTGCCACGGCGCCGGTCACGGCATCGACCGATTCCTGCCCACGCGCGCCGGTGAAGGCATTGGCATTGCCGGAATTGACGATGATCGCCGCGCCGTCGGGTGCGTCGCCGCCCGAGGCCAGCTTGGCCTGGTTGTCCAGCACGCAGGCAGCCCGCGTCGAGGACCGGGTAAAGGCCCCGGCGATCGCGGATCCCGGCGCGATGCGGATCAGGGTCACATCCGTGCGACCCTGATACTTGACGCCGGCCGCGCCACTGGCGAATTCGACGCCGGCAATGACCGGCAGATCGGGAAAGCGCGCCGGAGCCAGCGGCGAGACAGGTTGCCCCGCCTTGCCCATCATTGCGCGTCCAGAAGGGCGGTCTCGTTCAGCAGCGCCGGATCCAGCCCCTCGGTCTTTTCAACCTTGGCATCCGAGGTGATCTTTTCGATCGCCGCCTCGACCTTCTGGCGCCGCACCATCTGCACCACCTGATCCCTGACCTCGTCCAGCTTCGGGGCTTCCTTCACGCGGGTGTCGTTCAGCTTGATCACATGCCAGCCGAACTGCGTCTGGACCGGATCCGAGACCTGGCCCTTTTCCAGCCCCTTCACGGCGTCCGAGAATTCCGGCACCATCTGATCGGCGGTGAACCAGCCCAGATCGCCCTTGTTCGGCCCGCTGGGACCGGTCGAATTCTCTTCGGCCAACTTGCCGAAATCGGCGCCCTCATCCAGTTGCTTCTTCAGATCCTTGGCCTTGTCCTCGCTGTCGACAAGGATATGGGCGGCCGAATATTCCGTCTTCGCCTCGGCATTGCCGAACAGCTTGTCATAGGCGGCCTTGACCTCGTCCTCGCCGGGCTGCGGCTCGGCGATCTTGCCGACTGCCTCGGCGGCCAGAACGTTGCGTTTCTGCAACTCGATCTGGGCGCGGACGCCTGCGCTCTCGGTGCCGGTTTCGGCCACGGCGGCCTGACGGATCAACTGGTCCAGCATCATGTCCCAGAGTGCCTGGTCGGGCATGTTCGCGGTCTGCGGATCCTGCTGCATGGTCTGCTTCATCACGATCATCTCGCCCAGCGTGATGTCCTGCCCGTTGACGGTGGCAACGACCGTGTCGGCGGTCTGATCCTGCGCCATGGCAAGGGCGGGAACCATCAGAGGCGCCGCGATGACGGCCGCAAGAATCGAACGTTTCAGCATGGAAGTTCCTTTGCATGTCGCGGCGCGGCCCCATCCCGGGACCGGGCCAGCGTTGACAGTCAGGCGGACGAGGCATAAATCCCCACGGAACGCGGAAGGTGCCGCCGCCGGCTTCGTTCGGCCCCCTGATACGGCAATGCGGAAGGCGGGGGCAAGTGGCCCGCTTCTGACAGCCTTTCCCAACAACGTGATTGCGAAGGTGACATGCTCGGCATTGGTTCTATGGCGAAGAAGGTCTTTGGCACGCCAAACGACCGCAAGGTTAAATCGACCCGGCCGCTGGTTGCCCGGATCAACGCGCTGGAAGAGGATTTCAAGGCGCTGTCCGATGACGGGCTGATCGAGAAGACCCGCGAGTTCCAGAACCGCGTCAGGGACGGCGAAAGCCTTGACGCGATCCTGCCCGAGGTCTTTGCCAATTGCCGCGAGGCGGCGCGCCGCGCGCTTGGCCTGCGCGCCTTCGACGTGCAGCTGATGGGCGGGATCTTCCTGCATCAGGGCAATATCGCCGAAATGAAGACCGGCGAGGGCAAGACCCTGGTTGCCACCTTCCCCGCCTATCTGAACGCGCTGTCCGGCAAGGGCGTCCATATCGTCACCGTCAACGACTACCTGGCCAAGCGCGATGCCGAATGGATGAGCAAGGTCTTTGCCCATCTGGGCATGACCACCGGTGTCGTCTATCCCTTCCAGCCCGAACCCGAAAAGCGCGACGCATACGCCGCCGACGTCACCTATGCGACGAACAACGAACTGGGCTTTGATTATCTGCGCGACAACATGAAGGGCTCGGTCGCGGAAATGGTCCAGCGCGGTCACAATTTCGCCATCGTGGACGAGGTCGATTCGATCCTGATCGACGAGGCGCGGACACCGCTGATCATCTCGGGGCCGTCGCAGGACCGAAGCGAACTGTATCGCGTGCTGGACAAATACATCCCGTTGCTGACCGAGGAACATTACAAGCTGGACGAAAAGACCCGCAATGCGACCTTCACCGAGGAAGGCAACGAATTGCTGGAACAGAAACTGTCGGAAGACGGTGTTCTGCCCGAGGGCCAGACCCTCTATGACCCCGAATCCACCACCATCGTCCACCATGCCAGCCAGGCCCTGCGCGCCCACAAGCTGTTTCTGAAGGACCAGCATTACATGGTTCGCGACGGCGAGGTGATGCTGATCGACGAATTCACCGGCCGGATGATGAAGGGCCGCCGCCTGTCGGACGGGCTGCATCAGGCGATCGAGGCCAAGGAGGGCGTCGAGATTCAGCCCGAGAACGTGACCCTGGCCAGCGTCACCTTCCAGAACTATTTCCGCCTTTATGACAAGCTGGCCGGCATGACCGGCACCGCCAGCACCGAGGCCGACGAATTCGCCGAAATCTACAAGCTGGGCGTGGTCGAGGTGCCCACCAACCGGCCGATCCAGCGCCTCGACGAACATGATCGCGTCTATCGCAGCGCGACCGAGAAATACGGCGCCGTGATCGAGGCGATCAAGGAGGCCCATGACAAGGGCCAGCCGACGCTGGTCGGCACCACAAGCATCGAGAAATCCGAGATGCTGTCGGCGCTGCTGCAAAAGGACGGCATCCCCCACAACGTCCTGAACGCCCGCCAGCACGAGGCCGAGGCGCAGATCGTCGCCGATGCCGGCAAGCCCGGCACCGTCACCATCGCCACCAACATGGCCGGCCGCGGCACCGACATCCAGCTGGGCGGCAATGTCGACATGAAGGTGATGGAGGCGCTGAATGCCGATCCCGACGCCAACCCCGACGAGTTGCGCGCCCGGATCGAGGCCGAACACGCCGCCGACAAGCAGCGCGTCCTGGATGCGGGCGGGCTGTTCGTCCTTGGCACCGAACGCCATGAAAGCCGCCGCATCGACAACCAGTTGCGTGGCCGGTCGGGCCGGCAGGGCGATCCCGGGCGGTCGCTGTTCTTCCTGTCGCTGGACGATGACCTGATGCGGATCTTCGGGTCGGAACGTCTGGACAAGGTGCTGTCCAGCCTGGGCATGAAGGAAGGCGAGGCGATCATCCACCCCTGGGTGAACAAGTCGCTGGAACGCGCCCAGGCCAAGGTCGAGGGCCGAAACTTCGACATCCGCAAGCAATTGCTGAAATTCGATGACGTGATGAACGATCAGCGCCGGGCCATCTTCAGCCAGCGCCGCGAGATCATGGACAGCGACGAGGTCGGCGAGATCGCCGCCGACATGCGCCATCAGGTCATCGAGGACATCGTCGACGAGTTCCTGCCGCCGAAATCCTATGCCGACCAGTGGAATACCGAGGGCCTGAAGGCGGCGGTGCGGGAACGGCTGAACATGAACCTTCCCGTGGACGAATGGGCCGAGGAGGAGGGCGTCGATCAGGAGGCGATGCGCGAGCGGATCGAGCAAGCCACCGACACCTACATGGCCGAGAAGGAACAGGGTTTCGGGCCCGAGAACATGCGCAATATCGAAAAGCAGGTTCTGTTGCAGATGATCGACCAGAAATGGCGCGACCATCTGGTGACGCTGGAACACCTGCGTTCGGTGGTCGGCTTTCGCGGCTACGCGCAGCGCGATCCGTTGTCGGAATACAAGACCGAGGCATTTCAGCTGTTCGAGACGTTGCTGGACGGGCTGCGCTTCGACGTGACCCAGCGTCTGGCCCAGATCCGCCCGCTGACCGATGCAGAGCGCGAGGAAATGCTGCGCCAGATGGTCGAGCAGCAGAAGGCGGGACAGGAACATCTGACGATGGAGCACGGCGACGAACATCGGTCGGATGACGATGCCGACAAGCCCGAACCGCTGGTCGAGGGTTTCGACGAAGCCGATCCCGCGACCTGGGGGAATCCCTCGCGCAACGATATCTGTCCCTGCGGTTCGGGAAAGAAGTTCAAGCATTGCCACGGCGCAATCTGAGGCAGCGTCACCGCCTTTTGCGTCCCGCGACGGCGTTCGCGTCCGCCGGGCGGGGGACAAGCCCCCGCCACGATCGGGCGCGAAGGGCGGCGGGCGCCGCCTTCAGCCCAGCCTTTGCGGCAGCGCCCGTCCGCGCAGCATCTCGGGGGCCGGCATCGGGCGCTTGCCAGGACGCTGGGCTTCGAGGATCTCGACGGCCCCCTCGCCGCAGGCGACACGAAATCCCGACAACACCGCGCCCGGCAGGCCCTGTCCGGGCGCCAGCCGCGACCGCAGCAGCTTGACCCGCTCGCCCGCGATTTCGCACCAGGCGCCGGGAAAGGGCGACAGGCCCCGGATCAGACGGTCCACCTCGACGGCCGGCCGGGTCCAGTCGATCCGCGCCTCGGCCTTGTCGATCCTGGCGGCGTAGGTCATGCCCTCCGCGGGCTGCGCGACCGCCGGCAAGGGCAGCCGTCCAAGCACATCGACGATCAGTTCCGCGCCCATCACGGCCAGCCTGTCATGCAGATCGGCGCCGGTCTCCTCGGGCCCTATGGCGGTCCGCGCCTCGGCCAGGACAGCCCCGGTATCCAGCCCGGCCTCCATCTGCATGACCGCGACACCGGTTTCGGCATCGCCCGCCATCACCGCGCGCTGGATCGGGGCGGCCCCGCGCCAGCGTGGCAGCAGCGAGGCATGAATGTTCAGGCAGCCGAATCCCGGCGCATCCAGGATCGGCTGCGGCAGGATCAGCCCATAGGCGACCACGACCGCGACATCCGCCTCGAGCGCGGCAAAGGCCGCCTGCGCCTCGGTATCACGCAACCGCTCGGGCACCCGCACCGCGATCCCCAATTCCCCGGCCACGCGATGCACCGGCGAGGGTCGCGGCTTCTGCCCTCGTCCCGCCGCGCGCGGCGGCTGGGAATAGACTGCCACCACCTCATGGGCAGCCGCCACCGCGCGCAGGGCCGGAACCGAAAACTCCGGCGTTCCCATGAAAATGACGCGCATTCCCGCCTCCTGCTTTGGTCGTCTCATATCCCGCAAGGGGATCCGGAGGGCGCAGTCCCCGGGCTATCCCCGGCGCGCCAGCTTTGCCGATTTCTGAACCAGCATCTTCCGCCTCAGCGGCGACAGATGGTCGACATAGACCTTGCCGTCCAGATGGTCGATCTGATGCTGCACACTGGTCGCCCAGAGGCCGACGAAATCGCGTTCCTCCACAGCGCCATCCGGATTCAGGAACCGCACCGTGACGGCGCGCGGCCTGCTGATCCGGGCAAAGACACCGGGCAGGTTCGGGCTGGCCTCGTCGTGATCGCGCATCTGCACGCTTTCGTGCAGCACTTCGGGATTGGCCATCAGCACCGCCTGCCCGCGTCGGTCCGAAGCATCGACCACCGCCAGCCGCAGCATGATCCCGATCTGCGGCGCGGCAAGGCCCACACCCGGCATTGCCTCCATCGTGTCGACCATGTCGTCCCAGATCATCCGCACCGTCTCGGTCACCGCCCCGATCGGTTCGGCCGCGCGATGCAGGCGCGGATCGGCGTAGGCGATGACGGGCCGCACGCTCATGCCCAGTCCAGGATCAGCCGCCCGTCCAGATGATCCGCCTCGTGCTGTGCGATCCGCGCGGCCCAGCCATTGAATTCGCGGCTTACCAGATTGCCGTCCAGCCGATACCAGCGCATCGTGACCGCGACCGAACGCGGCACGGCGACCGCCCGTCCGGGGATCGACAGGCAGCGCTCCTCGGCCATGTCCTGCTGGTCCGAACGGACCAGGATCTCGGGATCGCAGAGGATCAGGGGTTCCGGCGCGCCGTCCTTCCAGCCGGCATCCATGACCACGATCCGCCGCAGCACTCCGATCTGGGGCGCGGCCAACCCGCGCCCTTCGGCCGCATACATCGTGGCCAGAAGATCGGCGGCCAGTCGGGCAAGCTCGGCCCCGCCCAGATAGCCCGAGGGCTGACAGATCTCGCGCAGCGCCGGGTCGGGATGGCACAGGATCGGCCGCACCACGCCCCCCGCCAGCGGATCGGGCAAGGCGGGCCGCAGCGGGCCGGGCCGGGACACCATGTCAGGCACGGGCGCGCTCGCGTTTCAGCTTGACCATCTTGCGGGTGATCATCTGCCGCTTGACCGCCGACAGGTGGTCGATGAACAGGATCCCGTTCAGGTGGTCCAGTTCGTGCTGGGCGCAGGTCGCCCACAGCCCGTCGAAGTCTTCCTCATGTGTCCCGCCGTCCAGTCCCAGCCAGCGCATCCGCACCTGGGCCGGCCGGGTGACATCGGCATATTGATCCGGAATCGACAGACAGCCCTCGTCATAGGTGTTGAGCGCCTCCGAGGTCCAGGTGATCTCGGGGTTGATCAGCACCATGGGACGTTTCTCGGTCTCCGGCTCCCGGCTCGCATCCATCACGAATAGCCGCACCCCCGCCCCCACCTGCGGCGCGGCCAGGCCGACACCCGGCGCCTCATACATCGTGGCCAGCAGATCGGCCGCCAGCGACTCGATCTCGGGCGTGACGCGGGCGACGGGATCGGCCACCTTCTTCAGGCGGGGATCGGGATGGATCAGGATCGTGCGCAGGCTCATGCCGGTGGATTTAGGCGATGGCTTCACCATAAGCAACAACCCGCGTATGCAGGGCGGAAACGCCCCAGCAGGAAAGCCGCCATGACCCGACCCGATTTCGATCAGATCATCGACCGCGTTGGCACCCGTTGCTCGAAATGGGACGACATGCAGATGACCTATGGCGTGGCGCCGTCGGACGGACTGGCGATGTGGGTCGCCGACATGGATTTCCGCCCGCCCCGGGCGGTGCAGCGGGCCGTCCAGCGCGCCGCCGACCACGGCATCTACGGCTATCCCGGCCGCAATGCGCCCTATCTGGAGGCGATCCGCTGGTGGCATGAAAACCGCCATGGCTGGCAGATCGAGACGCCGTGGATCCTGACCACGGCGGGACTGGTCAATGGCGTCGCCATGGCCATCGACGCCACCACCGAACCCGGCGACGGCGTGATCGTGATGTCGCCCGTCTATCACGCCTTCGCCCGCGTCATTCGCGCCTCGCGTCGCGAACTGGTCGAATTTCCACTGGCCCTGCGCGAAGACCTCTATCGGATGGATTGGGACAACTGGGACAGCCTGTTGACCGGGCGCGAGAAAGTCCTGATCCTCTGCTCGCCGCACAATCCCGGCGGCCGCGTCTGGTCGTACGAGGAATTGCGCCAGGTCGCCGATTTCTGCATCCGCCACGATCTGATCCTGATCTCGGACGATATCCATTGCGACCTGACGATGCCGGGCCAGACCCACAGCATGATCGCCAAGGTCGCGCCCGAACTGCGTGACCGGCTGATCACCCTGACCGCCGCCACCAAGACCTTCAACATCGCCGGCGCCCATATCGGCAATGCCATCATCGCCGACGATACCCTGCGCGAAGGGGTTCGCCGCGCGCTGCTGGCGCGTGGCGTATCGGCCGCCTTCATGGGCGCGGACATGGTCGCCGCCGCCTATTCGCCCGAAGGCGCGGCGTGGGTCGATGCGCTGACCGAATATCTGGATGGCAACCGCCGCCTGTTCGACGAGGGCGTGAACGCGATTCCGGGCCTGCGATCCATGCCGCTGGAAGCCACTTATCTGTCCTGGGTCGATTTCTCGGGCACCGGCATGACGCCCGAGGATTTCACCGCCCGCGTCGAGAAGATCGCCCGCATCGCCGCCAATCATGGCCACACCTTCGGCAAGGGCGGCGACAGCTTTCTGCGTTTCAACATCGCCACCCCCCGCGCCCGCGTGGCCGAGGCCG
>CEOS01085598.1_pt1 | contig 16500 bp, 11 predicted proteins | sample 530601 | NCBI WGS metagenome assembly CEOS01 (sample SAMEA2620666, study PRJEB7988) | marine metagenome | biome: marine biome (ENVO:00000447); feature: mesopelagic zone (ENVO:00000213); material: "saline water (ENVO:00002010), including plankton (ENVO:xxxxxxxx)" | depth 1000 m
CCTTTTCGCCGCGTTCCAGCAGCACGGCGACGACATAGATCGCCAGCCCGCCCAGCGCGAGCGCCGATCCGATGAACCCCGCCGAAGTCAGGCCATAACCCGCCGCGATGGCCATGCCCGCCAGCCACGGCCCCAGCGCATTGGCGGTGTTGAACGCGCTGTGATGCGCCGCGGCGGCCAGCGTCTGCGCATCGCCCGCCACGTCCATCAGCCGCACCTGCATCACGCTGCCCACGCCGCCGCCCATGCCGATCAGGAAGACGATGATGCCAAGCCCGACCGGATCGGCCGCGACGAAGGGATAGATCGCCAGCATCACCGCGCTCCATGCCAGCATGCCCATCGCGGTCCGGTCGCGCGCCTTGTCGGCCAGATGCGCGCCGCCCAGATTGCCCAGCGTCATGCCGATGCCGAAAATGCCCAGCACCAGCGGGACCGACCGTTCCGACAGGCCCGTCACCTCGATCATGGTGGAGGCGACATAGGTATAGACCGCGAACATCCCGCCGAACCCGATCGCGCCCGACGCCAGCGTCAACAGCACCTGCGGTCGGCGCAGCGCACCCAGTTCGCGCAAGGGGCTGGCCCCGCTATCGGCAGGCTCGTTCGGGGCCAGCAGCGCGACCAGCGTCACGGTCAGCAGCGCCAGCACCGCGACGACCAGGAACCCGCTCTGCCAGCCGAACATCTGGCCCAGCCAGTTCGCGACCGGCACGCCGATGACCGTCGCCACCGTCAGCCCGGACATGACCAGCGCCACTGCCTTGGCGCGGCGATTGACCGGCACCAGCGAGGCCGCGACCAGCGCCGCCACGCCGAAATAGGCGCCGTGCGGCAGGCCGGACAGAAAACGGAACACCAGCAGCGACCCGTAATCGGGCGCCAGCGCGCTGAGCCCGTTGGCCATCGCGAACAGGCCCATCAGCCCCATCAGCAGCGTACGCCGCCTGATCCGCGCGCCGAAGATCGCGATCAGCGGCGCACCCACCACCACGCCCAGCGCATAGGCGCTGATCGCATGACCCGCCTGCACCTCGGTAATGCCGAGATCGGCGGCGAAGAAGGGAACGAGGCTCATCGCCGCGAATTCGGTCGTGCCGATGGCGAATGTGCCCATGGCAAGGGCGAAGATCACCCATGCGGGGCTGGCGGAACGGAGTGCGGGATCGGTCATGCTGCACTGCAATATAGGCGAATGCGCCCGTAATGCCATGTTCCGCGTATGCGATAAAACCGATGTGCGATGCCGGAAAATGCAAGTGCGTGTCCATTCGCGCTCTTGGCTTCTCGGGCTCGACCCGCGCGAAACTAGGGAGAGTCCCTATGGGCAGACACGGGTCGGTCCGGAATTCTGGCGGGCGAACCGCGCTCCGATGAGGGCGAACGGGTTTCAGGCTGAAAGGGCGCTTACATGAGGAATCTTTGTCGCAATCTGCTGGGCGCGGCCGCGCTGGTATCGCTCGCCGCGTGCTCGACCACGCCCCGGCCAAGTTTCAGCACCGAGGCCGCGCCAAGCGTCGATCTTGCCCAATACACCACCTATAGCTGGGCCTTCCCCCGGCCGGGTGGCGGCAATCCCTTCGTCTACGAACGCGTGCAAAAGGCGATGGACGCCAGCCTTGCGCAGGCCGGATACCGGCAGGTCGCGGAAGGGCAGGGCGACATGGAACTGGCCTTCACGCTGGGCGCGCGCGACAAGGTGGACGTGACCAACTGGGGGCCCGTCGGGGCCTATTATCCCGGCTATGGCATGAACTACCGCTATGGCTGGGCCTATCAGTACAACCAGGTCGATGTGCGCAACGTGACCGAAGGGTCGATGGCGCTCGACGTGTTCGATGCCGAAACCGACCGCCCGATCTGGCACGGCATCGCCGAGGCGCGGATCGGATCGACCGATAGCCCCAGCGACGCGCTGATCCAGTCCGCCGTGCAGGGACTGGTCGACCGGTTCGCCGCCGCCAGCGGCAAATAGGGGACTTACCTGGGCGACTGCGGGCCGGAGGCACGACGCTTCCGGCCCGTTTTCGTGTGCGGTCAGAACACGATCTTCAGATTTCCGCGCAGCGCAATCGCAAGTTCTTCGAAGCGTTCCTCTGCCGATAATTCGCCCATCATGATCACGCCGCCCGGGCCGCCCACGGCGCGCAGGCGGCCATACCAGCCGCTGGTCGAGGTTTCGCCCTGCAGGGTGAAATCGTCGCCACCAGCAAAGCGCGCGGTGGTCTCGCCCAGTTCGCCGTCCAGCACTTCGCGCCAGCCGCCTTCGGTCTCTATGCGCAGCCAATTGCTGTCGCGCGATCCCCTGCCCATGATATCCGCGCCCAGCACCATGCCCGCGCTCAGGCCCAGCTCATCGCTGCTGCGCGCATCCACTGTCAGGTCCAGCGCCTCGTCCCCGCCGGCTTCGGAATAGCCGTCCTCGTCCAGCTTGACATAATCGACCATCACCTGCGGGCGGAAGAAGATATAGCGCCAGCCGCCTTCCGCCGACGCCCCGGCGGCAAGGCTGACGAAATCGCCGTCCCACTTGCCCTTGATCGTGCGCTTGACGCTTTCGCCGTCTGAGGTGCCGTTGAACACGCGCTGGCTCTTGATGTCGGACCGGCCCAGCGCGCCGCGCACGAAGCCGCCGACCGGCCCCCAATTGCCGCGCCAGTGCGCCGCCGCCTCGAACGAGCTGTTCTTGACGTCGCTCGCCGCGCCATTGGTGTGCTGGTTCCACAGGCTGGCCAGCGTCGCGCCGACATGGCCGAAACCGATGTCGTATTCGCCCGTCAGCGAAAATCCGTGCCCCTGCAAATCATAAGCGCCGCTGTCGCCCAGCCCCTTGTCGCTGTTCCACAGCGCAAGGTTCAGCGTCACGGTGAAAGCGCCCTCGTCTATGATGGGGCTGACGGGATCCTGCATCTGCCGGATCAGCGTCCGCTCGCCCTGCCCGATCCCTTCGAACACGCCGCCCGCATGGTCGGGCAGCATGGTCGCAAGCGTCTGCCGGAACGCATCGCCATTGGTGATCGCGAGGAAGCTGTTCTCGATCTCCTCGTCCTCGCCAAGCGCGGCGAACACCGCCGAATAGGCTGCCGCGCCCGAACGGTTGAGGCCCAGTTCGGTCACGCTGCGCCGCGCGACATCGACGGTCAGCACATTGCTGGGCGCGTCCTCGCTGATCTCGGCTTTGAACATATAGGGGATCAGCGTTTCGACGGTATCCAGCTTGTCGAGGCCGGTGATCGATCCGGCGGTCAGCACGGCATAGCTGCCTTCCGCGGTCAATACGTCGGCCAGCCGCAGCGCCAGCTTGGCCCCTTCGGCAAAGCTGGCGTTTCCGGCGACATCGATCCCCGTCCCGCTGCCCGCCGCCTTGTCCAGCGTCGCCACCAGCATGCCGGTCGCCCCCACCGACAACGAGGCGATGCTGGTCGGCTTCGACAGGTCGAGCGTGCCGCCCGCCACCGTCACCGCGACATTGCCGCCATTGGCGATGCCGCCCGAGAAGATCGAAGTGCCCGACAGCGACAGCGTCCCGCTGCCCCCGCCGAAATCAGCGGTGCCGCCAAAGGCAGAGCTTCCCAGCAGGTTCATCGCGGAAGTGCCCGTACCGAACGACACATTGCCCGCATGCACCGCGTCCCCGCCAAGCGAGAGCGTGTCATTCCCCGCGCCGAACGACACATCGCCCGACAACCCGCCATCGGCGAGTTCAAGCAGATCGTTACCGCTGCCAAACAGCACATTGCCCACGATGGAGGGCGCGGCATGGCCGGACGCGACCTGCGTCTGGCGCACGGTCGCGCCGGCGGTCCGTGCCGACAGGTCGATGGCGATATTGCGGCCGCTGCCCTTTTTCGCGCCGCTGGCCGAGATCTGGCCCGCATTCTCGATGAGCGAGACCGTGCCGCCGGTGTCGCGGATGGCGATGGCATTTCCGCCCTCACCCGTCGCAACCGCCTTGATCGACCCGCTGTTGCGGATCGTGGGCAGATTGGCGCCCTGTTCGACCGACACCGCGATCGCACGCGTGTCGCCGGTCGACGACCCGCGCGCCTCGATCGATCCCGCGTTCTGCAGCAGCGGCGTCGATGCCCCTGCCGCCAGCCGAAGCGCGGTGGCATTCGCGCCGCCCGAGAGCGCGCCGACGCCGCCCGAAATGCCGATGCCATTGGCGATAGACACGCCGTGGCCGCGCCCGCCAATCGCCATGCCGGTGGCACTGACCCCGCCATAGACGCCGCGCCCGTCGACCAGCCCGTCGACGATCAGGCCGAACTTGCTGGCAGTGCCCGCGACGGCCCCGATGGCGATGTCGCGTGTCGCCGATCCGATCGAAAGCGCGGCTGCCGATCCATAGGACGTGATCTTGGCTGATCCCTCCTTCGCATCCTCGATCCCGTCGGAATCCTCGTCCGCCTTGTCGGGGTCGCTGTCCTTGGGCGCGACGGCCAGCAGGATCCCGCCGGTCACATTGCCCTCGACGCTGATCGCGGGGCCGCCCTGCAGCAAATCGTCGGCGTCCAGCTTGGTCGCGCTCGTCGGCTGCGCGGTATAGCGATAGCCGCTGGCATCGATCTCTCCCTGCACGACCATCGCGCCCGTGACATCGCCGCCAAAGCGCGCCGCCATCGCATCCTTGCCGCGCGCCTGCACCGTGCCCGCCAGCCGCACATCGCCGTCGATCGCCTGCGCGTCGATGCCGATGACGCGGTCGCCGATCACCCCGGTCTTGCCGTCGTGGATCAGATCGCCGGTCAGCATTCCGCCCAGCGCGATGCCGGTGGAATCGTTACCCTCGACCGTGATGGTGCCGCTGTTGACCACATCGCCGGCATGCGCGCCCATGGTGCGGATGCCCTGCCGGTTGCTGCCCAGCGCGAACGGCCCGTCGAGGTCGCCGTCATTGTCGTCGTCCTTGGGCGTATAGGGCTCGTCGATGGTGATCGTGCCGCCGTTGACGATATCGCCCGAGGTTCCGTCCATCGCCGCGATCCCGGTCGATCCACTGGCATTGGAAATGGCGATCTTGCCGCCATTGGTCACCTTATGGTTGCTGTTGACGGTGACGGCGGTGCCGCTGGTCACGGTCACCGAACCGTCCTTGGTGATGTTGATCGCATCAGGCGCGCCATTGTTGGCGGTGGCCGTTGCAATGGGCGCGGTCTGCGCGTTGGTGATGTCCTTCGCACCGGCTCCGGTCGAAGCGATGGCAATGGCGGCGATGGCGGTAGAGCAAAGCAGGTTACGCACTGTATCGGGCATCCTTCAGATCGATGTCGATCCGTCAGACGGAGCCGGTGCGGAGCGGCCTTGAAAAAATATGCGGGCCGCTTGTCCCGGCGTTTCAGAACCGGCGGTCGATCCCCAGCCGGAACGTGCGCGGGCGCAGCGGGGTGACCTGGTCGCGGTCGTCCCCGAACGGCGTACCCAGCGAAAACCGGTTGCCGCGCATGTCGGCGATATTCGACACGCCCAGCGTCAGGCCCATCGTGTCGCCGCCGATCCTGACGTCGATCCCGCTGTCGAGATAATCGCCCTGGCTCTCGCCAAGCTCCGGCCCGATGCCAAGGCGCGAGGGTCCGACATAGCTGGCCCACGCATCCGCCGTCAGCCGCCAGTCGCCGCCAAACCATGCCGTGTAATTGACGCCCGCGCGCGCCGCGAATTCGGCGATATTGGGGATCTGCCGCGTGCGCGTGCGAAAGGCGAGATCGGGCTCGTCGATCCGGCTGTGGTTCCATGTTCCGCCCAGTTCGACGCGCAGCCCCTCGGCGATTTCCGCCGCGCCCGACAGGCTGGCCGACCAGATGCGGCCGTCGCCGATATTGCTGGTGCTGGGCAGTCCGCCATCGTCGACGAAATCGGCCTGAATGTCGCGCCAGTCGGTATGGGACAGGCTGACCGCAAGGCTGAACGGATCGCCGCTGCCCGCACCTTGCGCCGATGCGCCCGAACCCGCGCGGCCATAGCGTGCGCCGATTTCCCAAGTCGCGGTGCGGTCGTTGCGGAAGCGGCGCACGAAATCGCTCTCGATCGCAAGGCCGCCGGGGCGAAAGCCCTGCTGATAGCGCGAATAGATCAGCGCCTCGTCCGACAATTCGGCATGCAGCGCGACCGAGGGCAGGAAATCCACCTCCGTCCGGTGCGCGGTGATGTCGGCGCGCAGCATCGACATCGACGGCGACAGCGCAGGCGCGACATCGTCCGCGCCGCCGCCCAGCCGCGCCCATGTCAGCCGCCCGCCCGCGGTGGCGACCAGAATGGGGGCGATGCGCAGGCTCGCCTCGCCATAAAGCGTTGCTTCGTCGACGATATTTGTCACGCCGGGCGTATTGGCGCGGGCCGCAATCATCAGCGCGTCGCTTGCCGACTGGCGGGTTTCGAACTGGACGAACTCGCGACGAATGTCGCTTTCGCTATGGGTCAGGCTGGTGCCGATCAGCCATCCGAAACCGCCGCGTTCGGGCGCCCACAGCCGCGTTTCATGGGCGATCATGCGCGCGCGGTTCGACTGTACGAACAGCCGCTCGGGCGCGAGCTCGCTCGCCGCGTCATAACGCTCTTCAAGATCCTGCCGCACGATGCCCGTGGTGGAGCGGAACCGCACATCGCCGAACGCGCCGCCGATCACCACGCTGCCTAGCGCGTAATCGATGTCCGCCCCTTCGGTGACAGCCGCGGTACTGGTCAGCGGGGGATCGCCGCGGTCGGCATATTGCGCGTCGCGCGCGTCGATGGTCTGCCCAAGGCCGGTAACCTCGATAGACCAGACATTGTCCAACTCGACCCGCCCGGTCATCCGCCCGCCAAGAATGCGCGTGCGATTGACGTCGCTGCGGCCCGCATCGGGCTTGTCGATATAGCCGCCCAGCGAGGCCGCATCGATCGTGGCGCGCAGGGCGGCGTTGGCGGCAATCGGCAGGTTCGCGGTGATGCTGGCGTCGCCGCCCGGCGATCCATGCCGGGTCAGCGATCCGCCGACCTGCGCCGACAGGCTGGCATCGTGCACGCGCGGCGCATTGGGCACCAGCCGGATGATCCCGCCCAGCGCGCCCGCGCCATAGAGCGTGCCCTGCGGCCCCTCCAGCACTTCGACGCGGTCAAGGTCGGACAGGCGCAGATCGGGATCGGGCGCGTTATAGCTCAGCCGCAGATCGCCCCAATATTGCCCCACGGTCGATTGCGTCGGGCCGGTAAAGCTGGAATCGGCGATGCCGCGAATGAACAGCTTGTTGCGCCCGCTGCCCAGATAGGTGGACGACACGCTGGCGACGCGGCGCGTGATCTCCTCGCTGCCGCCCGCGCCGCCCAGTTCGATCAGCCCCCCGTCCAGAATCGCGATCTGCGCAGGGATCTGCGCAGGCGACAGATCGCGCTTGCTCGCCTGCACCACGATGGGCGGCGGAGGGGCTTCGACAGGCGCGGGTCCGGTGGCCACGGGCGCAGGGGCGGGAACGGGCTGGGGGCGGGCCGCGGCCGGTTCGATCCGCCACGAGCGTGCCCCCGTCGCCACCGCGCGGCCCCCGATGGCGGCGGCAAGGCGGCGGACGGCTTCGCTGACGGGCATGCGGCCGCGAATGGCAGGCACGTTGCGGCGGGCAAGGCGCGGGTCGGCGATGACGATGCTGCTGCCCGTCTGCCGCGCAAGGCTGATCGCGACCGAACCGGCGCGGCCGGCCGTTGCCGAAACCGCCGGCTCGCCCGCCTGTACGGCCAGCGGTGCGGCCAGAACGGCCGCGGCAAGGCATAATGCCAGCCGCCTCATCAGCGCGCGCCGATCACCCATGCGCCCGATGCCTGCGTCACCGCGATGCCCAGCAGCGGGCCAAGGCTGGCCGGATCCTTGCGAACGGGATCGACAAGAATCGACCCGGTGATTGTCCGGTCCGCGCTGGCCGGATCGACCGCGAAGGTCAGGCCGGTCGCCCGGCTCAATTCCAGCGCCACGGCGGCAAGCGTTTCATCTTCGAAGCTGAGCCTGCCTTCGCGCCAGTCGCCGACCTGCGCAATATCGACCGGCGCGATGCGATAGCCGTCATCGGTGCGCGACAGGACCTGCCCGGCGGCGACATGCACCTCCTCCGCCTCGGGATTGAACTGCACCGCGCCTTCCGACACCGCCACGCTGAAAGCCTCGTCGTCGAGGCGGACGTCGAAGATCGTGCCGACATCGACGATCTGCGCCTCGCCCGCCGTCACGCGGAACGGCGCATCCTCGTCATGGCGTACGGTGAACAGGGCGCGGCCATGGTCGAGGCTGGCGAAACGAGGGTCGTTCCGGTCGAAGGTCAGGCGCGATCCGCCCGCGATGGCGACGCTTGTTTCCGCCCCGAGTTCGACGATCCGCATCGCCCCCGGCGCGGTTTCCACCGTATAAAGATCGGGCGCGCCCTGCCGCCAAAACGCGAGGCCGAGGAACGCGGCAAGCCCCATCGCCAGCACGCCGCCCAGCCAGCGCCGGCGCGGCGCGGCGGGCATGGCCGGTTCCGCATCATTGGCAGGCGTGGCCGCGGCCAGGATCGCCACGCCCTCGCCCACGGCGGCGACCGTGCGGTCATAGGCTTCGGCATGGCGCGGGTCCTGCTCAAGCCACAGCGTGAACGCGTCCCAGTCCTCGAACGCGGGATCGCCGGTCGCCGCCGCCCAGCTGGCCGCCTGTTCGCGGATCGTGTCGTCAACCTGCATGGCAATGTCCTTCCGGATGGAAGACGGAGCCGATCGCGCTATGCCTCATCGCTGCGCTCCTTCCATTCGAGCATGGCCCGATATGCGGTCCTGAGATCGCTTTCCACCGTGCTGAGGCTGACGCCCATCTCGTCCGCGACCTGCCTTTGCGACAGCCCGTCGATCCGGTGCCGCCGCAGCACCGCCGCGGTCCGCGCGCCCAGCCGGTCGACCAGCGCCAGCACCTTCGCCATTTCCTGAGAGGCCGCGATGCCGCTTTCGGGGGAGGGTTCTGATCCGGCGGGCCGCGTCTCGCTCCAGTCCCGTTCCCGCTGGGCGGCCTGCGTCTGCGAACGGTGCCGGTCGATCATGGTCATGTTGGCGGCGCGAAACAGATAGGCGCGCGGATTGTCGACGGGGCCGCTGCGCGCTTTCGCGATCCGCAGCCACACGTCCTGCAAGATATCCTCGGCCGCATCGCCCGCGCCGCGCGCGCGCAGGAACCGCAGCAATTCCGCCCTGTGCTCAAGGTAAGCGGCTTCGAGCCCGGAAGCAGGCAGCGTCGAATCCGGTCTGTGAGTCTCGCCTTCCCGCTCCACCCGCCGCCCGCTACACGATTCCGATGCGCCGAGATAGTCGGCGCATCACGCGCGTCGGTGCGGGTCAGGCGTCAGCCCAGCCCTTCCTGCCGCACCATCACCGTGTCGCCGGAAGGATATTGCACCCATTTCTGTCCGCTGGATGTCCAGCAATGCGTCGTCGGCACCAGATCGGCGGTAACGTCCAGCGTGCCCGCCTTATAGAAGATCAGGTTCCCCTCTTGCGCCGCCAGCGTGTCGGTCAGGATCGGCGAGCCGCATTCGGGGCAGAACTGGCGATAGACCGCATTGCCGCTGGCAGCGCGGTCCTCATAGGTCTTGAGCTCGCCGGTGATTGTCACCCCGTCGCGCGGGGCCACCCCCACGACCGATGCTGCCGCGCCAGACTGCTTCTGGCAATTGGTGCACGCACAGGTGACCAGCATCATCGGCGGCCACGGCACTTCATATCGCACCGCCCCGCACAGGCAGCCGCCCGCTCGCTTCGTCTCCGTCATCGAGCCTCTCCCTTCATGGGCAGGTTCAGAAACTGAACTTCACGTCGATGCCATAGGTGCGCGGATCGCCGAGCGAGGCCAGCGTGCCGATGCCCGCAAGGTTGAGCTTCTGGTTGAAATATTCCTCGTCGAACAGGTTGCGGACCCAGACCCCGAATTCCAGTCCCGAATTGTCGGGGCTCCAATGCAGGCTGGCATTGACCAACTCGATCGACCCGACCTCCTCGATCGGCAGGTTAGTATAGCTGGTGAACTTCTCGCTGGTGTAGGTGTATTGCGCATTGGCGTTCAGTTCGCCCGGCCCCACGCGGCCTTCCCAGTTGATCCCCAGCGCGGCGTTCCATTCGGGCGAGTTCATCAGCCGGTTGCCCGCATAGGAAATCGGCACCAGCCCGCCCGTCGCCGGGTCCAGCGCCAGCGTGTCATATTCCTCGTATTTCGCATCGAGATAGGCGAGCGCGCCCGAGAAGGTCAGCCCGTCGACCGGCACCGCCGTCGCCTCAAGCTCGAAACCCTTGGTCTCCGCCTTGCCCGCATTGGCGATCGAGGCGGAATTGGCGCCCGAGGGATAGGTGATGTTCTGCACCACCTGCATGTCGTCGTATTTGTTGAGGAACGCCGCGAAATTCAGGCGCAGCCGCCGGTCCAGCAGATCGGCCTTGGCCCCGATCTCGAACGTGTCGAGCGTTTCGGGATCGAACGGGCCGATGTCCTGCGCGATCGCGATGCGCCCGGTGAACCCGCCCGATTTGAAGCCGCGCGCATAATATCCATAGAACAGCAGATCGCGGCTGGGCGCATAGTCCAGCCCGACCTTGTAACCGACATTGTCCCAGCTTTCCTTGCCCGACGCCACGATCAGCGATCCGGGGATCAGCGGATCGTCGAACGCGGCCATGCCGCCGTCGGGGCTGATCGAATTGGCGGTGGTCGATGTCGCGCTGGTCTTCTCGTGGCTGTAACGGATACCGGCCTGCAGCGTCAGTTCGGGCGTCAGGTCCTGATAGATCTGGCCAAAGGCGGAATAGGACTTGTTCTTCTGCGCCTGCGTCTGCGGCTGGCCAAGGCCCGGCAGGAACCCGTCGAGCTTGCCGTCCTGGTCGAGGAAATATTCCTGCTCGAAATAGAAGACACCCGCGATCAGCCGCGTGCTGTCGGTGATGTCGACCAGATTGCGCAATTCCTGGCTGAACTGGTGATGGTTGGTGTCGCGCCGCGTCTGCAGCAGGATGCGCGTCGTCGCATCGTCGTCGGAATAAAGCAGATTGTCATATTCGCGGTAGCTGGTGATCGATGTCAGCGTCCCGATCGAGGTGTCGAGGTTCTGCGTCAGCGTCAGCGAATAGGTGTCGCGGTCGTTGGAATCGGGTTGATCGTCCGACAGGCCCCGCCGGAAATCGAACGCGTCCTCGGTCTCGCCCGGCGTGTAGAACAATTCGCCCGGCCCCGCGATCAGCACGCCGGTCTGCGATCCGTTGCGCGACCGGACATATTCGCCGATCAGGGTCGCATCGTAATCCGCGCCGTCATATTGCAGATAGCCGCGCAGGGTGGTGATGTTGCGCTCCCCGATGCGCTCCCCGTCGAGGTAGTTGCGGAAATAGCCGTTCATCTCGTTGTGGAGAACGCTGATCTTGCCGGCGAACTGCTCGCCGATCGAGAAGTTGAGCGAGGCGTTCGCCTCGATCTGCCCGTAATTGCCATAGACGAACTGCGCGTCGCCGCCGAACTCGCCGGTCGGCTGCTTGGTGATGACGTTGATCACGCCGCCGGTGGTGTTCGCGCCGAACAGGGTGCCCTGCGGTCCGCGCAGCACTTCCACCCGCTCGATATCGAACAGTGAGAGCAGCGCGGCGGTGTTGACCCCGACCACCACGCCATCGACCACGACCGAAACGGTGGTGCCGACATAGGGATCGGCATCGTTCACGCCGACGCCGCGGATGGTGAAGACCGCCGAATCCGGCGAGTTCGAAAAGGTGTTGATCTGCACATTGGGGATCGAATTCGACAGATCGGCGATATTGTTGATCTGCGCGTCCTCGATCATCTCGCCGGTGACCGCCGTGACCGAGATCGGCACGTCCTGCAGGTTCTGCGATTCCTTTTGCGCGGTGACGACGATCTCGGTCACGCCGCCTGCCTGAGCGTCTGCCGGAATGCTGGTTTCGCCCTGCTCGTTGGTCACCGCCTGCGCATGCGCCTGCACCGATGCCAGCACCATGGCAGATACACCAAGACTGTACCGAAATGCCTTTTTCATCTGCTCGCTCCCACTCCTCAGCCTGTTTTTGCGGCTGTTATTATGCTTTTCAGTCTAGTTGTGCGGCCGGAACGCGGCCTACTCGTGTTTGTGTCAGGTGGTCTTCGGCGCGGGTGCCCGGCCGGTTCAGTACTTGACGTTGCGGGTAAAGCCGCCGTCGACGGTCAGGTTGACGCCCGTGATCCACGACGCCCGCGCGGAGGCGAGGAACAGCACCGCATCGGCGATTTCCTCGGGCCGGCCGAAACGGCCCGCGGGGTGCTTGGCCCGGTTCGCCTCGTAATATTCGGGCAGTTCCTTTTCGAGGAAACCCCAGCTTCCATCGGGGATCAGGACCGGGCCGGGGCACACGCAATTGCAGCGGATGCCGTCCTTCATGTAGTCGATCGACAGCTGGTGCGTGTAATTGATCAGCGCCGCCTTGATCGCGCCATAGCTGAGCCCCGCTTCGCCGAACGCGTGGTTCTCGATCGCGGTGATGGTCGACATCTGCAGGAAAGCGCCGCCGCCCGCCGCCTTCATATGCGGCAGCGCGGTGTCGAACATGGCGACCGCCGACATCAGATCGACATTATAGTTGATGTCCCACCCCTTGCGGCTGCGCGGCGTGCCGCCCAGCGCGCTGGCGTTCGATACGACGATGTCGATTCCGCCCATGTCGTCGGCGGCCTTCTCGACCCAGTTGGTGACCTGTTCGAAATAGCCGCAATCGACCACGCTGCCATAGACCTTCCCGCGCTGCGACAGGGCCTCTACCGCGTCCTCTACTCCGTCGCCGGGCAGCTGGTTGGCATAGACCTCCTCGTCGCTGGGGTTGGCCTGATCGGCGCGCGCGCGGCGGCCGCAGAACGACACGATCGCGCCTTCGTCCAGAAACCCCTCGACGATTCGCCGGCCTATCCCCCGCGTGGCCGCGCTGACGACGACCCGTTTGCCTTTGAGTTCAAGATCCACCTTATCCTCCCGCTGTGATCGCCGACGTCAGAGCGCCGGAATGTCCTCGTTCGGATGGATCTCCATGATCTCGAACAGATTGCCGAAGAAGTCGCGGCCATAGGTCGCGGCAGCGCCGGTCTTGTTGCCGTTTTCGTCGGTGGTGATCACGCTCATGTCGGGGGCGGTGTTGAACGTCAGCCCGGCCTCGACCATGCGGTCATGGACGGCCTGGATGTCGTCCACCTGGAAAGCGATATGCGTGTATCCGTTGTGGCTGACCGGACGCGCCGGATCCTGCGGCGGCGACTTGGGCGAGACATATTCGAACACCTCGACATAGATGTTCTTCAGCCGCGCCATGAAGGACTTGGCGGCGGAATCCTCGATCCCGACGATGGCGTCGATCCACGCGTTGCCCGGCTCCCACTCCCCGGTAAAGACCTCGTCGGCGCCCAGCAGCTCGATATAGAACCGCCGCGCGGTATCGATGTCGGGGACCGAGACCGAGACATGGTGCACGCCGTTGATGTGGTGTTTCATTCCGCCCTCTCCAGATATTTGTCGAGCGTGTCGTGCAGGTGCCGGATGCGGGCCTCCTGATAGATCGAGAGCGTCTCCGCGCCCTTGCCGCTGGCGTACATGCCCTCGCGCTGCATGCGCATGATGTCGGTGTCCTGATCGAGCACGCTGGCAAGGAACGGGTCCATGCTCTCGATGCTGGCAAAGCTTTCGTCCTCGTGGATGACCTGCACCTCGGCGACCTCGAACTCGCCGTTTTGCGGCTTGGGGTGCAGCACATACTGGTCGAAGATCGCGCGGTCGCGGTCGTGCCCGTCGGGGCGGAACTGCTGCACCAGGCACAGCCCCGGCGCGGGATAGATCAGCAGGTTCGGGAACAGGTGGTATTTCAGCGAATCAATCATCTCGGGCACCGAATGACCCGAATAGTCGAGGCCGTGCTTCTCGCGCATCTGCTCGCGCAATTGCTCCGCCATTACCCAGCGCGCGGTCTTGCCCTCGGGCACCTTGGCACGCGCGCCGACCATCGCGCCATCGGCGACCAGCATGCTGTCGAGCAGTTCCTGCTCGCTCATCGCCCGCTGCGAGGTCGGGCTGGGCGAGGCCATCGCGCACAGGTCGCGGCTGACGTGATCGGAAAAGATGTCGTGCTGCATGTTGTGGTCACCCACGACATTGGTCATCTCGGGGTGGACATAGGGGGTGTGATAGGCCTCCATGAAGGCCTCCATCGACAGTTTCCAATTGCCCGGCAGATGCTTGCGGACATGGGTGGCGACATACCAACCGGTCAGGTCCCAATTGGCGAAATGTTGCGGCAGAACCTCAAGATAATCGGTCAGCGGAGGGGCCTTGGGATCGAAGTTCACCATGACCATGCCGTTCCAGCTGGCCACCTGCACCTCGGCCAGCCCGGCCTTCGCATGGTCGACCTGCGGGAATTCGAAGTCGCAGGGTATGGATTTTAGCGAACCGTCTAGGTTCCAGCTCCAGTTGTGGAACGGGCAGGTGATGCCCGATGCCCAACCGCAGGATCCGGACGCCTTCAGCTTGGTGCCGCGGTGCAGGCATGAATTGTAATAGGCCTTCAGCCCTTCCTCGCTGCGGACGATCAGCACGGACAGGCGGCCAATGTCATAGACGAAGAAATCGCCGACCTGTGCGACATGCTCCGCGCGGCAGGCGCATTGCCATGCGCGTTTCCACATGCGCTCCATCTCAAGCTCGAAAAACGCCTGATCGGTATAGCGCGCAAAGGAAATGTCGCGCAGGTTCTGTTCGGGGTTGGCCTGGAGGGACAGCACATCGGGCAGCGGACCGTCGCGGCTTGCGACATCCGCCCATGTGTTGCCGGGATAGCGCTCGCGCATGACCTGCTGGATATCGTTCATCGCCGTATCATCTCCCACATATGAATGTGAATTCATGTTCTGTTTCGGGAAGGATGATCCTGCACCCACAGACGGTCAATGCAGAAAAAGGATAGGTTGCGCCGCTTCGCCGCTGCTGGCGCTACTCGTCTATGCCCAGATAGCGCAGTGCCATTTTCAGCGCTTCGGCGGCAAAGTCGGTGTCGGTCACCTTCAGTCCCTGTCCCAGTTCGCCACCGCTCGGCAGCACGGACCACACGACCGCGCCGCGAATGATCGAATGCGCATAATGGACCTGCCGCCGCAGTTCGTCCGCATCGCGTTCGGGCAGACGTTCGACCAGCCGGTCCGCAATCAATGTCGCGACGATATCGTTGGCCGCACTCTGGTCGCGGTGCACACCGATATCCTCAAGCCGCTTGCGCTCGATCAGGCGGAGCAGGCCCGCATCCGCGCTGAACGCACTGAACACGATATCTAGGTGCAGTTCGACAAGCTGTCGCGGGCTGGCCGCGCGCGCCTCGGCCGAGGTGCACAGTTCCCTGATCTCGCGCATCCGGCAAGCGCGATAGCCCGCAACGATCGTCGCGAGCAGCGCCTCCTTGTCGGCAAAGTGCTGATAGACGCTGCCCACCGGCACCCCGGCATCGCTGGCAATATCGGCCACGCGGGTCGTATCGAAACCATTGCGAGAGAACAGCGCGACCGCGCTAGCAACGATGCGGGTGAGCGCGTCGCGGCTGCGTTGCTGCTGCGGCCGTGTGAAGGCGGCGCTGCCCTCCATCCAGCGCGCGGGATCCTGATCGAAAGCGATCGATCCGAAAGGCGCGTGGGGATCCCGTTGCAAAGTCACGCCCCGGCCGTAGCCGCCAACCGCGGCGTTGACCACTATCGACCTGACACAATGACGGGCTGCACCCGCATCCCCGCCGCGTTACGATATGTGCGGGAGATAATGCATGCAGACAGAACAGGCAGCCGGTTTCGAGATTGTCGCGGACGGGTTCGACTTCGTCGAGGCACCGCGCATCACGGCGGACGGCGATGTGTGGTTTTCGGACCTGACGGGCGGCGGCATTTATCGCAAGCAGGCAGGAAAAAAGGTCGAGACCATGCTCGCCGATCGCCAATGGGTCGGCGGAATGGTGTTCGACCAATCGGGCCATGTCATCTGCGGGGGCCGCGGCGGGATCATCGCGCTCAACCCTGCAACCGGACAGAGCATCGACATACTGACCGAGATCGAAGGACAGCCGATCATCGCGGTCAACGACATGGAGGCGGACGGGCGCGGCGGGTTATTCGCTGGCACCATCGACTTCGTTTCGATCATGGAGAAGGGCGAAGACCCCTCGCCGGGGGTGTTCTTCCACCTGTCCGCGGCGGGCGAAGTGACCGTGCTGCGGCGCGACGTCTTTGCATCGAACGGCATCGCCTTCAGCCCATGTGGCCGGTTTCTCTATCATTCGGAGACGTCGCGCGGGATCTGGCGCTATCCGCTGGGCGCGAACGGCCTGCCGGAACCGGGACAATTGCTGGTGGAGGAGGAAGCCGCCGACGGTCTCGCCTGCGATCGTGACGGCAATCTGTGGCTGGCCTGCTGGAGCACCGGGCGGCTGAACCAATATTCGGCCGACGGCACCGCCCTTCAGGCGCTG
>CEOS01088312.1_pt1 | contig 16475 bp, 14 predicted proteins | sample 530601 | NCBI WGS metagenome assembly CEOS01 (sample SAMEA2620666, study PRJEB7988) | marine metagenome | biome: marine biome (ENVO:00000447); feature: mesopelagic zone (ENVO:00000213); material: "saline water (ENVO:00002010), including plankton (ENVO:xxxxxxxx)" | depth 1000 m
GGCGTGATCTTCGGCTTCGGCGGCAATGCCCTGATCGCCACCTCGTTCCACATCATGCAACGCACCAGCCGCGCGCGCATGGCGGGCCACATCTCGCCCTGGTTCGTGCTGCTGGGCTTCAATCTGTTCTGCATCATCGCGGCCACCGGCTATCTGATGGGCGTCACCCAGTCCAAGGAATACGCAGAGCCGGAATGGTATGCCGACATCTGGCTGGTGATCGTCTGGATCGTGTATTTCGTGCTCTATATCCGCACGCTGGCCCGCCGGAACGAGCCCCATATCTATGTTGCCAACTGGTATTACCTGGCCTTCATCCTGGTCGTGGCGGTGCTGCACATCGTCAACAACCTGGCCGTCCCGGCATCCTTCGGCGCAGCCAAAAGCTATTCGGCCTTTTCAGGCGTGCAGGATGCCATGACGCAATGGTGGTATGGCCATAACGCGGTGGCCTTCTTCCTGACCGCTGGCTTCCTTGGAATGCTCTACTATTTCCTGCCCAAGCGGGCCGAGCGGCCGATCTATTCCTATCGCCTGTCGATCCTGTCCTTCTGGGGGATCACCTTCTTCTATATCTGGGCGGGATCGCACCACCTGCACTATACCGCCGTTCCGGAATGGGTGCAGACGCTGGGCATGACCTTTTCGGTCATGCTGCTGGTGCCGTCCTGGGCCAGTGCCGGCAACGCGCTGATGACGCTGAACGGGGCCTGGCACAAGGTCCGGGACGACGCCACGCTGCGGTTCATGATGGTGGCGGCGGTATTCTATGGCCTGTCCACCTTCGAGGGATCGTTCATGGCGATCCGCCCGGTCAATTCGCTGTCGCATTATACCGACTGGACCGTGGGACATGTGCATGCGGGGGCGATGGGCTGGGTCGCGCTGATCACCTTCGGGTCGATCTATGCGCTTGTTCCGGTGCTGTGGCGCAAGCAGACGATGTATTCCTGGAAGCTGGTGGAATGGCACTTCTGGCTCGCCCTGGGCGGGACCGTCGTCTACGTCTTCGCGATGTGGAACAGCGGCATCACCCAGGGGCTGATGTGGCGCACCTATACCGAAAGCGGCACGCTGGCCTATTCCTTCACCGACACGCTGGTGAAGATGCACCCCTATTACATCGCGCGCGCCATAGGCGGGGCGATGTTCTTTGTGGGTGCCGTGATCGGGGCGTTCAACGTCGTGATGACGATCCGCAGCGTCGGCCATCAGGCACAGCAACTTGACTATCCCACCGGGTCGGAGGCCAACGAGCCTGCCGTTCCGGCGGCGGAGTAGACCCATGTTCAGAACACTTCTCGGACCGTTTGCCCGGTTCTTCGAATTTCACGCCAAGACCCATTACCGGGCCGAGCGGCATTCCATGGCCCTTGCCGGGGGCATCCTGCTGGCCGCAAGCATCGGCGGCTTCATCGAGATCGCGCCGCTGTTCACCATCGACGACACGGTCGAGGCCGCGCCCGACATGCGGCTTTATACGCCGCTCGAACAGGCCGGGCGCGACATCTATATCCGCGAAGGCTGCTATGCCTGCCACAGCCAGATGATCCGCACGCTTCAGGATGACGTGGACCGCTACGGCCCCTATTCGCTGGCGGCGGAAAGCAAGTACGACCACCCGATGCTGTGGGGATCGAAACGCACCGGGCCGGATCTGGCCCGCGTGGGCGAGAAATATTCCGACGACTGGCAGGTGCGCCATCTGGCCGATCCCCGCGCCCTGGTGCCGGAATCGGTCATGCCGCAATACGCCTTTCTGCTCGACACCCCGCTGGAAACCGAAAGCCTTCCGGGCCGTCTGGCCGCCCTGCGGGCCGTGGGCGTGCCTTATTCCGACGCCCAGATCGCAAACGCGGCCAGCGACGCCTTCGGTCAGGCCATGCCCGACAGCGACCGCGCGGGGGGCGTTCTGGACCGCTATGGCGAGGAAACCAACCTGCGCATCTTCGATGGCCGCCGCGACCGCCTGACCGAGATGGACGCACTGGTCGCCTATCTTCAGATCCTGGGCGGCCTGACCGATCTGGCGGCCCGGGCGCAACCGGCCAGAGGAGAGAACTGATGGAACTGAGCTATGAATGGACATCGGCCTTCGCCCAGTCCTTCGGTCTGATCTACCTGATGGTCCTGTCGGTGGCGATCGCCGTCTATGCGTTCTGGCCCAGCCTGGGCAAGCGCTTCGACAAGGCCGCCAAGAGCATCCTGAACGATGAGGACGGCCCATGTCGGTAAAGGAACGCGATCCGCTGACCGGTCACCAGACGACCGGCCATGAATGGAACGGCATCACCGAACTGAACACGCGCGTGCCCCGTGCGGTCTGGTTCTTCATCGCCGTCACGCATATCTGGGCGCTGGTCTATTGGGTGCTGATGCCGGCATGGCCGTTGGTCACGACCTATACCAAGGGCCTGCTGGGCTATGACGACCGGACACGGGTCGAACGGCAACTGATGGCGGCCAATGCGCAACGCGCCGACTGGACCCAGGCGCTGGCCACGCTGCCGGCCGAGGACATCCGCCAGGATCCCGCATTGATGGCGCGGGTCGCACAGACCGCACCGGCGCTTTTCGGCGACAATTGCGCCGCCTGCCACGGGACGAATGCCGCCGGCGGGCCGGGTTTCCCCAGCCTTGTCGACGATGCCTGGCTGTGGGGCGGTGATACTGCCACGATCATGGAAACCCTGCGCGTGGGGATCAATGCGCCCCATCCCGACAGCCGCAGTTCCCAGATGCTTGCCTTCGGCGAGACCGGGATCCTGACGCGGCCGCAGATCCGCACCGTCGTGAACTACGTCCAGTCCCTGTCCGGCCGAGAAACGCAGGCCGATGCGCAGCAACTGGCCGAGGGCGCAACGATCTTTGCCGAGAACTGCGCCAGTTGTCATGGCGAGAACGCCATGGGCAACCAGGACATCGGTGCGCCGAACCTGACCGACGATTTCTGGATCTATGGCGGCGACGATGCCGCGATGTTCACGACGATCGACCTGGGCCGGCAGGGCTGGATGCCCGCCTGGGAGGGCCGGCTGACAACGGCCGAGCGCATGGCGCTGACGATCTACATCCAGGATCTTGGCGCGGAGCAAGGCAAATGACCCGCCCGCGTCTTGTCGCCTTCGGCTCTGCCGGGTTGCTGGTTGCGGGGTTTGTCGCGGCCAATGCCCATCTCGTTCTGACCGCGATCGGCTCGCAGCCCGATTGCGTCCTCGAAGCCCCACCGAAAGAAGGCGCCGCGCCCCGAGCGGCGGAACCGTCATGCTGAGCGACCGCACCGATCCGCCCCCGCCCGACAACCCCCATGCGGGGGGCGTCATCCCCAAGGTGGTTCCACCTCTCCCGCGCGAGAACCCGCACGCCCGCAACCTGCCATGGCGGACAGCCCTGCGCTGGCTTCGGGCGGGCTGGTCCGATCTGTGGACCAATCCCGTGCCCAGCCTGCTTTACGGCGCGGGTGTCTTTGCGGTTTCGCTGCTGGTGGTCCTGGCGCTGTTCCAGTTCCGCTATGAATATGCGCTGTTCCCGGCGCTGGCGGGATTCATGGTCCTGGGTCCGCTGATCGCGAACGGCCTCTACGAAAAAAGCCGCCGACGGGAGACGGGCGAAAAGATCGGGCTGGGCGGCATGATCTTCGTGCGCCCGCGTTCTGGCTATCAGGCGCTTTTCATGGGCGTCATGTTGCTGGGGCTGTTCCTCTTGTGGCTCAGGGCGGCGGTGCTGATCTATGCGCTGTTCTTCGGCATGGTGCCGTTTCCGGGCACCGATGAACTGGTCCCGATGCTGTTTCTGACCCCGACGGGCTGGGCGCTGCTTCTGACGGGCAGTGCTGTCGGCGCGCTTTTCGCGGCCTTCGCCTTCGCGATCAGCGTCTTCGCCGTGCCGATGCTGCTGACCGAACGCACGGACGCGCTGTCGGCCATGGGCATTTCCATGGCGATGGTCTGGGCCAACCTGCCCGTCATGTTGGCCTGGGGCGCGATCGTGCTGGGGCTTTTCCTGGTCTCGATCGCAACGGCGTTCGTGGGACTGATCGTGGTCTTTCCGATGCTTGGTCACGCGACATGGCACGCCTACCGCGCCATCCGTCCCGTTGATCGCCAGCAGGGCGATGCCGAACGCATGTTCATCCGTCCGGCCTAGCGGGATCATGGTCTGCCGATCTGCACGGACGGGCCTTGCGTTTCAGTGCGGCGAAAACGATGGCTATCGCTGCCTGCGCCGGTGTCCGGCCCCGACGGCATCAGGCCGGCTTCACGCGATCTCGTCGCGTGCCCGCCCGCCGGCCCGGCCGCAGATTGCGCTCGGCAGCCCTGCCGATCGCTGGCCGGTCGGGGCCGGTTCGCCTAGCGCAGCGTGACAAGGACCGAGGCCGTCTTGTCTCGCAGCCTTGCGTCAAGCCGGATGGTGCCGGTCTCGCCAGTCGGGCGCAGCCAGCAGCCGGTGCTGCCGCCTTGCAGCACCGGGCAGGCCGGACCGATCAACCGGGCCGGACCGGCGAGGTCCAGAAAGACCGGCTCGTTCAGGAAATGCAGCCGGTTGCCAGCCTGATCCAGCGCGCGGACGATCACCCGGATCTCGTCGCTGGGATCGGCGGCGGCTTCGGTCACGTCCGCGGCCAGAACCAGCCGGTCGAACACCGCTCCTGCGGGAAAGTGACGTTCGGCCACCAGCTCGCCGTCGCGATAGCCGCGCAAAAGGCCCGAATGCCAGCTTTCGCCCCAATCGCCCAGTTCCTCGGCCGAGAAATGGCGGTGGTCGATGATCACCGGCGGGTGGGGCAGATGCGGGAACCGCTCGCGGTCGGGGCTGACACGCCTGGTCACGCGGGCATGGGACAATTCCACCTCGTCGCAATTCGTCAGCACGATCAGCGGCAGAACGCCGCCGATATTGCGCTCGCCGCGCGCCCAGACGGTGACGGGCTCCATCACGATGCCGTCCCCGGGGTCGCGCTGGCTGGCATAGGCATGGGCGGCGAATTTCGGCTCGCGGAAGATCGTCATCACGCCGTGATGGCAGATCCGGTCGCCGGCACCGAAATCCTTGTGGGTATTGTAATCGAACATGCACCAGCCGATGCAGCCGGCCAGTCCCGCGGCCGGGTCGTGAGCCGCATCCAGCACCTCGAGATGGCGCAGGACGTGTTCGTGCTGGCGATGTTCGGGATCGCCCGCCTTGGTCGGAAACATGTGCCCGTTATATTCGGTCACCAGATAGGGCACTCGGGCGGGCAGGCCGGTGACCTCCTGCTGATCGCGCAGCGCGGTGCGCGGCCGGTTCGAAAAGGGCGTCTCGAAATCGCCGAGGATGAAATCATTCATCGTATAGACGTCTTCCAGAAGCTGGCTGTCGGGGATGCAGCGAACGCCGCCGGTCGGCCGGGTCGGGTCCAGATCGCGCGCCAGCGCGTTGGTGCGGCGATAGAAATCCTCTGCATCAGGGCTTTCGTTGATGCGTACGCCCCAGATCACGATCGAGGGATGGTTCCAGTCGCGCCTGATCATCCTTTCCACGTTCAGCACCGATTCATCCTGCCAGCCGGGCCCGCCGATATGCTGCCAGCCGGGAATTTCCTCGAAGACCATCAGCCCGATTTCGTCGCAGCGGTCCAGGAACCACGGGCTTTGCGGGTAGTGCGAGGTGCGCGCGATGTTGCAGGCCAGATCGAAGCGCAGGATTTCGGCGTCGCGCTGCTGGCTGCGCCTGCCCTGCGCGTAGCCGGAATAGGGAAAGCTCTGATGCCGGTTCAGTCCGCGCAGGATGACGCGCGCGCCGTTCAGAAAGAACCCCTCGGGCGTGAAGCGCGCGTCGCGAAAGCCGAAGCGTTGGCTGAGGCGGTCGCCGCTGTCGGGCAGGGACAGCGTCAGCGTGTAAAGCGCGGGCGTATCGGGCGACCACAGCGTGATGCCTTCCAGCCCCGCAAGGCGGATCTCGCCCTGGCCGGTGGCATGCGCGATCTGGCGGCCGGACGCGTCCGACAGCACCGCCTCCACCGGGCCCGGCTGCGTGACCTCGATCCGGGCAAGGACCGTCTTGCCGTCGGCCAGCACCTCGGGCGTCTCGATCTTGACGGCGGCGATGTGGCGTTCGGGCAGCACCTCCAGCCAGACATCGCGATAGATCCCGGCATAGGTGAGATAGTCGATGCGCCCGCCGAAAGGCGGGATTTCCGGATTTTCCGATCCGTCGATTCGCACCGTCACCAAGGTTGAGCCGCCATCGAAACAGCCGGTCAGATCGACGGTGAAGGGCGTATAGCCGTCGCGGTGCCGCGCGACCCGCACCCCGTTCACCCAGGCCGTGGCATCGGCCATCGCCGCGTCGAAGCGCAGCCTGACGATCCGGCCCTGCCAGGCCGGTTCCCAGGCGATCTGGCGCTGATAGGTGAAGGGGCGCTGAAAATCGCCCTCGTCGAAATAGTTCAGCGGAAGATCGGCGGCGTTGTGGGGCAGGGTGACCGGTGTGCCCGCCATCGACGCCGCGATATGGGCCTTGTCGAACCCGGGCGCAAAGCGCCAGCCGGCGTTCAGGGTGCGGATCTCTCTCATGCCTACCACTCCGCGAAACTGCCATCGGCGTGGCGCCAGATCGGATTGCGCCAGCGATGCCCCCCGGCCGCTTCCTGCCGGACCCGGTCTTCGTTGACCTCGATGCCCAGGCCGGGGCCGTCGGGGATGGCGACGAAGCCGTCGCGATAGTCGAAGACGCCGGGATTCGTCAAATAATCCAGCAAATCCGATCCCTTGTTGTAGTGGATGCCCAGCGATTGTTCCTGGATGAAGGCGTTGTAGCAGACCGCATCCAGTTGCAGATTTGCGGCCAGCGCGATCGGCCCCAGCGGACAATGCAGCGCCAGCGCCACGTCATGCGCTTCGGCCATGGCGGCAATCCGGTAGGTTTCGGTGATGCCGCCCGAATGGCTGGGATCGGGCTGGATGATGTCCACATAGCCGCCATGCAGGATCTGCTTGAAGTCCCAGCGGCTGTAAAGCCGTTCGCCAAGCGCGATCGGGGTTGCGCAATGATTGGCGATCTCGCGCAGCGCTTCGGCATGTTCGCTGAGCACGGGTTCCTCGATGAACATCAGATTGAAGGGCGCCAGCTCGCGTGCAAGCTGCTTGGCCATGGGGCGATGGACGCGACCGTGAAAATCCACGCCGATGCCGAAATCGGGGCCCATCTCGTCGCGGATCGCCTGCACGCGGGCCAGAACGGCGTCGATCCTGGCATGGCTGTCGATGAACTGCATCTCTTCGGTGCCGTTCATCTTGACCGCGGTAAAGCCGCGATCGCCGCATTCGCGCGCCATGCGCGCGGTGTCGCCCGGCCGGTCTCCGCCGATCCAGCTATAGACCCGGATCCGGTCGCGCTGCCGCCCGCCCAGCAGCGCGTGGACCGGCACCCCAAGTGCCTTGCCCTTGATGTCCCACAGCGCCTGGTCGATCCCGGCGATGGCCGACATGTGGATGCCGCCGCCGCGATAGAAGCCGCCGCGATACATCACCGTCCAGTGGTCTTGGATATGGCCCGGATCGCGGCCGATCAGATAGTCGGACAATTCCTCGACGCAGGCGGCGACGGTGGCGGCGCGGCCTTCCAGCACCGGTTCGCCCCAGCCCGAAATCCCTTCATCGGTGCAGATCTTCACAAAGCACCAGCGCGGCGGCACGATGAATGTCTCGATGGTGGTGATTTTCATGAAAGCCTCGCGGTGAAATCCAGCCGGATGGTGTTGGTATAGATCTGTCCCGGCCGCAGGATGGCGTCGGGAAAGTCGTTGCGGTTGGGCGCGTCGGGCCAGGCCTGCGGCTCCAGGCACAGGGCCTCGGCGGCGGGCAATCGGGCCAGAAAGACCTGCAAGCCCGGCTGGTCGGTCGAAAGCCGCATCGCCCGCCCCGAGGCGCGATCCTCCAGCCACGCCACCGGGCGCAGGCCCGGCCCGTGATCGAGGCAGAGGCAATGGTCCAGGCCCGGCGCGTCCGGTCCGGGCAGCGGGCGAAAATCGCGAAAGTCGAAGCGGGTGCCCGCGACGGGCCGGGCCGGGCCTTTGGGGATCAGCGCCGCATCCACGGGCAGATAGCGTTTGGCGGCGACGCGCAGCCGGTGGTCCCGGACCGGCCCGCCGCCCGCGAGGTTGAAGAACCCGTGCGAGGTCAGCGAAACCGGGCAGGGGGCGGTGACCGTCGCGCGATAGGTCACCGTCAGGCTGCCGGGATCGTCCAGCGCAAAGTCCGCCCGTGCCTGCAACGCGCCCGGAAAGCCCTGATCGCCGTCCGGGCTGTCGAGACCCAGAACGACCGAGCGCGGGCCGCGATCCAGGACCTGCCAGTCGCGCCGGTCGAAACCCTCGGCGCCGCCATGCAGCGTATTCGCGCCCTCGTTCGCGTCCAGCCTAACCTGCCGGCCGTCCAGCATGAAGCCGGCGCCGCCGATGCGATTGGCATAGCGGCCGATGCTGCTGCCCCGGAACAGGCGTTCCCCGCGGTGATCGGCCGGCCGGGGTGGGCCGATCAGCACCTCGCCGGGATGGCCGTCCGGGCCCGGAACGCGCAGGCTGGCCAGCGTCGCGCCATGGGGCAGGATCGTCGCGGAAAGGCCCGAGGGCAACGCAATGGTGCAGGCCGGTTCAGCCATGCCCGGTCTCGTCGAAGGGTGCGACGAGGCGGCGTCTGCCACAGAGGAACGCATCCGCGACCAGCCGCAGCGGAGCCAGATCGACCGCGCTTCTGCCAGCGGCGACAAGGTCGCGAAAGCCCTCGTAGAGCCGGCGATATTCCACGTCCTCGCCGCCGATGGCCGGCTTTCCGTCGGCCTCGAAGACCGCGCCGCCGTCACGCAGGCAGGCGGTGCCGTTCGTGGTCTCGAAGCCGATCTGCCAGGTTTCCCCGCCTTGTTCGCGCCAGTCGAACTCGGCATCGATCGCAACCGCTCCGGCGGACAGCGCAAGCTGCGCCGCGATCGGGGTCTGGCGGCCCTCGGGAATGTCCAGGCCGGCCGCGCGCAGGATCACCGGGTCTGCCATCAACGTCGTCAGCAGCGACAGCGCGTTGATGCCGGGATCGAAGACGCCCAGCCCCCCCGGCTGCCAGATCCAGTCCTGACCGGGATGCCATTTGCGCACATCCTCTCGCCAGTCGATGCGGACCTGCCGCACCTTGCGGACCGACAGCCAGCGGCGCGCGGCGTCCACCGCACGACCCTCGCGGCTGTGCCAGGTGGCGAAGATCGTCAGCCCGCGCCGTCCGGCCTCGTCGCGCAGGATCTCGGCCTCGGTCAGGGTCGCGGCAGGGGGTTTTTCCAGCATCAGATGCCGCCCCGCGCGCAGGACCTGCATCGCCTGATCGAACCGTCCCTGTGGCGGCGTGCACAACGACACCGCCGCAAGGCCGGGTTCGGCCGCCAGCATCGCGGCCAGATCGGGGTAGGAGGGGCAATCCGGCAGGCTGGCGTTGCGGCTGGCGATGGCGGCCAGATGCACGCCGCCGGTCGCGGCGATGGCGGGCAGGTGCTGGGCACGGGCAATGGCGCCCAGTCCGACAAGACCGATGGCCAGCGACATCAGCGCAGCCGCTGACCGGTCTGGGCATCGAAGATCAGCGCGCAGGCGGGATCGAAGCCCGCGCCGATCGCGTCGCCGATCCGGACGGCGACCTTGTCGCGATCCTCGATGACCAGTTTTTCGCCGTTCTCGGCCGAGGCATGGACGTAGGAGACGCCGCCAAGCGCCTCGACCATGTCGACGCTCAGGCTGTCGCCGCCGTCGATCTTCAGGAATTCCGGGCGCAGGCCGACCGTTACCGCGGTCCCCTCGGCCGGCAGAGCGACAGGGCTGGGGATGCTGCGGCGCATGGTCGGGATCGCGATCTCGCCGTCCTCGACCCGCCCTTCCATGAAATTCATCGAGGGCGAGCCGATGAAACCCGCCACGAAGCGGTTGTCGGGATCATCATACAGGTCCATCGGCCGGCCGACCTGTTCGATATTGCCCGCGCGCAGGACGACGATCTTGTCGGCCATCGTCATCGCCTCGACCTGGTCATGGGTGACATAGATCATCGTCGCGCCGATCTCGCGGTGCAGGCGGGCGATCTCGGCCCGCATCTCGACGCGCAATTCGGCATCCAGGTTCGACAGCGGCTCGTCGAACAGGAACACCTCGGGGCCGCGGGTGATGGCCCGGCCGATGGCGACGCGCTGACGCTGGCCGCCCGACAAGGCCGCAGGCTTGCGATCCAGCAGCGGTTCCAGCTTCAAGATCTGCGCCGCCTCCTGCACCTTGGCGGCGATCTCGGTCCGCGGATGGCCGTTCATCTTCAGCCCGAAACCCATGTTTTCGGCCACTGTCATGTGCGGATAGAGGGCATAGGTCTGAAACACCATTGCGATGCCGCGATCGGCCGGCTCGGCGCCGGTCACGTCGCGTCCGCCGATGCGGATCGCACCACCCGTCGTCTCTTCCAGCCCGGCGATCATCCGCAGCAGCGTGGACTTGCCACAGCCCGAAGGGCCGACGAAGACGCAGAACTCGCCCGGCTCGACCTGCAGATCGACGCCGTGGATGACCTCGGCATCGCCGAATTTCTTGACGATCTTTTCCAGTCCGACTCCGCTCACGGGGTCCGTCCTCCCTTGTTCCGCGAACCCGCCTTCAGCCGGGCCGCTTCTGTTCCGGAAAGCGCCAGTCGCTGGCGGCTTTCGCAATCTTGTCCGCCGTGTCCAGGATCAGCGGGACGTGGCGTTCCAGCCGGTCATGTTCGGCGCGCTGGCCCGAGGTGATCGACAGCGCGCCCAGCACCCGGCCCTGCGGCGACAGGATCGGCGCGGCGATACAGCGGATGCCGGGTTCGTGTTCCTCGTTGTCCCAGGCGATGCCGCATGCGCGGATGTCGCGCAGCTCGGCGCAGAGGCTTTCGGCATTCCTGTGCGTCTTGTCGGTGAAGCGGTGAAAGCTTTGCCGGGCCAGCGCGTCCCGCAGGGCGGGTTCGGGCAGAAAGGCCAGCATCGCCTTGCCGACGCCGGTGCAATAGGCCGGCCCGACCTTGCCCGATTGCGAGAACATCTCGACCGGGCGGGCGGCGTTGCGTTTGTCCACATACAGCACCATGCCCTGATCCAGCTGCGCCAGATGCAGCGTCTCGCCGGTAAGATGCGAAAGCTGGTCCAGATGGCACGCCGCGATCGGCGCCAGCGCGCTTTGCGACCAGGCCGCATGAGCCAGCCGCACCAGGCGCAGGCCCGGCGCATAGGTCTGGCGATCGGCATCGAAGGCCAGCATCCCCTGCTTCGTCAGGGTCCGGAGAAAGCGGTACAGCGTGGCCTTGGGCAGGCCGGATACGGGCAGCAATTCGGCAAAGCGCACCGGCCGGCCGAATTCGGCCACGCGATCCAGCACCGCCAGCGTGCGCCCGACCGTGCCGTCCGTGCTGTCGGGCGCCGCAATCGCCTTGTTCATGACTCCTCCTCAGGGCTGTTGACAGGATGAGAGATTCGCGGCAGCATTTCAATATGTAAAATCAAGTTCCAGCATGTGAAACAAGATGCTGGCTGTTTTACCGGCGAAAATGGGGAGGAGACCCGAATGACCATGCCAAGAACCACCGCGCTGACGGCGCTGATGGCCGCGCTTGCCTTGCCCGCCATGGCCCAGCAACGCGATCTGACCCTGTTCACCGATGCCTCCGATCCGGCACCCAAGGCCGCCTTCGAGCAACTGGTAAAGGGGTTCGAGGAGGAAAACCCCGATGTGAAGGTCACGGTCAACACCTTCGATCACGAAGGCTACAAGACCGCGATCCGCAACTTCCTGACCGCCGACAGCCCGGATCTGGCCAACTGGTATGCAGGCAACCGCATGGCGCCCTTCGTCAATGCCGGACAGTTCACCGATGTCTCGGATGTCTGGGAGGAGAACGGGCTGAAGGAATCGCTGGCGCCGGCGCTGTCGTCGATGACCATCGACGACAAGCAATGGGGCGTGCCCTACACCTATTACCAGTGGGGCATCTACTACAACAAGGATGTCTACAAGCAGGCCGGCGTCGAGGTGCCCAAGACCTGGGACGACTTCATCGCGAATTGCGAGAAGTTCAAGGAAATCGGCATCGATTGCCTGACCACCGGGACCAAGGCGCTGTGGCCCGCCGCCGGAATCTTCGACTATCTCAACCTGCGCACGAACGGCTACGATTTCCACATGCAGCTGACCAACGGCGAGATTCCCTGGACCGACGACCGCGTGCGCAAGGTCTTTGCCGAATGGGCGAGGGTTTTGCCCTATACCACGCCCAACGTCGCCGCGATCGATTGGCAGGACGCGGTGTCCAACATCGTGCAGGGCAAGGCCGCGAACTACGTCATGGGCAATTTCGCCGTCGCCACCTTCCGCGATGGCGGGATGACGGACGAGACGCTGGGCTTCATGGACTTTCCCGAGATCACGCCGGGCATCCCGCGTGCCGAAGAGGCGCCGACGGACACGATCCACATCCCGGCAGGCGCCAAGAACGTCGAGGATGCCAAGAAATTCCTGGCCTATGTGGCGCGCGCCGATGTGCAGACCGCGATGAACGAAACGCTGGGCCAGTTGCCGATCAACGTCAATTCGACCGTGGGGGACGATCCGTTCCTGAAACAGGGCTTCGAGGTGCTGTCCACCGCCGAGGGCGGCATCGCCCAGTTCTTCGACCGCGACGCGCCAGCGCAGATGGCCAAGGCCGGGATGGAGGGATTCCAGGAATTCATGGCCTATCCCGACCGTCTGGACGCGATCCTGGAACGGCTCGAATCGGTCCGCCAGCGCGTCTACAAGAACTGATCCTGCGCGTGGCGGGCGGTTCCCGGAACCGGGTGCCGCCCGCCTTTCCCCCCTTCCTGATCCGAGGAGTGCGACGATGACCGTCTCGCCCGCCGCCGCGCTGCCGCCAAATGGCCCGCCCGCGCCGCGCCGCCGCAGGCTGGGGCGCAAGCTGGCGCCCTGGCTGTTCCTGGCCCCCGGCGCGATCATGTTCCTGGTCTATGTCATCATCCCGATCGGCCAGTCGATCCGGATCTCGTTCTTCGACTGGGACGGGCTCAGCCCGAAGGTCTGGACGGGGCTTTCCAACTATGCCGAGCTGTGGGGCGATCCGGCCTTCTACACCAGCCTCAAGAACAACGTGATCTGGCTGGTCCTGTACATGCTGGCGATCCCGGCCGGCCTGGCCATTGCGCTGTTTCTGAACCAGACCGTGCGCGGCATCCGCATCTACAAATCGCTGTTCTTCTTTCCCTTCGTGATTTCGCAGGTCGTGGTCGGCCTGATCTTCTCGTGGTTCTACGCGCCCGGTTTCGGGCTGTTCTTCGAGATGACGAAATGGTTCGGCGGCGAGGGCGTGGCGGTGCTTGCCAACCCCGATACCGTGACCTACGGCATCATCGCCGCAGGTCTTTGGCCGCAGATCGCCTATTGCATGATCCTGTATCTGACCGGCCTGAACGCGGTCGCCCCCGACCAGATCGAGGCCGCCCGGCTGGACGGCGCCAAGGGGCTGAAGATGCTGTGGTACGTGGTGCTGCCGCAGCTTCGGCCAGCGACCTTCATCGCCGTCGTGGTGACCGTCATCGGCGCCCTGCGCAGCTTCGATCTGGTGTCGATCATGACTGATGGCGGACCGTTCGGATCGTCGCGGGTGCTGTCCTTCTACATGTATGAACAGGCGCTGTCGGAATACGGCTATCGCATGGGATACGGCGCGGCCATCGCGGTGGTCCTGTTCGCGATCATGATGATCTTCATCTCGGGCTTCATCTGGAAGATGTGGCGCGACGAAAAGGGGCTTTGAGATGTTTCCCAGACCCGTCCAGTCCATGAGCCCGGCCGCGCGGACCACCTACCAGATCGCATTGCCGGTGATGCTGATCCTGTGGCTTCTGCCGCTGCTGGGCGTGGCCCTGACCTCGGTCCGTCCCTCAAGCGATCTGGCGCAGGGCAATTATTTCGGGGTGCCGTCCTACCTGGCGTTTTCGAACTATCTCGACGTGTTCCGCAATTCGCCCTTCGCCAGCTACATGCTGAATTCTTTCCGGGTGACGATCCCGACGGTGATCGGGGCGGTGGCGCTGTCCTGCCTGACCGGCTATGCGCTGGCGGTCTACAGGTTCAGGGGCAACCTGATCGTCTTCTTCCTCTTCGTGGCGGGCAATTTCGTGCCCTTCCAGATCCTGATGGTTCCGGTGCGCGACCTGACGGTGACGATGGGATTATACAATACCATTACCGGGCTGGCGCTGTTCCACATTGCCTTCCAGACCGGGTTCTGCACGCTGTTCATGCGCAATTTCATCAAGGCGCTGCCGCGCGAACTGATCGAGGCCGCCCGCGTCGAGGGCGTCAGCGAATGGCAGATCTTCTGGCATGTCGTGCTGCCGCTGGTGCGGCCCGCCATCGCGGCCCTGTCGGTGCTGGTCTTCACCTTCATCTGGAACGATTATTTCTGGGCAACGGTGCTGACGACCGGGGCCGGCACGCAGCCGATCACCGCCGGACTGCAATCGCTGAACGGGCAATGGGTGGCGGCCTGGCAACTGGTTTCGGCCGGATCGATCCTGGCCGCATTGCCGCCGGTGGCGATGTTCTTTCTGATGCAGAAACACTTCATCGCGGGGCTGACGCTGGGGGCGGTGAAGTAATGATCCGAACCTGGTCGCTGGACGATGCGCGGCAAAGCCTGGTCCTGGCCAGCCGCGACGCCCGCCTGCCCGAGATCGTCTATTGGGGCGCGCCCCTGCCGCCGGACGAGGATCTGGCGGCGCTGGCCCGCTCGGGGTTGGCCGATGTCACCGGCGGGATGCTGGATCGGCTGCCCGAATTGTCGATCTGCCCGGAAGCCTCGCAAAGCTTCCCGGGCGAGCCGGGGCTGATCGCGCGCGATCTACAGGGCCGCCCGCTGCGCCCCGCCTTCCGCCTTCAGGGCGACGAGACGGCCGAAGGGCGGCTGGCGCTGTCCTATCGTTGCGCGGCCACCGGCATCGGCTATCGCGCCAGCTTTGCGCTGGACGCGGATACAGGTCTGGTCGCGGCGCAGGCCGAAATCGACAGCGATCGGCCGATCATCCTGCACTGGCTGGCCGCGCCGGTCTTTCCGGGCCCGCAACTGGCCGACGAGATGCTGGAAATTTCCGGCCGCTGGTGCGGCGAATTCCAGATCGCGACGTCAGCCTGGCGCCCCGGCCAGCGCGTGCGCGACAATCATACCGGCCGCACCGGGCACGAACATTTCCCCGGCCTGATCCTGCCCGACCGCGGCGCCGCCAAGACCACGGGCGAGACCCGCGCCTTCCATTACGCCTGGTCGGGCGGGCACCGGATGCTGGCCGAGGAATTGCCAGACGGCCGCCGCCAGATCCAGTTCGGCCACGCTTCGGGCGCCGAGCCGGGGCCGGGACGGCATTTTCGCACCGCGACGCTTTACGCGGCCTTTTCGGATCAGGGCTCGAACGGCTGCGCGGTGGCGTTCCAGCGGTATCTGCGCGCCCGCGCGCCGCAGGCCCGCCCGCGCCCGGTCCACTATAATTGCTGGGAGGCAGTCTATTTCGATCACGATCTGGCCGCGCTGAAAGACATCGCCAGCCGCGCCGCCGCGCTTGGCGCGGAACGATTCGTGCTGGATGACGGCTGGTTCGGCCGGCGCGACGACGACACGACCAGCCTCGGAGACTGGCAGGTCGATCCGCGCAAGTATCCCGACGGGCTGGGTCCGCTGATCGCGCATGTGCGCGGGCTGGGCATGGATTTCGGCCTCTGGTTCGAACCCGAGATGGCCAACCGCGACAGCGAACTGGCGCGCGCCCATCCCGACTGGATCCTCGGGGCCGGGGATCAGATCGAGGGCCGCGGCCAATGCGTGCTGGACCTGTCGCGGCCCGTGGTCCGCGACCATCTTTTCGCAGCCGTCGACGCCGTTCTTTCGGCTCACGCGATCGGCTATGTGAAATGGGATCATAACCGGGTGCTGCCGCATACGGACGCGGCGCAGGCGCGCGGACTTTATGACGTGCTGGACCGGCTGCGTGCGGCCCATCCGGGCGTCGAATTCGAAAGCTGCGCCTCGGGCGGGGGGCGGATCGATTTCGGCATTCTCGAACGCGCCGCACGGGTCTGGCTGTCGGACAGCAATGACGCGCTGGAACGGCTGCGCATCCAGCACGACGCAGCGCTGTTCCTGCCCGCCTGCGTCACCGGCAGCCATGTCGGCCCCCGCATCTGCCACACGTCGGGGCGCGAGATCGACATCCACACCCGCGCCTGGACCGCGGCCCAGCGGCACATGGGATTCGAGATGGACCCGCGCGAACTGACCGATGACGAGGCGCGGGTGCTGCGCGACGTGACCGCGTGGTGGAAGGCGGGTCGCGACTGGCGGATGGAGGCCGATATCCTGCGGCTGGACAGCGCCGATCCGGCCGTTCTGGCCGAAATGCAACTGGCCCGC
>CEOS01044772.1_pt1 | contig 16451 bp, 13 predicted proteins | sample 530601 | NCBI WGS metagenome assembly CEOS01 (sample SAMEA2620666, study PRJEB7988) | marine metagenome | biome: marine biome (ENVO:00000447); feature: mesopelagic zone (ENVO:00000213); material: "saline water (ENVO:00002010), including plankton (ENVO:xxxxxxxx)" | depth 1000 m
GCAGTTTTCGCAAAAAGGTGCTAGAACCGCCCAAATCGCAACGCGTTAAGGCCACCCCGAAGGAGATTGGATCATGAAAAAGGCAGCAGCATTCGCAGGCGCCATCGTCCTTGTCTCGTGCGCCCCGGTCGACGAACCGAGCAAGTCCGTCGCCGCCGTCGAACCGGCCGTGAAGGTTATCGGAGAGGCCAGGGGTTGCCTTTCCGCCGGGAGCATCCAGAACACTCAGGTGCGCGGTGATGGCGTGATCGATTTCACCGTCACCGGCGGCAAGGTGTACCGCAACTACCTCGCCAACGGCTGCCCGGTTCTGCGCAATGGCGACGCCATCACCTACGAGGTCAAGGGTGGCACGCTGTGCAGCGGCGAAATCGTCTACGAGCTGGATAATTACAGCGGCGGTTTCGACCGCGGACCCGCGTGCGGGCTCGGCGACTTCGTGCCGGTCGAATATGCCGACAAGGTAAGCGACGCGCCGATGATCATGGGCGAGTAACCGCTAGAGGCAGCCGCCGCAGCAGTAGCAGCCCCGAGGAGCAAGAAGCAGACGGCCATCCGCCATGCTTTCTCGCCCGCCGAGTAGCTGCGCCCTTCGCTAAACGTCGTCCGCGCTGATCAGTTCTTCGCGATCGAGTTCGCCGGTCATGTTGGCCACGGTCACCGCCACCGCCGCGTCTCCGCTGACATTGGTGGTGGTGCGCATCATGTCCATGATCCGGTCCACGCCGGCGACGAAGGCGATCGTTTCGAGCGGCACGCCGACCGCGCCGAACACCAGCGCCATCATGATCAGCCCCGCACCGGGAATGCCCGCGGCACCGACTGCGCCCAAAGTCGCGAGGATCGAGATCAGGAAGTACTGGCCCCAGCTCAGGTCCACGCCGAACACCTGCGCACCGAACAGCGTCGCGAGGCCAAGGTACATCGCGGTGCCGTTCATGTTGATCGTCGCACCCAGCGCGATCACGAAGCTGGCAACCGAGTTGGAGACGCCGAGGTTGCGCTCCGCACAGCGCAGCGTCACCGGCAGCGTCGCGTTGGAGCTGGCGGTGGAATAGCTCACCGCCATCGCGTCCACGATCCCGCGGAAGAAGCCGATCACCGGCAACCGCGCGATCAGCTTTATCATCGCCGAATACATCACGAAGATGATCAGCAGGCAGCCGAGGTAGTTGAGCCCAACCAGCTTGCCGAGCGCGATCAGCGCATCGAAGCCGAGCGTGCCCGCAACCCACGCCATTAGCGCAAAGACGCCGAACGGGGTCAGCTCCATCACCACCATTGTGACGTTCTGCATCACCACCGCGCCCGAATCGAAAATCTTCTGGACCGGCGATCCCTCTTCCTTCGACATCAGGATGCCGATGCCGATCAGCAGCGAGAAGACGATCAGCGGCAGCACATTGACATCCGCCATCACCTGCACCGGGCTTTGCGGGACGATGCCGAGGATCATCTCGCGCCAAGTCGTCTCGTTGGGCGCGGGCGTCGGCCCGAGGTCGAGCCCCGCGGTGTCGACGCCGATCCCCGGCTGGATCAGCGTGCCGAGCAGCAGGCCGAGCCACACCGCGATCTGGCCGGTGACCACGAACAGCAGCATCGCGCGGCCGCCCACAGCGCCGAGCTTGCGCAGGTCGCCGATCGCAGCGACGCCGGAAACGAGGCTGAAGAAGATCAGCGGGACGACCAGCATCTTGATGAAGGCGATGAAGACGTCGCCGATAATCTTGATGCTCTCCGCATCCGGGCCCCACAGGCGGCCGGTGATGATGCCGAGCACCAGAGCGGCGATCACCCGCTGCCACAGCGGAATGGCGAACCATTTGGCGAACAAGTCTTCTTCCCCCTTATCCTTCGTCATGGCGAGCGTAGCGAAGCAATCCACGGACCGATAGAGCGCACGTGCGCAGAACGCTTCGCCATGAATCGCCGCAGAGCCTGCGAGCCCTCGCGATGCCGGGTTCTACGATGCCAAGGCGGCGCGCGCTATCCGCGTATAGATGCGCGTGAGCACGGCGAGGTCGGCCACCGCAACAGCCTCGTCGCGCTTGTGCATGGTTGCGTTGAGCAGACCGAATTCGATCACCGGGCACACAGCGCGAAGGAAGCGTGCATCGGAGGTGCCGCCGGTGGTGGATGGCTCGGGAGATACGCCGGTCTCGGCCTCCACCGCCGCGCTGACCATTGCGGAGAAATCGCCCGGCGGGGTCAGGAACGGCTCGCCCGAGATCACGGGACGCACATCCACCTGATGCCGCGCGCAGATCGCGGTGACCTTCTCGCTCAGCGAAGCGCCCGAATGCAGGTCGTTGAACCGGATCGAGAGGCGCGCCCGCGCTTCACCGGGAATCACGTTGTGCGCCGGATTGCCGACCTCGATATCGGTAATCTCCAGATTGCTCGGCTGAAACCAGTCGGTGCCCTCGTCCAGCTCGAGCGCTTCCAGCTCCGCCATCGCGGCGACGAGGCGCGGGATCGGATTGTCCGCGAGGTGCGGGTAGGCGACGTGCCCCTGCGTGCCCCTGGCGGTCAGCCACATGTTGACCGAGCCGCGACGGCCGATCTTCATCATGTCGCCCAGCCGGTTGACGCTGGTGGGTTCGCCGACAAGGCACAGGTCGGGCGCGTGGCCGTTCGCGTGCATGAAATCGATCAGCGCGCGCGTGCCGTGGAGCGCAGGCCCCTCCTCGTCGCCGGTGATGATGAAGCTTATCGTCCCGGCATCGGCGGGTACGTCGGCGACGGCGGCGACCATGCAGGCGATCGCGCCCTTCATGTCGACCGCGCCGCGCCCGTAGAGCAGGTCGCCCCTGATTTCGGGCTCGAACGCTCCGCTTTCCCAGCCCTCCCCCGGCGGGACCACGTCGAGATGCCCGGCAAAGGCGAAGTGCTTCGGCCCTGCCCCGGTGCGGATCGCGAACAGGTTTTCGACCGGGGCCTCGTCACTGCCGGCAGCGCCCGCGCCACGGGTAAATCGGTTCACCACGAAGCCGAGCGGCTCCAGCATCGCCTGCATCTCGTCGAACACCGCGCCGGTTGCGGGGGTGACGCTGGGCGCGGCGATCAGCCGCTTGGCGAGGTCGAGAACATCAGTCATGTCCTTTGCGCTAGCAGGAGACTTCGCCAATGCCCAAGCTCGATCTCGACGCGATCCCACAGACCAACGCGACCGGCTACCCCACCCCGTTCGATGCCGAGGTGCAGGGCCGCTGGTATCGCCGCCTCGCGCCCGTTGCCGGGCTGACGCGCATGGGCGCGAGCCATGTGACGCTGAAGCCGGGCGCTTGGTCGAGCCAGCGACACTGGCACAGCGAAGAAGACGAGCTGCTGGTGATGCTCTCGGGCGAAGCGGTACTGGTGGAAGATGAAGGTGAAACCGTGATCCGCCCCGGCGATGTCGTCGCTTGGGCAGCGGGCGTTCAAAACGGCCATCACCTTCAGAACTGCAGCAATGCCGATTGCGTATTCGTCGCGATCAGCGCGGGGGCGAAGGACAAGGACTCGGGCGAGTACCCCGATATCGACATGGTGTTCGATGCCGAAGGCTACGCACGCAAGGACGGCACACCCTACGCAGTAAGACTGCCATGGTATGGGAAAAAATGCCGTAAAATCAGTGCGTGAGATGCTGGAAGTGCTCGACAGCAGGCATGCTGTTGAAGGCCATCCGGTCCCCGCAAATGACGGTAATTCCGCGACTTTTGGGGGCAGTTTTGCTAGTGACGATTGCCATATGGTCCCCAGGCGGCGAAAGCCCGGGCGCCGGGCACTGCTCGATGGTAATTTCGCGCGGCGCAAGCTGCCGCTTCGCGAGACCGAATATTGCATCTGGGATACTGAGCTTGCCGGGTTCGGCCTGCGTGTCAGGCCGAGCGGCAATTACTTCTGGTTTGTCCGCGTACGACATCGCGGCAAGCATCGCCGGATTTCGCTTGGCCGAACCGATGAACTGGACGCTGGCGTAGCAAGGGCACAAGCGCGGCGCATTCTGGCTGAGGTGGCGCTGGACGGTCTGCCCAAGCGTGCCGTGGTCAAAGCCACGCCAACGCTTTCCGATTTCGTCGAGACGTATTGGGATGACCTTTCGCGGGTCTGGAAGCCTTCGACGATCAAGCGCAATCGCAATGCGTGGCGGCTTTCCATCGAGCCGGAATTTGGCGCTATGCGGGTGGCGGACATCATGCCCGCCGACATCCACCGCTGGCGCGACGGCTGCTCTGGGGCAGGCGAAACAAGCTTCAACCGCGCCGTGCCCGTACTCGCCTCGCTCATGAAATACGCCGAGGCGCTGCGGATGCGGCGCAAGGGATCGAACCCTTGCCGGGGAATGCCGCGCTTCAAGCGCCCGAAGATGGAGCGGTACCTCACACCTGCAGAGTATCGCCGCTTGGGCGCGGCTTTGCGTGAGGCCGAAGCCGAGCATCCCATCCCGGTCGCAATAGTGCGGCTGCTGATGTTCACCGGAGCCCGGTTGGGCGAGATCAGGTTTCTTCGATGGGGAATGGTTAAACCGCCCCGGCTCGTGCTGCCCGACAGCAAGACCGGCCCGAAGGTGATCTGGCTCAATTCACAGGCGCTGGAGGTGCTGGCCGGATTTGAGCGCGGTGAAGATGACGCGCTGGTGTTCGTAAACTCACGGGGCAAGCACCCGGTCAACATCGAGCCGTGGTGGTACAATCTGCGGCGACGCTGCGCGATGCCCGACCTGCGCGTCCACGATCTGCGGCACAGCTTCGCTTCGACCGCGATCATGGACAACGTGCCGCTCGCCACTATCGGCAAGCTGCTCGGTCACGTCTTGCCGGAGACGACGGCGAAGTACGCGCATCTGTCCGATGACGTGATCGGCGATGCCGCCGAACGTATTTCAGGCTCGCTGGCACAGGCGATTGGACTGCGGTCATGACCGCTGCCAGCCTCAAGCGCATCGTCGAAGAGGCACTGGCCGAGGTTGGAGCATCGGTAAACTTCAGGCTCGTTCCCAAGGGCAAGGCACGGACGACTACCTGGCTCGGGATCGAGCACGGCTTCGGCATCCGTCACTATCCCAGCGGACGGAACGTCTACATCGTACAGACCCGGATGGGCGGCAGGCTCCGCACCGTGACTATCGGCCCGGCTTCGGTCCTCACGCGCCATCAGGCGCAAATGGTCGCGCGCCGCGTCATTGCCTACGCGCAGGTGGGGCGCGATCCGGCCACCGATCGCAAGCGCATTCGATCCGCGCCGAGGTTTGACGATTTCCTTGAGGAATATTGGACCCGCTGGTCGCCGCGTTGGAAAGCCTCGACGCTCGATTCACACACACGCTACCGGCGGCTCTACCTCGATGACGCCTTCAAGGGCGTCTTCATCGACGAGGTCAACGAAGAGCATGTGACCAAGTGGTTTGCCGAGCTCAACAACCGCACCGGTCCGGGTGCTGCCAATCGGACCCTCGAAATCCTCAAGCACATGCTCAACAAGGCTGAGGCGTGGGGGTATCGGCTGGAGAATACCAACCCGTGCCGGTCGATCCGACCAAACCGCAAACGCCAGTGCGAGCGGTTTTTGACGGTTGAAGAGCTGGGGCGCGTCGGCATCGAGCTTGCGAAGCTACGGGAGAGCGACGATCTGACCGCCCGCTGTGAAGGCGCGGCAATCACCTTGCTGCTGCTGACCGGCTGTCGACGAGGCGAGATACTCAATCTGCACTGGGGCGAAGTGAAGGGAAATCGGCTGAACCTTCGCGACAGCAAGACAGGACCGCGCACCGTCTGGCTCGGCTCCGCCGCACGAGAGGTCATTGCTGGCATTCCACGCCATCGGAAACTGCCTTGGCTGTTCTGGAACTACCGGTACCGGCGGCAAATGCGCGATGTGGCCTGGGCATGGAAAGGCATCCGCGAACGTGCCGGACTTGGTCACGTCCGCATCCATGACCTGCGACACACCTTCGCCAGCCATGCCGCCATGAACAAGGAAACGCTGCCCATGATCGGTCGATTGCTTGGCCATGCGAACCACCAGTCGACGGCCCGGTATGCGCATTTGGATGATGACCACTTGCTAGATGCGACGCAGCAGATTGGCGACGCAGTCGAACGAATGTGCGGGGGAAATCAGTCGCTTTGGAATTGATCCTTGTGGACGAAATGTGGACAAGCACAAGGTGCGCATACGGATTGTGATTCTTCGCCAGAGGAATCCTTTCGCCAGAGCGAGATAGCTCCGAAAGGTTCGGTGATCCGCTTGCGCGTCATTGCTGGCGATTTAGAGAACAATCGCTATAGTTGTCTGGGGCGACTTCGGTTGAATGGAAGAGAATGGCGCGCGGTGAGTTGATGAAAAAGCTGCTGGCAAGTTACGGCCGGGACGAAGAGTTCCGCGCTGTGGCCGAGCAGATCATCGGCGAAGAGGAGAAGAAAAATAACCGCGTTCTGGCTCGTTCGCTGCGCAAATCCTTGGAGGCCGGCCCTTCGCCGCGATCAAAGCCGAGAGGCCTTGCGCCATTAATTCCATTCCCAGAGTCAGCTGGTGATTTCATCGAGCTGGTCGAGCCGTCACACAACAAACAGGACATCGTACTGTCCTCCGAGAATGTGCGAATCTTCTTGTCGTTGCTGCGAGAATATCGTCGCGGCGACGAAATCCGTCGGCGCGGCCTGCCTGTGCGCTCCAAATTGCTTTTCTGCGGGCCGCCAGGCTGCGGCAAGACATTGTGTGCTGAAGTGTTCGCTGCAGAACTCGGTTTGCCGCTCTATATCGTTAAGATTGACCGGCTAATCTCGTCATACCTTGGCGAAACAGCGACAAATATCCGCAAAATCTTCGAGTTTGCTCGCAAGCAACCTACTGTCCTCTTTTTCGATGAGTTTGATGCGCTAGCCCGTGCACGGAGCGAAGATGGCGAGCACAGCGAGTTGCGCCGGGTAGTGAATAGCCTCCTGATATTCATTGATCGGATCCAACCGAAAGGCTTTTTGGTAGCTGCGACCAACTTCGACCAATCTCTGGATTCCGCGATATGGCGGCGTTTTGACGAAGTAATATGGTTTGACCGTCCTGATCGACGAATGGCCGCTCGCTTCCTTCGAATGAAATTTAAGAACGTTCCATTGCAGTTCGATCCCGAGGCTCATTTGGATGGGTTAGATGGATACTCCTACGCTGAACTGGAAAGGATCTGTGTTCAGGCGATCAAGGCATCGATCATCGATCAGCGAAAGCAGGTTTCGGAAAAGGACTTCCTCGATGCATTGGCTGATGAGCGGCGGCGGCGTAGACGCACAGCGCGTATAGCTGAAGCATGAGCTGTCATTGCCTCGCTACGATCACCTTGAGCTTGTCAGGCTGCCGGAGCGCCTCCCTCGCCGCAAAACCGGCGGCGGTGGGCCACCACCGCAACGAAATCCCGGCGGGCACAGCCGCCAGCTCAGCGACGAGCTCGACGAAGCAATAGCGTCACAAAGAAGGCGACGCAGACCTGATTCCGTCGATCCATCACTTATTTTGCGTGTCCAGATGCATGGGGCACTCCAAGAGGATGAGTGGGCGAAAGTTGGGCTGACTGTCCTCTCGAGCGACGAGGATCGCACACTCATTTTGTTTGCCGACAGTGATGAACTTGATGAGTTCCGGAACAAGCTAGACAGCTATGGGCAAGGAACGCAGCCGGGTCGGCAGAACCCGGCTTATGCCGCTTTCATCGCAAATGTTGATGCGATCGCCGAGGTCGCGCCGCGTGATCGCATTGGGATGCGCGCGCGCGAGGAAGGCTTGGTTGAGGTCGACGATTTCCAGGCGGGTGTAGAGTATATACTCGATATCGAACTTTGGGATTTGGGACCACGAGCCTTGCGTGAGCGCAAGCTCGACGACATCGCTGCATACTCAGAGGCCCTCGGGGCAGAAGAGTTGGACCGTCACATTGGTCCAAATTTGACGATGCTTCGATTGCGTGCCGATGGAACGGTGGCCCGCAGTCTGCTGAACATCGAGGAGATCGCCGAACTCGACTTTCCGCCTGAGCCCGATCTCACCACGAGTGAGTTAATCGAGCGACCGTTGGCGGATGTGCCAGACCCCGAGGACGCGACCGACGATCTCCCGTTAATTGGCATCATTGATAGCGGGATCAACGATCACCCTCTAATTGAAGACGTTATCGCGGGATCCATCGCCATTCCGGACACGCTCGGTACTGCCGATGATTTTTGCCATGGCACCTTTGTCGGAGGAATAGCCGCCTTTGGCGATTTGCGGGCTCAGCTTGGGCAGGAGAGGCTGGTTCGCTACGCAAGGCTCTGCTCGGCGAAGGTAGTGGATGATCGGGGGCGATTTCCGAATAGTCGGCTCACTCCGCGTCTAATGCGCGAGGCTGTCACCCGCTTACACGATGAGTTTGGTTGCCGTATTTTTGTGGTGGCGCTGGGTGATCGTAAAAAGCTCATCGAAGGATCCAAGGTTGGCCCTTGGACGCAAACCCTCGACGAACTTGTCCGTGAGCTGGACGTGGTCATCATCGTGTCCGCCGGAAATCACCAACCGCGAGGTGGCAACAGAATCGAAGAGGCGGTTACGGAATATCCTCGCTATCTGGTCGAACCAAGCAACCGCCTTTGTGAACCGGCGGGCGGAATGAACATTGTTACCGTCGGTTCGCTTGCGCATAGCAATGGCCTGGGCCGACAAGCTCAAGAGAATATCGGAATTCGTCCCATCGCCGATCTGAACGAGCCATCTCCGTTCTCACGTGCCGGACCGGGTGTGCGGGGATCGATCAAGCCCGATTTCGCAGACATTGGCGGAACGCTGATTTATGACGGGCAAGCAATTGCGTTGCGCGGCGGCGAAGCAAGGCCCGAAGCCGGTGTTGTCTCGCTTCATTATCGGCCAATAGATCGCTTGTTTGCGACCTATTCGGGTACGTCGTACGCCGCTCCACTCGTCGCTTTCAAGGCGAGCCAAATACTGGCTCGCTTTCCTGATGCATCTGCAAATCTTGTTCGCGCACTTCTAGCAAGCAGTGCTCTTCCTCCAGAAGAGGCACTGAGGCGTCTTGAGCCGTTGGGAGGACGAGCGGCCCTCGACCTTTGCGGACATGGGCTAGTAGATGCCGAAAGGGCGTCGTTCTCCGACGATGCGCGGGTCATTCTCTATGCTGAGGATGAGCTCGAGATCGATCATTTCGCTGTTTACCAGATACCCATCCCAGACGCATTTCAAACGGAGCGCGGCCGCCGCACGGTCCGCGTGAGTTTAGCCTATGATCCGCCGGTTCGACACAGTCGTCTCGACTATAATGGTGTCTCTATGGGATTTCGGCTCATCCGGGGCTGTGAGCCTGACTTGATCTTTGAGCATTTTCGCCAGCGAACCGCAGAGGAAGGGCCGTTTCCGCGAGTTGAGAACCGCTACAACTGCGATTTGAGTCCAAGTTCTACGATCCGCGAGAAATCAAGTCTTCAAACTGCTTCTGTGACCTTCTCAAGAGACATCCAGCAATACGGCGACAACTATTACCTTGTGGTCCGCTGCGCGGGTGGTTGGGCTGGAGACGTTGGTCGCCAGAATTTTGCTGTGACAGTCGAACTGTCACACGAAGCGGAGGTGCAGCTTTATGAACGCCTCCGGCAGCGGGCCAGGGTCCGTACTTAAAGCCGCGGATCAACCGGCTCACTCTCCATCGCCAGCACTCCGAACACGCATTGGTGCACGCGTGTGAGCGGAGCGTGGTCGACGAACCGTTTCAGCGCCTCGATCCCCAACGCGAATTCGCGCAATGCCATTGACCGCTTCTGGCCAAGTCCTCGTTTTTTCAGCCGCTCGATGTTGCCTGGTCGGTCGTAGTGCGGGCCATAGATAATCCGCAGATACTCCCGCCCCCGACACTTGATGGCAGGTTGCAGAAGGCCGCGCCGACCGCGAGCGATGAAGTCGAGCGGCTTGACCACCATGCCCTCGCCACCCTTGGCGGTCATGGCCTCCCACCATTCGATTGCCTCTTGAACCTGAGTAGCGTCGTCGAGATCGAGAGCTCGATATTCGGTCGCAAGCAGTAGGTCTGCGTCAGCCGCACATAGCCTGTGAGCCATCCCCATGTGCCAGAGGTGATCCTTATCGGAATGTACCTGACCCTCAGATGCCAAAAGATGAAACGGTGCGATCTTCAGATCTGCTATGCCCTCGAACGGGTGGACATACCGATTGTACGCTTCGCGATAGCTCGCCGCGTCTTCGACGCGCTGGGACACTCGCGCGCCCAAATCTTTGACATCCACGCCACGTGCGATGGCAGCCTGCAAAGCGGCATCGAGGGCAGACAATCCAGAGTTGGCGGCTGCGCCAACTGAAGCGTATTGGCCGCGCACAAGCGCACCGGCCTTCATGCTCCAAGGCATGATTTCACAGTCCCACAGGACCCAATCGGTATCGAGCTCAGTCCACAGGCCCGAACTCTCCATCGCCTGGTCCACGCGGTGCAGAACCGACGCCTCCAATTCGGCATCGTTGAAAAAGCGCCGACCGGTTCGGGTCACGATGGTTCCTCGAGAACCATCGTGAACGCCAAAGCGCTTTGCCGCGGTTTCTTGGGTTTTCGACAGCACGATGAGCGCGCGCGAGCCCATGTGCTTTTCTTCGAGCACAAGCTTTCGTGCGCCCTTCGAGCCGTAATAGGCGAAGGCCTCTTCCGGCCGCTCTAGCCATCCTTCCTGTGCGCTCGTTTCCGCTGGCGACATGGTCGGCGGCAGATGGATCAGCCAGTGCGGATCGACTGCGTGCCGAGTCATTACCTCTAGTGCGGCAGCGGCGTTGTCTTCACGCACCGTCACATGACCATAGAGGCCAGTTTCGATTACCTGCTTGCCGAGCACGTCAGCGATGTTGAGCTGATGTGCAGGCGTGCTCCCCGTATCGGCTGCGGGACCACCAAGTGGCCTGATCGGCTCGTAGTAGGTCTGCTCGGCGTCGACCGATACCAACTCAAGTTCGGGGTAGCGAAGAGCGGTCAATTTGCCGCCGAACACGCAGCCGGTATCGATGCAAATCGTGCCGTTGACCCAGTTCGCTTCGAGCACCGGGGTGTGCCCGTAAACGACCTTTGCGCGACCCTTGTATTCGGATGCCCAGTCCCACCTGACGGGGAGGCCAAACTCATCGACCTCGCCAGTCGTTTCACCATACATGCAGAAGCTGCGGATCGCGCCAGAGGCGCGGCCCTGCATTTCTTCCTTTAGACCGGCATGGGCGACGACGAGCTTCCCATCGTCGAGCAGGTAGTGACTCAAAAGACCGTCGAGCCACTCGCGCATCTCAGCCAAGAACTCCGGCGGCTCGCTACCAAGCTGCTCGATGGTCTCGGCAAGGCCGTGCGTCGGCTTGACGTTGCGGCCAGACAGATGGCGCTTCAGCTTGTCATCGTGGTTTCCGACCACGGCCAAGGCAGTGCCGGAGTCCACCATGTGTTTCGCGATACGCAGGACGTCAGGTGAACGCGGTCCACGATCAACGAGGTCACCAACGAAGATCGCCCTGCGACCTTCAGGTGGAGTTACATGGACGTCCTTGCCATCCCACGAAACTTGATAGCCAAGCTCGTCCAAGATGGTTTCGAGTTCATCGGCACAACCGTGCACGTCACCGATAATGTCGAACGGTCCGGAGTCTTCGCGACGGTCAGTCCAAAGGCGCGTCCGCGTTATCTCGACCGCCTCCACCTGCTCGATGGAGCGCAAGCGATGCACGTAGCGGATGCCTTCGCGCCCCATGCTTTTGATGGAGCGTTTCAGATTGAGCATCTGGCGACGGACCGGTCCTGCACCAAACTGGCGGTCGGGACGCTCGGCGTTGCGAGCAAGTGCGACTTCTTCGGGCAGTTCGAAGGTAATGGCGACGACCAGGGCGTGCCATTTGCGGGCAAGCGCGACCAGGCTCTTGCGGGATTCCGGTTGTACACTGGTTGCATCAACGACCGTGAACCGCCGGTTCTTGAGCCGTTTCTCGACGATGAAATGGAGCACGTCGAAGGCGTCGCCGGTGGCGGACTGGTCAGTCTCGTCATCGGCAATCCAACCACGCATGCGATCCGAGGATACGACCTCAGTCGGCAGGAAGTGCTTCGACGCAAAGGTAGACTTGCCCATACCCGACGCGCCAACCAGAAGGACAAGCGCGAATTCTGGAATCTCGATCTTCATGCCGCCTCCTTCACCGCATCGACGCGTGAAAAGATGGCGACCTGTGTCGGGTGACCATAAGTTGGATCTTCGCTCCCAATGCCTTCGTATCGGACCTCGTAGCCGTACGCCTTCGCAACTGATTCCGCCCAATGGTGGAATTCGGAACGCGACCACTCGAACCGATGGTCCGAATGCCGCATGGCGCCTGGCTCCATCCCTTCGAAAAGGACGTTGTATTCGCTATTGGGAGTGGTCACGATCACGTTTGCCGGTCGCGCGTGACCGAACAAGGCCGCTTCCAGTGCTGGCAACCTCTCTGCATCGATGTGCTCGATAACCTCCACAAGGGCGGCCGCGTCGAAACCCTTCAGTCGATCGTCGCGGTACACGAGCGAGCCTTGCATCAGCTCAATCCGCTTGCGCTTGATGTCCGGCATGTGCTCCAGCTTCAGCCGGTCACCTGCTTTTGCCAGAACGCGCGGCGCGACCTCCACGCCCACAATGCGGTCGAGACCCTTGATCGTGAGAAGCTGGCGCAACAGCCGGCCTTCTCCGCAACCAAGATCGAGTACGCTCGACGCCCCGAGTTTACGGATCAAGTCCGCCAGATAATCCATGCGCTGCGTGTTGAGCCGGATCGGCTTTTCGATCTTTTCTTCCTCGGCATCGCGCGATGCGTGTTCCTCCGGTTCTTCCGCTTCAACCCGCTCCTCTAGTTGCTCGGTTGCTGACCGCATGAGCGACCGGAACCCGAGCAGGTAACGACGAACGATGAGTTCCTTTTCAGGATGAGCCTCAAGCCATTCGCCACCCTTTTGCAGCAGTTTTTTGACCTCATCCTCGCCCACGTAATAGTGCTTGGAATTGTCCAGCACCGGAATGAGTACGAAGAGGTGCGTAAGCAGGTCCTGAATCCTTACCGTGCCTTTGATGTTCAGCGACACGTATGGGCTAGCCCCCCACTCTGGATGCGCCGGATCGAGCAGAATTGCTTCTGCCTCGACCGAGTATCCCAACGGTTCGAACATGCGCGCCAGAAGGTCAGCCGACCCCCTGGCCGGGAGAGGCGTAAGAGAACATTCAAGCGGGATCGCGGTATCAGCAAGCTCTTGACGCAGCTTCGATCGACCGCCCATTGCGGTATTGAGAAGGCGGCCAAGGGCGACCGACAGTAGCGATGACGCGGCATAAGGCCGGTCGTTGACGTACTGATCCTCAATGCTTGCCTTGCCCCTGACCAGTGCGACCGGATCGACCTCCAGAGTAATCGCGGCGGTGCATCGATCCTCCCCGGCCTCTGGGTAGAACAGAGTCGCTGATCCGAACGGCAGGTCGACCGAATGGACGTTCTCCGGATGCTTCATCAGGAGGAAGCCGAGGTCGGTAGCAGGCCTGTGAGTGGTGGAGATTGTCAGAAGCATTTTCTCTATCCGGGTACAAAAAAGCCCCGTCGATTTCTCGGCGGGGCTGCGTCCTTTGTCTGGGTGGTGACCGAACTAGGGCGCAGCGCTTTGATTGGGCAGCAGGGCGCGGTAATTGCGCGCGCCAAACCGCTCGTCGCCAAAGGCGGAACGATTCAGTGCAGGCAGTTTCGCTATGAGCATGTGCTTCTAGTTCAACAATTCTTCGATAGGGTCAAGCAAGCAGTTGGAAGTGGCTGCGTGCGTCCGACGGATGGTAGGATATGCATGTTGGCTATTTGGTCCCCATTTCGGAACAGAGCGTGATTTTAAGCCCTGACTTTGGAACCATCTTGAGAAAACTTTTCCGCTCGGATGCCGCTAGAAGGCGCGTCAATCCACTGGAAAATAGATTAAAACTCTCAGGCCATTGATCGCAGTGAGACCGGATCCGAACACGCAGCCAGAAACCCGGTTGACCGGGCACACGCTACGCAGCGAAGCGCACGCCCTAATCGCCCGCGGGCTCAGGCAGCGGTCCCGGCTCCATCGCGCGGTCAAGCAGGTCGGCAATCCGCAGGCCCGCCTGGGTTACCCGGCGCTGCGATACCGGAATCGCAGCTTCGATAGCCTCCTGCGTCAGCGCGGTCTCATCGGGCAGCGGTCCGTTGAGCGGGCTGCGATCGAAGGCGTTAGGATAGATGAAATCGCGCGCGGTCTCCCAGCTCTCGCGGCCCCAGTCGGCAGGCGTGCCGCCCGCCAGCTCGGCGCGCTCGGCGGCGGTGTGGTGGCGCACCAGCGAGGGCCGCGCGCTGGTGATCGCGCGTTCGGCCAGCGGACCGTCCCAGATCCAGTGGAGGTTGAGCCCCGGCGCGATGCCATAGGCGGCCTCGCGGTCGTTACCGCCCCGGTCGTCCAGATCGCCCGAATGCAACGGCATGTGAATGTCGCCGGTGAAGTGGACCACGAAGGCGAGCGCCTGCAGCCGGACGTTGGCAGGCAGGCGCTCGTCGGCGAGAATGCGGAAGTTCCGCTCTATCTGCGCGCTGACGCAATTGCCGCCCGTGCAGTTCTTGCGCGCGTCGTAGTCTTCGGTCACCGGCTCGGTCTGATAGTGCCACGCCGAGGTATAGCCCCAGCGCCAACCTTCGCGTCGGATGCAATCGGGCCATGTCGCCGCCTCCACCAGATTGCCGAGCGGGCAGTCGGGCGTGCCGATCAGCGGCTCGGCGGCGAACAGCTGCTCCAGCTTCGCGCGCGTTTCAGGCCGGATGTTCGCCTGCGCGATCTCTGCGGCGATCCCGTGCGCGTAATAGCCCCAAGCATGAGCCGCCGTCGGCAGCAGCAGCGCAAAAGCCGCCAGGGCCGCGCACAACCTCGTAACCGGACGCAAGATCAATTGGCGGCGACGCTCTCGTACTGCTCGATCACCCATTGCTCGTCCTCGGCCGCGGCGATCCACTGTTGCAGCCAGTCGTGCGTCCAGACCGCCTGCATGTAGCTTTCCGCAAATCCCGGCACGCCGAAGCCATAGGTGATGAAGCGGCTGACAACGGGGGCGTAGAAAATGTCCGCCGCCCCGAAGGTGCCGAACAGGAACGGCCCGCCGCTGCCGAAACGCGCGCGCGCCTCTGCCCACAGGCCGAGGATGCGGACAACGTCCTGCCGGGTGGTTTCGGATATCTTCACGTTCTGGTGGCGCGTGCGGATGTTCATCGGGCATTCGCGGCGCAGCGACAGGTACGAACTGTGCATCTCCGCAACCATGGCGCGCGCCATCGCCCGGGCGCTGTCATCCTTGGGCCAGAATCGGTCGCGCCCGACCTTGTCGGCCAGATATTCGAGGATCGCGAGACTGTCCCACACGACCGCCTCGTCGTCCCACAGGATCGGCACCTTGCCCGATGACGGCGTCAGATCGCCCTCGCCGCGCCTGATCGCTTCCCAGTCCTCTCCGAACAAGGGCACCAGGATTTCCTCGAAGGAGAGGCCCGCCTGCTTGCACGCCAGCCAGCCGCGAAGGCTCCAGCTCGAATAGTTCTTGTTACCGATGATCAGTTTCATGTCGTGTCCGGCCGCGTAATCCTGGATCGGGCAAGCGGGTAGAGCGCCGCCCCTGCGCTGTCGAGCGAAGCCGAGCCTACGGCGTCAGCGCGTCCGCGACCACGGCGGCGCGCAGGGCAGCAATGCCCTGTCCCTTTTCGGCACTGGTGAGGTGGATTTCCGGGTAGGCCGCAGGATGCTTCTTCGCTTCGGCTGCGACCTTTTCGTGCATCGCTTGCAGCGCGCTCGCCTTGATCTTGTCGCTCTTGGTCAGGACGATGCGATAGCCGACCGCCGCTTCGTCGAGCATCTTCATCATCGCCCGGTCGCTGTCTTTGAGCCCATGGCGGCTGTCGACCAGCACCAGCGTGCGCGCCAGCACGGGCCGCCCGCGCAGGTAGGTGCGCACGAGCCCCTGCCACTTCTCGACCACGCTCTTGGGCGCTTTGGCGAAGCCGTAGCCGGGCATGTCGACCAGCCGGAACTGCGTCGGCGCGCCGACTTCGAAGATGTTCAGTTCCTGCGTCCGTCCGGGCGTCACCGAAGCACGCGCGATACCACGGCGCATCGTCAGCGCGTTCAGCAGCGAGCTCTTGCCGACGTTGGAGCGCCCGGCGAGGGCGACTTCGGGCACCGTCGGCTCGGGCAGAAATTTCAGCTGCGGGGCCGAGAGCAGGAACTCGACCCGGCCCGAAACCATGCGCGCGGCGGCGATTTCGTCGGGCGTTTGCGGGCCCGGGCCGGGAGCGCTCACGCCTTGCTTTCCGACTGGGCCTTGGCCGCCTTTTCCGCCCGTTCCCGATCCGCCGCCTCACGCAGCTGCGGATGCTTGGAATAGAGGTACTTC
>CEOS01016753.1_pt1 | contig 16355 bp, 15 predicted proteins | sample 530601 | NCBI WGS metagenome assembly CEOS01 (sample SAMEA2620666, study PRJEB7988) | marine metagenome | biome: marine biome (ENVO:00000447); feature: mesopelagic zone (ENVO:00000213); material: "saline water (ENVO:00002010), including plankton (ENVO:xxxxxxxx)" | depth 1000 m
CCGCACAATCAAAGGCTTAGGGAAACGCGGCCCTGGCTGCAACGATGATTGTCGCCGACGTGGCGGTTCACTCGGCCGTGCGACTACCTTCCAACGGCTCGAAGCGGACGGATTCGCCGCAGCCGCAGGCATCGGTCACATTCGGATTGCGAAAGCGGAATCCGGATTCGATCAGGCCGGATTCATAGTCGATCTCGGTCCCGAACAGGAACATCTGCGCCATGGGCGCGATCAGCACGCGGGCCTCGCCCTGTTCGACGACCTCGTCTGCCTTGTCGGGGGACTGGGCCAGATCCATCGTGTATTCCATTCCCGCGCAACCACCCTTCTTCAGGCCGATCCGCAGGCCGTAGGCCTGTTTGCCCGCCATCAGCCGCACGATCTGACGCTCGGCGGAGGGCGTGATGGTGACGGGGCTTTTGCCGGGAATGCCGAACATGGGCGGGCCTTTCGTTGCATCTGTCACAGAAGATAGGGTCCGGGGTGCTCGCGCTCAAGCCCCTGCGCTGGCCGGCGGCCGGACGATGCAGGGCTGCGATCACATCGGAACATTTCCCCGCGATGACGGCGGTTGCCTGCGCGTCCTTCCGCCGACGCGGCGTTGCGCGGCAAAACCCCCGCGTGTATCAGGTTGCCCAGGAACGGCAGTTTGAAGGATGACGCGGATGCGCAGGGTTGTTGTCACCGGACTTGGGATGGTCACGCCGCTGGCTTCGGGCGTCGAGGCGACGTGGCAGCGGTTGCTGGCCGGGACGTCCGGGGCAGGCCGGATCACGCGATTCGATCCCAGCGATGTGGTCACGAAATATGCCTGCGAGATCCCGTTCGGCGATGGCAGCGACGGCACCTTCAATCCCGACGACTGGATGGCGCCCAAGGACCGGCGCAAGGTCGATGATTTCATCCTCTACGGCATGGCCGCCGCCGATCAGGCGGTGAAGGATGCCGGATGGGAGCCCGAGGACGAGGAAGACCGTCTCCGCACCGGCGTCATGATCGGTTCGGGGATCGGCGGGCTGACATCGATCGCGGAAACGGCGGTGCTGATCAAGGAACGCGGGCCAAAGCGTGTCTCTCCCTTCTTCATTCCGGGTGCGCTGATCAACCTGATCTCGGGACAGGTCAGCATCCGTTACGGCTTCAAGGGGCCGAACCACGCCGTGGTGACGGCCTGTTCGACGGGGGCCCATGCCATCGGCGATGCGGCGCGGCTGATCATGCTGGGCGATGCGGACGTGATGATCGCGGGCGGTGCCGAGGCGCCGATCAGCGAAATCGGGATCGCCGGCTTCAACGCCTGCAAGGCGCTGTCCACGCGGCGCGATGACGATCCGACTGCCGCGAGCCGCCCCTATGACAAGGACCGCGACGGTTTCGTGATGGGCGAAGGCGCCGGTGTCGTCGTCCTTGAGGAATATGAACACGCCAGGGCGCGCGGTGCGACGATCCATGCCGAGGTTCTGGGCTATGGGCTGTCGGGCGACGCCTATCACATCACCGCGCCCGCCGAGGATGGAGATGGCGGATACCGGGCGATGCAGAACGCCCTGCGCAATGCCGGGATCGGCCCCGAGAAGATCGACTATATCAATGCGCATGGCACCAGCACGATGGCCGACACCATCGAACTGGGCGCGGTCGAGCGGCTGATGGGAGATCATTCCAGGAACGCCGTCATGTCGTCCACCAAGTCCAGCATCGGGCATCTGCTGGGCGCGGCGGGTGCGGTCGAGGCGATCTTCTGCGTGCTGGCGATTCGCGACCAGATCTGCCCGCCGACCATCAATCTGGACAATCCGGCCGTCCAGCCGAAGCTGGATCTGGCCGCCAATGCGGCGGTCCGGCGCAAGGTCGACATCGCCTTGTCCAACAGCTTCGGCTTCGGCGGCACCAATGCCAGTCTGGTTCTCGGGAAGGTCAAGGAATGATCTGGCGCAACATCGCCTCGAACTTCCTGACCCTGCTGATTGTCCTGCTGATCGCCGCCGCCGCGGCTGTGGCCTGGGCAAAGCGCGAGTTTTCCGGTCCGGGGCCAAGCGAAATCGCGCAATGCGTCCAGATCGCGCCCGGGGCCAGCCTGAATGCAGTCAGCCAGCAACTTGCCTCGCAGGGCGCAGTCAGCAGCGCCTATATCTTCCGCGCCGGCACTGATTACATGGACAAGGCGCGCGACCTGAAATTCGGCAGCTATCTGGTGGCACCACGCGCGAGCATGGAAGATATCGTCGGCGTGATCACCGCGGGCGGCCCCTCGACCTGCGGGACCGAGGTGATCCTTCGCGTCGGCGTGCGCGAGACGAACGTGCTGCTGCGCGACATGAACCCCGATACCGGCGCCTTCGAAGAGATGGCGCGCTGGAGCCCCGAAAGCGGCGATCTTCCCGAAGCGATCGTGGCTGCCGAGAAAAAGCCCGATGCCCGCCTGCGCGTCGCCCTGGCCGAGGGCGTGACCAGCTGGCAGGTGGTTCAGGGGCTGAACGCCGTCGATTTCCTGACCGGCGAAGTGGACAAGGTTCCCGCCGAAGGATCGCTGGCGCCGGATACCTATGATGTCGAGGCGGGCGCCGATCGCGGCGCGCTGCTGGCCGAGATGGCGGCGCGGCAATCAAGGATCCTGGCGCAGGAATGGGAGGCGCGGCCTTTCGGCCTGCCCTATGACAGCCCGGAACAGGCGCTGATCATGGCATCGATCGTCGAGAAGGAGACCGGCCTGCCCGAGGAACGGCCGCAGGTGGCCAGCGTCTTCGTGAATCGGCTGGAACAGGGGATGCGGCTGGAAACCGATCCCACGGTGATCTACGGCATCACCCGGGGCGAGGGAATTCTGGATCGCGGCCTCAGGCGCTCTGAACTTGCGGCGCAGACGCCCTACAACACCTACCGGATCGACGGCCTGCCGCCGACGCCCATCGCCAATCCGGGACGCGCGGCGATCAATGCGGCGCTGAACCCGGCCCAGACCGACTATATCTTCTTTGTCGCCGATGGCTCGGGCGGGCACGCCTTTGCCCGCACGCTGCAGGAACATAACGCCAATGTCGCCCGCTGGCGCCAGATCGAGGCGCAGCGGGGGCAGGCGACCGACACGCCGGTGCAGGGCGGCGGCTGAGCGCGCCGCGCCGGATCCGCGGGCGGCGCGGCGCGGATCGGGTTCAGACCTCGTATTCGGTCAGAAAGTCCCTTGGTATCAGAAGGTTCTTTCGGCTCAGGGCCTTCACGTCGCGTTCTCCGCACAGTGCCATGCTGATATCCAGCTCCTTCCGGATGATCTCCAGCGCGTGGGTTACGCCGGTCGCTCCCATCGCCCCAAGGCCGTGCAGCCAGGCCCGCCCGATCCAGGTCGCATGGGCGCCAAGCGCCAGCGCCTTCAGCACGTCCTGACCCGATCGGATGCCGCTGTCCATGTGGATCTCGACCCGGTCGCCCACCGCCGCGACGATATGCGGCAACATCCGGATCGCGGACAAGGCCCCGTCCAGTTGCCGCCCGCCGTGATTGCTGACCACGATCGCATCGGCCCCGAAATCGGCCGCGATCCGGGCGTCCTCGGGGTCCATGATGCCCTTCAGGATCAGCTTGCCGCCCCACATGTCGCGGATGCGGGCGATCTTGTCCCAGTCCAGCCGCTCGTCGAACTGCTCGGCGGTCCAGCTCATCAGCGACGAGGTGTCGCCCACGCCCTTCGCATGGCCGACGATATTGCCGAACTGGCGTCGCCTGGTCCGCAGCATCCCCATGCCCCACCGCCATTTCAACGCCAGATCCAGCATCACCGGCAGCGTCAGCTTCGGCGGCGCCGACAGCCCGTTCTTCAGATCCTTGTGCCGTTGCCCCAGGATTTGCAGATCCAGCGTCAGAACCAGCGCGCTGCAACCCGCCGCCTTGGCGCGATCAATGATGGCGGCCACGAAATTCTGATCACGCATGACGTAAAGCTGGAACATGAAGGGCTTGGTGGCATGGGCCGCCACATCCTCGATCGAACAGATCGACATCGTGGACAGGCAGAAGGGAACGCCGAATCTTTCGGCGGCGCGGGCCGCGTGAATCTCGCCATCGGCATGTTGCATCCCGGCCAGCCCGACCGGCGCCAGCCCCACCGGCATCGAGACAGGCAGGCCCGCCATATCCGACGCGGTCGATCGGTCGGACATGTCCACCGCCACCTTCTGGCGCAGTTTCAGCCGTGCGAAATCGGTGGTGTTCTCGCGAAAGGTCTGTTCGGTATAGCTGCCCGATTCCGCATAATCGTAGAACATCCGCGGCGTGCGCGCCCGGTGCAGCCGTTTCAGATCCTCGATGCAGGTGATGACGGGCATGGCCGGGCCTCCTCAGTGTGGTCAGAATTTCTTACCACCGGTCGCGAACCTGCTCAATCGCCCCTGTCACAACCCCATCCGGGCGCGCAGATCGGGCTCGATGACCGGCCTTCTCAGGGCTTCGGCACGGCGGGTCAGGGCATCGCCCTCGGCCTCGGTGGCGGTCTCGATCGCGGCTGATCCGCCGGCCGCATGATCGGGCAGGGTCGGCTCGGCCAGGGCCTGCGCCGTCGGCAGCAGCCTTGGATAGGCGGTATCGCCGCGCCCGCAGGCGGCAAGAATCAGCAGGGCGCAGACCATCAGAGGAACCGGCTTCGTCATGACGCCCAGGTTAGGGCGAGGGCGCCTGTCCCGCAATCGCCCTTTTCCCGCCCCGGTCGCTGGCCTAGACAGGGACATGGCCCGTACCCAAGGTTCCCGCGCCGAGATCACCGGACCGCTGGTCCGCGCCCAGGCCCTGCGCCTTTTCGCGCGCCACGGCTATGCGGCCGTGTCGATGCGCCAGATTGCTGCCGGCGTCGGCGTGCAGGCCGGCGCTCTCTATGCCTATACGCCCGACAAGCAGGCGCTGCTGGCCGATCTTCTGGAAACCCACATGCGCGATCTGCTGGCGGCATGGCAGGACGATCCGGCGCAGCCGCCGCTGGCGCGACTGGAAGGATTCGTTCGCTTCCACATCAATTTCAGCCTCGATCATCCGGACGCCGTCTTCCTGTCCTATATGGAATTGCGCAACCTGACGCCTGAAAACCATGGCCGCATCGCGGCCCTGCGCACCCGATACGAGGATGGTCTGGACCGGATCCTGCACGCGGGCACGGCCTCAGGGGCGATGCAGCTGGACGATCCGCGACTGGCACGGATGGCGCTGATCGCGATGCTGACCGGCGTGACCAACTGGTATCGCGAGGGCGGCCGCCTGGACCGGACCCGGATCGCCGATATCTACTGGGGTCTGGCACGCGGCGCGGTCGGAGCGGACTGAGGGGTTCTTCGTTGCCCAAATACCCATCTTGCCGCCGCGCCCCGCCCCCCCGATAATCGCGCCATGAGTCTGCCTCCCGGTTTCCTTGACGAGATCCGCAACCGCGTTCCGATCAGTCGCGTGATCGGGCGCCGCGTCGTGTGGGACCAGCGCAAATCCAACCAGGCACGGGGAGACTGGTGGGCGCCGTGCCCCTTCCATCAGGAAAAATCGGCCAGCTTTCATTGTGACGACCAGAAGGGTTTCTATTATTGCTTTGGCTGTCAGGCCAAGGGCGACGTGATCAGCTTCCTGCGCGAATGCGATGGAATGGAATTCATCGAGGCGGTAAAATCCCTTGCCTCCGAGGCCGGGCTTTCCATGCCCGAACCCGATCCGCGCGCGCGTGAAAAATCCGACCGCCGATCCCGCCTCATCGAGGTGACCGAGGCCGCCTGCCGCTGGTTCCGGCTGCAATTGCAGACCGGCGCTGCGGCCGAGGCGCGCGACTACCTTGCGCGGCGCGGCCTGGACCGCGAAAGCGAGGCGCAATTCGAGATCGGCTTCGCGCCCGGCCACCGCACCGCGCTGACCTCGGCGCTGCGCGACAAGGGCTTCGAAGAGGCGCTGATCGTCGAGGCCGGCATGGCTGCGAAACCCGTTGATGGCGGACCGGCCTATGATCGCTTTCGCGGCCGGATCGTCTTTCCGATCCGCGACGGACAGGGCCGCTGCATCGGATTCGGCGGGCGCGCGATGGATCCGAATGCCCGCGCCAAATATCTCAACAGCCCGGAAACGCCGCTGTTCGACAAGGGGCGGAACCTCTACAATCTCGGCCCTGCCCGGGCGGCGGTCGGCAAGGGGCAGCCGCTGATCGTGGCCGAGGGCTACATGGACGTGATCGCGTTGTCGCGCGCGGGTTTTCAGGGTGCGGTGGCGCCGCTGGGCACCGCCATTACCAGCGAACAACTGGCCGCGATGTGGCGCCTGTCGCCGGAACCGGTCATCGCGCTGGACGGGGACGCGGCGGGCCAGCGGGCGGCGCAGAGGCTGATCGATCTCGCGCTGCCTCTGACCGGCCCGGGGCAGGCCCTGCGTTTCGTCCTGCTGCCTGCGGGTCAGGATCCGGACGATCTGATCAGGGTGGCGGGGCAGGGTGCGATGAAGGCATTGCTGGATCAGGCCCGGCCGCTGGTCGATCTGCTGTGGAGCCGCGAAACCGAGGGGCAGCGTTTCGACAGCCCCGAACGCAAGGCCGCGCTGGACCGCCGCCTGCAACAGGCCATTGCCAGAATCCCCGACGAGTTGACCCGCCGCCATTATGCCGACGAAATCCGCGGAAAACGATGGCAGCTTTTCGGGGGCCGGCGGCAGCCCCGGGGCGAAGGGGTGCGGCAGGGCGCGGCGGGGCGCGGCCCCGCCCGGCGCGGAGGGGCCTCGATGGCCCCGCGCGCGCCGCTTCCCACCTTGCCGGTCGCCGGGCCCGATGCGGGAACGGCGTTGCTGGAGGGCGCCAGCCTGCTGATCTGCGCCCTGCGGCCGGAACTGGTGGCGCTTGTCGAGACGCGGCTTGAACGGCTGTCGCCCCGCGATGCTGATCGCGCCGCATTGTTGCATGATCTGCTGACCGGAAACGAAAGCGAGGCCGGTCGCCGGGCTCTTGAAATCCTTCGCAGCGACGCCCAATTGGGCCTGACCCCGCCCGTCATCGGCCGCAAGGATCCGGAAGCCATTCTGACCATGCTGCAAAATCTGCTGGACCGGATCGAGGCGGAACGCGCCGCAGGACCGGAACTGTCGCGGGCCGAGACCGAAATCGAGGGTGATGCGGACGAAGGCCTGACCTGGCGCTTTCAGCAGGTCAACAAGGCACGACACCGCGCCGAACGTCCGGAACTCGAGGATTCCGGCGACCTGAACGAAGACAGGGACAAGCTTGCGGCCGAGTTGAGCGACGCCCTGAGCAGACAGATTTGGCGCAAGCCGCCCCGCCGGTGAGAGACCTTGCCCGCAAGGTGCGCGGAGTGCGGTCCGGCAGGTGCGAATCATCTGTCGGAGGGCAAAGGACAATTGCTGGCGCCGATCTTTGATTCGGTCGGCCGGCACGGTAAAAGCAAGGCAGTTTCGGCGCGATTCGGGTGATTCGCGAATCACCGCCTCGGAAAGGGAGCCCTGGATGGCCACCAAGGAAGACGACACCGACAAGACCGACAAGGACGAGAATGCCCATTCGCTGGACATGAGCCAGGCGGCGGTCAAGAAGATGATCGCCGAGGCCCGCGACCGCGGCTACATCACCTATGACCAGCTGAACACGGTTCTGCCTCCCGAGCAGGTCAATTCCGAACAGATCGAGGATGTCATGTCGATGCTGTCCGAGATGGGCATCAACGTGATCGAGGACGAGGACGAAGCCGACGAGGCCGAGGGCGGCGCAGTCGCCACCACCGCCTCGGGTTCGCGCGAGGTGGCGGTCGCAGCCACCGAAACCGAGAAGCTGGACCGCACCGACGACCCCGTCCGCATGTATCTTCGCGAGATGGGCAGCGTCGAATTGCTGTCTCGCGAGGGCGAGATCGCGATCGCCAAGCGCATCGAGGCCGGACGCAACACGATGATCGCGGGCCTTTGCGAAAGCCCGCTGACCTTCAAGGCCATCACCATGTGGCGGCAGGAACTGCTGGACGAAGAGATCCTGCTGCGCGACGTGATCGATCTTGAGACCACCTTCGGTCAGGCGATGGAAGACGAAGAGGCCGAGGACGAGGAATTGTCCGAGGAAGGTGGCGCGGCGGCAACCTCGGACAAGCGCGAGGAACTGGATGCCGACGGCAATCCGATCAGCAGCGATGATGACGAGGACGAAGACGACGGCGCCAACCTGTCGCTTGCCGCGATGGAAGCCAGCCTCAAGCCGAAGGTGCTGGAGACGCTGGAAGTCATCGCCCGCGATTATGAACAACTGGCCGACATGCAGGATCAGCGGATGTCGGCCACGCTGAACGAGGATAACAGCTTTTCGGCCAACGCCGAAGGCGCCTATCAGAAATTGCGCAGTGAAATCGTTGCCTTGGTGAACGAACTTCATCTGAACAACAGCCGCATCGAGGCGCTGGTCGATCAGCTTTACGGCATCAATCGCCGCATCGTCACCATCGATTCCGGCATGGTCAAGCTGGCCGATGCCGCGCGCATCAACCGCCGCGAATTCATTGACGCCTATCGCGGTTCGGAACTGGATCCGACCTGGATCGACCGGCTGTCACAGAATACCGGCCGGGGCTGGCAGGCGCTGTTCGAAAGATCGCGCGACAAGGTCGAGGATCTGCGCGTCGAGATGGCGCAGGTCGGCCAGTATGTCGGCGTCGATATCGAGGAATTCCGCCGCATCGTGAATCAGGTCCAGCGCGGCGAGAAAGAGGCCCGGCAGGCCAAGAAGGAGATGGTCGAGGCGAACCTGCGACTGGTCATCAGCATTGCCAAGAAATACACGAACAGGGGCCTGCAATTCCTTGATCTCATTCAGGAAGGCAATATTGGCCTGATGAAGGCGGTGGACAAGTTCGAGTACCGCCGCGGGTACAAGTTCAGCACCTACGCGACGTGGTGGATCCGCCAGGCGATCACCCGCTCGATCGCCGACCAGGCGCGCACGATCCGCATCCCGGTCCACATGATCGAGACGATCAACAAGCTGGTGCGGACGGGCCGCCAGATGCTGCACGAGATCGGCCGCGAGCCGACGCCCGAGGAACTGGCCGACAAGCTGCAGATGCCGCTGGAAAAGGTTCGCAAGGTGATGAAGATCGCCAAGGAACCGATCAGTCTGGAAACCCCGATCGGGGACGAGGAAGACAGCCAGCTTGGCGATTTCATCGAGGACAAGAATGCGGTCCTGCCGCTGGATTCCGCCATTCAGGAAAACCTGAAGGAAACCACGACCCGCGTTCTGGCCAGCCTGACCCCGCGCGAGGAACGGGTTCTGCGGATGCGCTTCGGCATCGGCATGAACACCGACCACACGCTGGAAGAGGTCGGCCAGCAATTCAGCGTCACCCGCGAGCGCATCCGCCAGATCGAGGCCAAGGCGCTGCGCAAGCTGAAGCACCCCTCGCGCAGCCGCAAGCTTCGGTCCTTTCTCGATCAGTAACCCGTCATGTCGGAAGGACTGGAATATTCGCTGTATCGCAGCACCGCCAGTCGCGCGCTTCGGGCGGGCGAACTTGAGGACATTCTTGCCGCCGCCCGCGCGCGCAACCAGGCGATGTCGCTGACGGGCTGTCTGCACTACGAGGATGGGCTGTTCTTTCAATGGCTCGAAGGACCGGCGGATGCGCTGCGCGAAGTTCTGGGTTCGATCCTGCGTGACGACCGGCACCGAGATATAGCGGTGCTGGTGGAGGGCGCGCTGGAACATCGGCGCTTTCAGGACTGGCGGATGAGGTTTTCCGATCGCGACCGGGCCTCGCTTCTGGATTGGCTTGCCAGCGCCGAGGTCTCGACCATGGACCGCCGGGATTATGCCGCCGCAGTGATGTCGTTTCTGCAATCGGTCGAGGCCTGACAGCGGTGTCCTGACAACGGCGCCCGGATGGGTTGTGTCGCGGCACAAAAAGTGAACACTAAGCCCGACGCGCAGCAATCGGAGCCTTCATGCCGCAGGATTTTTCCGCCCGGATCATCGCATGGTCCGGCGATCTCCAGACCGTCCAGGCCCTGCTGGCCCTGCTTGCCGTCGGATTGCTGATGCTGGTCGTCCTGGCGCTGCGCCTGCGTCGCGCCTTGTCGGCGGGCGGGGCACGCGAGACGGCGCTGCAATCCAGACTGCAAGACGCCGATGGCCGGGTTCACGCGCTGGAATTGCAGATCGGCCAGCACGAGGTCCGTGCCGAGACGCAGCGGGCGCGCCTGGGCGAACTGGCGGAGGAACGCGACGGGCTGACCGACGCGCTGCACCAGGCCCGGCAGGAGATCGCGCAGATGCGCACGCAATTGGCCGAAACCCGGCTGGCGGCGCAGAAGGATCACGAATCCGCCACGCGCGAGATTGCGGCGCTGCGCGAGCTGCGCGAGGAAATGACCGGCCAGTTCAGGCTGCTGGCGGCCGAAACCCTGCGCGTGCAGCAAACCGACATGCAGAAGGCGCAGGGCGAACAGCTTTCCGCGCTGCTGACCCCGTTTCGCGACCAGGTGCACCGGTTCCAATCGGAATTGCAGGTCCGCAACAAGGTTCTGGACGAGGAGGGCGCGCGTCTGCGCGAACAGATCGCCTTCCTGCATCAGCGGTCCGAGGACATCTCTCGCGAGGCGGTCAACCTGACCCGCGCGCTGAAGGGCGAGAAGCAGCGTCAAGGCGCCTGGGGCGAGATGGTGCTGGAGAGAATTCTCGAGGAATCCGGGCTTGCATCCGGTATTCACTACGACATTCAGAACAGCTGGACCGACGAGGATGGCCGGCGCTGGCGCCCCGACGTGGTGGTCAGGATGCCGCGCGAAAAGATCATGGTGATCGACAGCAAGGTGTCGCTCAACGATTACGAGGTCGCGGTGAATTCCGACGATCCCGCCCAGGCGGATGCCGCCCTGCGTCGCCATGTGGCCGCGATCCGTGCCCATGTCACCACACTGGGCGAGAAGGGCTATCACCGAATGAACGATGCTTCGGTCGACTACGTGCTGATGTTCATCCCGATCGAGGGCGCGTTTTCCGAGGCTTTGCGCGCCGATCCGGGCCTGGCCCGCTTCGCGATGGAACGCCGGGTCGGCCTGACCACGCCCACCACGCTGATGTTGACCCTGCGCACGGTCGAACATATCTGGGCCGTCGAGCGTCGCGAAACCAACGCCATGGAGATCGCGAAACGGGCCGGCGCGCTTTATGACAAGGTGGCCGGTTTCGTCGAGGCGATGGAAGGGGTCGGCAAGGCGCTGGACCAGGCCGGCCGCGCGCATGGCCAGGCGCTGGACCGTCTGTCGCGCGGGCCCGGCAATGTCATCCGCCAGGTCGAGATGCTGCGCGAACTGGGCGCGCGCAACCAGAAACAGATCGGTCTGGACCATGACCCGACCGACGATCCCCGGCTGGGCACGCCGGATGATGCGGGATCCGAGGCAGCCGAATGAACCATGTCTTCCGGATCGCCACTGCAGGCCCTGCCTGCCACGACCTGACCCGCAAGGCGGCGGAATGGCTGATGGCGATTGACGCCGGCCGCGGGTTGCTGACGCTGATGGTGCGGCACACCTCGTGTTCGCTGCTTATCCAGGAAAATGCCGATCCAGACGTTCAGGTCGATCTTCTGGGCTGGCTGGACCGTATCGCACCGCCGGCCGATGATCCGTCGATGACGTGGATCAGCCACCGCAGCGAAGGCCCCGATGACATGCCCGCGCATCTGAAGGCCGCGATCCTGCCGGTCAGTCTGCAGATTCCGGTTTCCGGGGGGCGCATGATGCTGGGAATCTGGCAGGGCATCTATCTGGTCGAACACCGGACAGCGCCGCACCAGAGACAGGTGGCGGCGCTGTTTCAGTCCGATCCGGCCTGACCGGTTCAGTCGTCCAGAATGAACGTGACCATCATGTTGACGCGATAGCGGCTGATGGCGCCATCCTCGCAATCGACGGATTGCTCCTTGATCCAGGCGCTCTTGACGTGGCGCAGCGTCTCGTTGGCGCGTTTCAGTCCCTCGCGGACGGCATCCTCGAAGCCGGTATCCGAGGTGGCCGAAATTTCGGTGACACGTGCAATACTCATCTCGCTATCCTCCTACATGCGTTCTCGGAGCAGGGCCAACGTCCCGCCGCGCAATTGGTTCGTGCGGCCGCTTGTCGGCCGATCAGCTTTGCGGCATCAGATGGATTTCGCGGATCGCCGCGCGCTCGGGCGCTTCGATGATGTGCATCACCGCCGCCGCGACGTCCTGCACCTGCAACTTTCCCGGCGCGCCATCGTCGAAGAAGGGTGTATCGACCATGCCCGGCGCAACGACCGCGCACCGGCCACCCCATTCGCGCATCTCTTCGGCCATGTTTCCGGCATAGCCATGCACGAACCACTTGGTCGCGCCATAGATCGAGCCCGCGATATGCCGCCGACCCGCGGCCGAGCCGGTCAGCACCAGCGTCCCCTTGGTCTTGCGCAGTTCCGGCAGGGTCAGCCTTGCGGTCAGCAGCAGGCCCGTGATGTTCAGTTCGATCATGCCGCGAATATCGTCCAGATCGGCCTTTTCCGTGCCGGGTGTTTCCAGACCCCGGCCGGCATTGGCGAAGGCCGCGTCGATGCCGCCGAAACGCGACACGCAATCCGCCACCGCGCCGGCCAGGTCGGATTCGTCGGTGACATCGCCGGGCAGGGGCAGCGCAGCCTCGCCCAGTTCGTCCGCAAGATTGCGCAGCTTGTCCCTTGATCGGGCGAACAGGCCGACATTCCAGCCGGCCTTGACGGCTTCGCGCGCAGTCTCGGCGCCGATGCCCGAGGATGCGCCGGTGATGAACAGGGTCTTTGCCATGGGATGCCGCCTTTCGGATCATCTGAGTTTCCGCCCGCCAACGCGGCTTTCCTGCCACATGTTCCACTGCGCCTATCTTGTGGGCTGTGGATAAACTCTACCCAAACCCTGCCACCGCACCTATAGTGGCTGCGGATCGCCGGACCGAGGGAACAACTGATGCGCTGTCCGTTTTGCGGAAATGTCGATACGCAGGTCAAGGATTCACGCCCGGCCGAAGATAACGTCGCCATCCGCCGCCGCCGCTTCTGCCCCGCCTGCGGCGGTCGCTTCACCACTTATGAACGTGTGCAGTTGCGCGATCTGGTCGTCGTCAAGTCGAACGGACGGCGGGAGGATTTCGACCGCGACAAGATGGCGCGCTCGATCCGGATCGCGATGCAGAAGCGCCCGGTCGAACCCGAACGGATCGAACAGATGATCTCGGGGATCGTCCGGCGGCTGGAAAGCACCGGCGAGACCGACATCGCCTCGAAGATGATCGGCGAGATCGTGATGGAGGCTCTGTCGCGGATCGACAACGTGGCCTATGTCCGTTTCGCCAGCGTTTACAAGAACTTTCAGGACGCGGGCGATTTCGACAAGTTCGTGTCGGAACTGCGCCCCGGCGCCGCCAACGAGTGAGCCCCGACCGGGCCGAAGACGCGCGCCACATGGCCCATGCGCTGCGTCTGGCACGGCGCGGATTGGGCAATGTCTGGCCCAACCCGGCCGTCGGTTGTGTCCTGATCCGCGACGGTCGCGTTGTCGGACGCGGCTGGACCCAGCCGGGGGGGCGCCCCCATGCCGAGGCCGTGGCGCTGGATCAGGCCGGGCCGATGTCGCGGGGCGCGACTGCCTATGTCACGCTGGAGCCCTGCGCCCATCATGGCCGCACGCCGCCCTGCGCCGAGGCGCTGGTGCGGGCCGGGATCACCCGCGTCGTCACCGCGCTGACCGACCCGGACCCGCGCGTCGGCGGACGCGGCCATGCGATCCTGCGCGCGGCCGGAATCGCGGTCTGCGAGGGCGTGGCCGAGGCCCGGGCCCGCGCGCTTCAGGCCGGTTTCCTGCTGCGCCTGTCCGATGGGCGACCCTTCGTGACGCTGAAGCTGGCCACCTCTTTCGATGGCCGCATCGCGACCGCCAGCGGCGAAAGCCAGTGGATCACCGGAGCCGGGGCCCGCAGCCATGTCCATGCCCTGCGCCTGAGCCATGATGCGATCCTGGTCGGTGGCGGCACTGCCCGCGCCGATCTGCCTTCGCTGAACGTGCGCGGCCTTGGTCCGGTGCGCCAGCCGGTGCGCGTGATCGCGACGACCCGGCCCTTGCCGGATCTGCCCCCGGAAGGGCCGGATCACGGCCCGCTGTGGCAGGTCGGCGGAGACCCGCGGGCGATCCTGGCCGATCTTGCCGCCCGCGGCATCACCCGGCTTTTCTGCGAGGGCGGGGGCATCCTGTCTGCCGCGCTTGTGCAGGCGGGCGTGGTCGATCAACTGATCGGCTATACGGCGGGCATCGCCCTGGGCGCCGAGGGCCGCGCATCCATTGCGCCGCTGGCTCTGCCAAACCTCGCCGCGGCGCCGCGATTTCGCCTTGTCGAAAGCCGCGCGATCGGCCCTGACCTGTTCCACCGCTGGCTGCGGGCCTGATCCCCGGCCGGGTCGAGGGCCGCAGCGCCTGCGCCCGCTATCTGCGCCAGATCCAGCTATGCCCGGCCAGCATCCCCTGCGCCTTGGCCAGAAGCCGCAATCCCGGCCCACGGCCGGTCGCGCGGCAAGCCAGTCGTGCGACCGCGATCTCGACCGGGCAGGGCAGCCCGGTCACCGGGTCGCGATAACGCGGATAGGCGATCAGGCAGGCATGGACCAGCGCCGCAAGATCGGGACGTGCGGTGCGGCGCGCGGGCACGGGGCCCAGATCGCGCGTCAGCCCCCAGCCTGCATAGAAAGGCGCCCCCAGAACCGTGACCGGCACCCCGCGCAGAAGTGCCTCGAATCCCAGCGTCGAGGTGATGGTCCAGACCTCGTCCACCTGGTCCAGCAGCGCCAGCGGATCGGCCCGGCGCGCGACGTGATCGGCCAGTCGCGCCAGTTCGGATCCGGACACCGCGCCAGGCCGCAGACCGGCCTCGATATCGGGATGGGGCTTGTAGATGACGAAGGCGTCGGGATTGTCCGCCCTGACGCGGGCAAGAAGCGCAAGGTTGTGCCGCTCTTGCCCGGCGCCGAGGCGGATCGAGGCGTCATCCTCGACCTGGCCGGGGACAAGGATGCGCCGCCGCCCGTCGCGTGGCGGCAGATCGGGGGCATCGCCCGCCAGGTTGTATTTCGTCAGGCCCGCCGCACGGATCGCGCCGATCAGAGCCCGGGCCCGCGCAGTCCCGCCCGGCGGCAGGGGCGCCGCGATCAGGCGTTCCAGCCGGCTTTCGCGGCCGGGGTCATAATAGATGCCCAGATCGTCCGCGACCAGCGACAGCGGCGGTGTCAGTTCGGCGCCCAGCCCGCGCGAGCGCAGAAAGCCGTCCTCGACCCTCGCGGCTTGCGGCACCGTGTCGGCGCGGCCTGCCCAGGCCAGCGTGACCCGCGGCGAGGGCGTGCGGGCGAAACCCAGCCCGGCGCTGTCGCCGAAGGCGTGCAGGATGAAGCGGCGTTTCCACGCGCGCATGCCATAGGCCAGATGGCCGCCGCGATCCTGCCGAAAGACGCGCGCCTCGGCCTCGATCTGGTTCACGGCACCATCGAAATCGGTCAGCGCGTCGCGGCAGGGATCATACCAGCAGGGCGCCAGCAGATGAGAGGCGGCGAACAGATCCTCGGGCGCAGCGGCGCCGCGGCGGTCGGCGGGCAGCATCGTTTCATCGTCGCTGAGGCCCCAGCCGGCATAGAATGGCAGGCCGAACAGCCGCGGGCGATGCCCTGCCAGCAGCGCCTCGTAGCCCAACTGGGAGCTGATGGCATAGACGCTGTGCGCATTTTCGACCAGCCGCCAGGGCGAGATCGGGGCGTCGCAAAGCAGATCGCCGGGGCGCAGATCGGCGCCGGTCAGGTGGCCCGGACGCAGGCCGGCGGCTGTCTCGGGATGGGTGCGCAGCACGATCGGGCGGTCGGGATGTTCGGCCCGTGCCGTTTCCAGCATGGCCAGGAACCGGCCGCGGCCCGCCCCCAGCAGCGAGGCGTCGCCGCGCGTCTGGTCGATGACCAGGACGTAGCCGGGCGGGGGCGCGGCAAGCCGGGGACGGTGGAAATTGTATTTCGACAAATCCAGCGATCGCAGCCGGGCGATACCCTGGATTGCGGCCTGGCGATGCGCGACGGTCACGCCCGAGGCGATCAGTCGTTCCAGCAGCGATGGCCGCGCCGGATCGAAATGCACCCCGCAAGGGTCGATCAGAAGGCCGATCGGACCGCGCCGCGCCACCGCGCCGCGCGCCCGCCCCGGAAGGATCGAACGCAGGAAGGCATCCTCGACCGTGATCAGCCCGCAACCCCGGCGCGTCGCGATGGCGCGACCGCGCCACGCGGTCGGACTGGCGCCCCAGATGCCGATGTCATCGCCCGCGCGGGGCAGGCCGGCGGC
>CEOS01103881.1_pt1 | contig 16309 bp, 17 predicted proteins | sample 530601 | NCBI WGS metagenome assembly CEOS01 (sample SAMEA2620666, study PRJEB7988) | marine metagenome | biome: marine biome (ENVO:00000447); feature: mesopelagic zone (ENVO:00000213); material: "saline water (ENVO:00002010), including plankton (ENVO:xxxxxxxx)" | depth 1000 m
ATATTATGAACGCTTTTTTGAGATTATTAAAGACCCGACAAAAAGTATTAGTCGTGGGCATAATCTGGATTTTGATACACGGATTACCACAGGGGAAAAGGAAATTCCAAAAATCAGGGCGGATGTTTTCTTTCGGTTGAAACAGGGAGAGTTTATTACGTATGCAGATGGAACTGACAAAAAAGTGCAGTTTAAATTAGCAAAGATTCAAAGGGGATTGCCGGAGGTATCAAAGCCGTTTTCTCAGGCTGATTTGGAGAAAAATTTTGAGCGGATTTATGAAGAAGCTAGGTCGATATTCAATAATCAATAGAATCTCCATTTCAAATAATTATAACTAAAGTTGTCATATTGACTACTTTAGTTTACTTTTGAAGGATGAATTGAAATTCTCGACAGCTTTTTTAAATGGATAATACGATTAGAGTTGAGAGGGCAAAACTTGATATTTCTCAGCAAGATTTAGCGGAAAAGGTAAATGTATCTAGACAAACAATACATTCAATTGAGCGAGGAAAAAAAATACCTTCTGTGGAATTAGCCATAAGGATTGCTCAATTTTTTAAAGTTTCTGTTGAGGAAATATTTTTAGTGAAATAAATTGAATTTAATATAAACCATTGGGTATGAATTATCAATTAAGGTTTGAAGAACTTGATGTAATAGAAGAGACTCCGCTTCTCGAAAGGATAAACAAACAAATATCTACTATACCCAGGCCTACTATGGATTTTATGCCAGGAATAAAATGGGGTAACTATGGAGAGCTTTTTACTCCAGCCTATTGGAAGGTTCAGTACTTAATGTATAGTGAAAATGAAAAATTCGATATTAATTATCGTCTAGGTGATAATATTCTTGAAGAAGTTGTAGCCTGTCTTCTTGGAGGTTTTGGACTCAAATCTGAAATAGGATTGGCAGCATTTCATAGATTGAAAACACGACGTCAAATAAAAGAAGCTATAACTCACGAAGAAATCCTTACAAGTTTAAAAGAGCCATTTGTTACTAATGAGAAGAGTGTTCATTATAGATTTCCAAACCAAAAAGCTAAATATATAACAGAATTTCTGAACAGAAATGATTTGAAGTTAATTCCTCTAGATAATGATATTGAATTAAGGGATTGGCTATTATCTATTAATGTTATAGGTCCAAAGACTGCGGCTTGGGTTACCCGTAATTATCTGAATAGTGAAAATGTAGCAATTATTGATATTCATATTTATAGGGCTTGTTTAATTATGGGTCTTTATAGTGAATATTATGATATTCAAAAAGATTATGTTAAATTAGAGAAAATATTTTTACAATTCTGTTGTGAGTTGGATGTGCAACCTTCTAAGATGGATGCACTTATTTGGCTGCAAATGAAAGAAGCTAATCGAAATGTTTTAAAACTAATTAATGATAAAAATTAACTCTTATGTCGGGAAGTTCAGGTGATGGGGGTATGCCATCAGTTAATAGACCAAATCAGAATGAAAATTGTGAAGGTTTAGTTATTAATACAAATTTGGCTTCTCCACAAGCAGAAGTTATAAGTGCTTTAAATCCGGGGGATCTCTTGGAGATTACAATTGCCTCAGATCAAGGACCTATACAGGCTATAAATCAAGCAGGTATTTTAGCAGGAAATATAATTTCTAGAGAACAAGTCAAGTTGCTTAATTGTATAATATCGGGTACAGTGTATGAAGCCGAAGTTCTTTCTATTAATGTGGTCAGTGTAATATCCAAATTCGCTCCATATGATTGTTGTTGGCGGAACTTACACGGAAATCTGTTTTGAGCCCATCTGGGAAAACATATATGGATCTGGTTTTCGAGCCGTTAATCTGCTAATAGAAAATGGGGGTTTTGAAGTAATTGACTTCTATACCTGTGCCGATGCAGAAATAAAAGCTCATTTAGATTATAACACAAAACTAAACACAAACCTTAATGTTCATATAACAGAAATTAAAAAAAGTCCAGAATTCCATTACGATCATCCGCTAAAAACCCCAAGAATTATACCAAGGCCGGATGTATATAATACCACTACAAAAACGATATCTGCAGAAGGGAATAATATTTTGGCATATGGATTATTAGAAGCTTCAATTATTGTAAGAGGCAAAAAAGTTGTGTATGACCCTCAATCCCCTGTTAATCCTATTCCATTTTCTGCTACCGAGTCTACTGCTGAAAAGCTTATCACCATTGTAAATCTTGGGGAAGCTGAAAAACTGACTGGAAAAACTGAGATTGAAGATATAAAAAATTACTTTTTTGATTCAGAAATGTGCTTTGGTCTGATTATAAAAATGGGGGCAAAAGGAGCTTTCCTTTTTGAATCAAACAATAATGATCCGGTTAAAATCCCGGTATTTGAAACTAATAAAGTTTGGCCAATTGGCTCTGGAGATGTGTTTTCTGCCTACTTTGCACAAAATTGGTTTAATGGAGCTAGTTTAAAATCCAGTGCGCTTCTTGCAAGTAAGGCAACAGCTATCTATTGTAATACTCAAGACTTGTCATTAAAAAAAGGTCTTGACTCTTTCACCTTCAAAAGTTTATTAATCGATAAAATTCCTTCTGAACAAATTTATTTGGCTGGACCTTTTTTTACTTTTAGTGAGCGATGGTTAGTCAATGAGGTGTGGAATACTTTTAAATCCATTGGGTTAAAAGTGTTTTCGCCTTTTCACGATGTAGGACACGGACAAGCCAATGATGTAGTTTGCAAAGATTTAGAAGGATTGGATGAATCGAAAATTGTATTTGCTATAATTGATGGATTAGATTCTGGAACCCTATTTGAAGTAGGTTATGCAATATGTCAGAAAAAGAAAGTAGTTGCATTTGTTCAAAAAGAAGGAGAAGAATCACTAAAAATGTTAGAAGGAACCAATTGTATTATTGAAAGAGATTTTACAACAGCTATCTATAAATTATACTGGGAACTTGCAAAAGAATAATCTAGCAATATTATTATCAGGGGGTATGGATTCCATTGCTTTGGCATACTGGAAAAAGCCTGCTCATTCTATTACGATTGACTATGGTCAGAAAGCAGCTAATGCTGAAATAAAAGCAGCTGCACAAATTTCAAAGTATTTGAATATTGAACACCATATACTAAAAGTAGATTGTTCGGCTCTAGGTTCAGGAGATATGAATGGGAGTAAATCCTTGGGTATCTCACCTATTACGGAATGGTGGCCATATAGAAATCAATTGTTGGTTACTTTAGCTTGTATGAAAGGTGTTAGTATAGGAATTAAAGAATTAATAATTGGTTCTGTTTCAACAGATAATGCGCATAAAGATGGGACTAGAACATTTTATGATTATTTATCTAAATTAATCGAATATCAAGAAGGACAAATAAAAATTACGTGTCCTGGTATTGAAATGAGCACTGTTGACCTAATTAAAAAAGCGAAATTACCTATATCACTTTTATATTGGGCTCACTCCTGTCATACCGCAAATGAGCCTTGTATGAATTGTAATGGATGTAAAAAATATCTTTATACACTTCAAATGTTAGGCTTAGATTAATGAAAAGTCCAAAACCTAAAAATATTAATGATGAGTTTCATCCTTTTAAATATCCATTTAGCACAAAAACTAAACTAAATCGAGATTTTAAAACAAGAGAGGGTGGTTTTTTAGATATTTTATTGACAAGGAGATCCTCGCAGAATTTGGGCCATATTTCGCTAGAAGATATTGCTGAACTGTTATACTACAGCAATAAAGTTCAATCCATAAATATTGATGATTCTGGATTTTTAATTTCCAAAAGAACTGTTCCTTCAGCTGGTGGTCGTCATCCAATAGATCTTCTAGTATCACTTCCATCAGAGAGCAAACGCTTTTTACATTATTATAACCCAATAGATCATTCTTTGAGTGAACTGTCAATTCCTAGAGAATTACAACAATCTTTTTTTGCAGAAGTAAATGAAAACATTCCTGTTGGGGACTGTTGTTTGATATGGTTTTCAATTCAAACTAAAAAAACACAATCCAAGTATGAATATGCTGAAAGTTTGTACTGGAGGGACGCAGGATCTTTACTCTATTGTATTCAAATAATATCAAACTATTTAGGCTTTAAGAGTTGCCCATTAGGAGGACTAGCGGTTAAATCTTTTGATAATCTCTTTCAAACGAATGATTTAATTTCAGGTGGGGGGATATTGGTAGGAAGATAAATAGTCTCTTTAAATTTTTATTTGTCATAAAACAAGACTTTTTTAAATGTAATTACTTGATCTAGAGGGTGATTTTTATTTAAAATCCTTTTTTATCACATTTTATATAAATGTAATCCTTCCCAGCAATTATGGTGGCCTTTGTTGATTGTAAAACCAAGAACAATTTCAATTTGTTAACAACTCGTTTACACAATTTGTATCTCCCTATTGGAATTTTCGCTATAATTGACAAATATTGTCAAGTTAATTTTATCAACTTAATGTTGTCAAATGAAAAAAAATAATTCCATTGGGGAAATATTGAGGAAGCGGAGAGAAGAAAAAGGCTTATTGCTTAGGCAAGTAGCAGCTCTTTTGGATGTTGATACGGCTATCCTTAGTAAAATCGAGCGTGGAGAACGTAAGGCAAAAAAGGAACAAATTGTTCAATTAGCTAAAATCTTAGAATTGAATCAGGAAGATTTAATCATTCAATTTTTAAGTGAAAGAATACTTTATGAAATTCAAGATGAAGAATTAGGAGAAAAAGCTTTGAAGGTTGCTGAGCAAAAAATAAAAAAGAATAATACTAAGCAGATTAAAGATTAATGGGAATTAAGTTAGAAGAATTAGCGTATCAACAAACAGCCATTAAATCGGTGGTTGATGTCTTTGACGGCACGATTAAAAATACCTTTGACAATTCCAGTAATGATGGTATTCGCTCGAATAGAATTTCACTCGCTGAGGAAGAAGTTCAAAAGAATATAAAATCAATTATTCAGGAAAATGGTATTGCTGAAGAAATCGCCAAATTAACTCCCGAAAACGAATTGACCATTGAAATGGAAACCGGGACCGGAAAAACCCTGGTGTACTTAAAAACCATTTATGAGCTTTACAAACAATATGGCTTTACCAAGTTTATCATACTTGTTCCTTCTGTTGCTATTCGTCAAGGAGTGCTCAATACTTTAGAGACTTTCAATACGCAATTAGAGGAAATATACGGTTTTACTCCAAAGGCTTTTGAATATGACAGTAAGCGTTTGAATAAGGTAACCAATTTTATTGAGGAACAACATCCTCAAATAATGATAATGACCTTGGCTTCCTTCAATTCAGAAGATAAAATTTTAAACCAAGCCCAACGGGAAGATTTATTTGCCAATATTCCTTTTATTGAAGCAATTGGGCGAACCAATCCTTTTATTATAATGGATGAGCCTCAGGAAGGAATGGATACCCCTAATTCTATTAAGCAGATTAAAAAGCTTAATCCCCTTTTCAAATTAAGATATTCTGCCACGCATAAGGTTTCCAAAAACAAAATGTATTGTTTAACGCCTTATGATAGTTACAAAGATGGTTTGGTCAAAAAAATAGAAGTACTTACTGTTACTGAAAAAAATGATGAAGCCACGTTAAAGCTTGAGTTTTCAGATGTTCAAAACAAGAATGGAAAAATTAAAGCGAAAATTAAAGCCTGGCACCAAATGGCCAGTGGGAAAATTCAATTTAAAAATACAGCCTGGTTAAAAGAGGGTGATAATCTTGGAGAGAAAACGAATAATCCAAGTTACCTGAACTACAAAATAGAGCGCATTCAAAAGAGCCTCCGCACCCAAAAATGGTCAACCACCTTTACTAACGGAACCGAGATATTTGAAAGGCAGACTTCCGGGAATATTAAGAGCATCTGGGAATTGCAATTGGAATGGCTCATCATTCGGCATTTTACGAAAAAGCAAAAACTACAGAAGCAAGGTATTAAATGTCTTTCCTTGATTTTTATTGATAAGGTCGCTAACTATGTTAGCGATGATCCTGTCATTAAAAGGATATTTATGGAAAAGTATAAAACGCTTTATCCTGAATTTCACAACAATCAAGAGCCTTCAGCCGAACATATCGAACATATTCAAGGTTCATATTTTGCTAAAACGGGTAAAGGTGAATTTACGGATAGCGAAAGCTCGATGCGTAAGAACAGTGATGTGTTTGATGCTATCTTGAAAGACAAAGAGGGTTTACTCAATTATGGTGATAGTGTGGCCAATAAAATCGAGTTTATCTTTTCTCATTCCGCTTTGGGCGTTGGGTGGGATAACCCTAATATCTTCAACATTGCTACCTTGAGCAATTCTTATTCTGAAATTAAAAAGCGACAGGAGATAGGTAGAGGCCTGCGTATATGTGTCGATAATAAAGGGGATCGTATTTATGACAAGCTGGATGTTTCAGACGCTGAACGTATCAATCAACTTACCGTGATTCCAAATGAAACGTATGAAACTTTTGTAACCCAATATCAAGAAGAAATAAAAGAAGTTTATGGAACACAAACTGCTGGTGCCGGAATGACACATACCCATAAGGGAAAACCGCAAAACGAAGTTCGATTTAAGCGGAATGAGAATATCAATAAAGCTTTCAAACGTTTTTGGGCTGCGCTCGCTAAAAAAACCAATTATACCGTAGCTTTTGACGAAGAAGCCCTTATTGAAAGGAGCCGGGAAGCGCTCAATCAAATAGATATTGCCGATTATATGGCAGAGGTGAATAGCCGATCTATTAGTGCTATTTCAGAGGAAGAATTGAAAGATGAATTTGGAGGAAGTGAAAGCTATAAACTGAAAGCGAGTTATACTGCGTTGGATTTGGTGGAAGAACTCAGCGAAAATACTGGATTGAGTTATCCCACTACTTTTGCCATTATTCGGGATATTGAGCACGACCATTTTGCCAAAAATCCACCTCAGTTTATCCACCGGGCTTCTGCACTCATAAAGAATATTGAACTCGAAGAAATGTTACGTGGTTTGGATTATCATCTAACGAATGAAACTTTTCCTTTTGATTTTGATGATTTTGTAAAACAACTGGATGATAAGCGTTATACATTAACTCCAAAACGTGGGGTTTTTGATAAAACTTTAGTAGATAGCGAAGTGGAACATAAATTTGCTTTGACTGCTGATAACGATGATGAGGTGGTCTGTTTTCTTAAACTACCTTCTTATTATAAAATCAAAACACCTATTGGTGAATACGAGCCAGACTTTGGAATTGTGATGAAACGTAAAAATTTAAAAGACGGTGTGGAAAGTGAATTTTATTTTGTAATTGAAACAAAGGGCACCAACAACATCAACGACAAGAAGTCTTTAAAAGAAAGTGAAGTTTATAAAATAAAATGCGCGCTTAAACATTTTGAGGCATTAGGTGTAGATGTAAAATACAAAGCTCCTGTAAAAGAGTATGATTATTTTAAAACAGAAGCTCAAAAGGATATTAATAAAGTGCAACAGGCCTAAAAGGATAAAAAGATTAATGAAACCCGGTAAATCACATAGCGCCCTTCTTCAAGAAATAAGGGATATTTTAAAACAAGCGCGTAATCAGGCTGCTACAGCGGTTAATTCCGCAATGGTATTTGCATATTGGAAGATTGGGCAACGTATTGTAGAGGAGGAACAGAAAGGTAGCGAAAGGGCGGAATACGGCACTTATTTATTAAAGGAACTAGCCCAAAACCTAAGTCAGGATTTTGGAAAAAGCTTTGATGCTCGTGAGTTACGCAGGATTCGGCAATTTTACCTGAGTTTTCCAATTCGGGACACAGTGCGTCCCGAATTGAGTTGGTCTCATTATCGCTTATTGATACGTGTGGAAAATGAAAGTGTAAGGGAGTTTTATTTGAAGGAATCCATAAGCCAGCATTGGAGTACCCGAAAACTTGACCGTAACATTAGCAGTCAATATTACCAGCGCATTTTATCGAGCCAGACCAAAGAGGAAATTACTTCAGAAAGGGGTGAATTAACCAAGTTAGATTTTATTAAAAACCCTTACGTACTCGAATTTCTTGATCTTCCCGCCAATTTAACACATAAAGAAAAGGACATTGAAAAAGGTATTATAGCCCATTTACAAACTTTTCTACTAGAACTAGGTAAAGGCTTTGCTTTTGTAGCGCAGCAAAAATTGGTGCGAACCGAGACTTCTGATTTCTTTATTGATCTGGTGTTTTATAATTATCATTTAAAATGCTTTGTAGTCATTGACATTAAGAGTGGAAAATTGAGCCATCAGGATATTGGGCAGCTGGATATGTATGTACGAATGTTTGACGAGCGTGAAAAATCTAAGACCGATAATCCCACAATCGGGATATTATTATGTGCCGATACCGATAATGTGGTGGCCAAATATTCAGTACTCAATGATAAGAAAAACCTGTTTGCATCAAAATACCAAATGTACCTGCCAAGTGAGGAAGAATTGAAACAATTTATTGAAAAAGATCTTGAAGAATAGTTATGAGCGATAGTAAAGAAACTATAGAAAACCCATTGGAAAAAGTACAGTCACACGACTGGAATAAAGAACGATTGCAGCAGCTAAAACAGTTGATGCCCGATTTGTTTACTAATGAAGGGAAACTAAATATAAACGAACTCAAAAAAGTGGTGGATTCCGAAAGTGTAAATGAAACAGAACGCTATGAATTTCGCTGGTTTGGAAAAAGCAAGGCAAAACGAGAAGCTTTTACACCCACTGATGCTACGCTTGTTTATGATGAAGAACGAAGTGTAAACCCCGAAAATAGTGAAAACCTGATTATTGAAGGAGAAAACCTGCAAGTGCTCAAGTTACTCAGCAAAAGTTATCGTGAGCAGGTTAAGTGCATTTATATTGATCCGCCTTACAATAAAGATAAAGATTTTGTATATCGAGATACTTGGAAACAAGATGTGAAGTCTTATTGGGAGGATTCCGAAATGACTGAGAATGGAGTAAGTATTGATACAAATTCAGAGAAAGACGGCCGTTTCCACAGTAATTGGCTGAATATGATGTATAGTCGTTTATTGATTGCACGTCAATTGCTCCGAGAAGATGGTGTGATTTTTATTTCAATTGATGATGATGAAGTAGTTCATTTGAGAAAATTGTGTGATGAAGTTTTTGGAGAGGAAAATTTTTACTCTCAAATTATAGTAAGAGCTAATAGTAGAGGTCAAACGTACAATCAAATTGCAAAAACTCACGAGTATATTCTAGTCTATACGAAATCATTTGACGGCGATTTGTTTGAATTGGAAAAGTCTAGTAAAAATTCAGATTTGAATCTTCAAGATAATATTGGTAATTATAATATTAGAGAACTTCGAAATAGAAATCCAAAATTTGGAAAACATAATCGTCCGAATTTGTTTTATCCAATATATGTAGATACAAATACTCAAGATAAAGATGGTTTTTATCCCGTTTCTTTTAGTAAAACAGAGAATTATAATCTTGAAGTTGAACCTTTTAATTCGAAAGGCATAGAATCTTGTTGGCGTTGGGGCGAATCTAAATTTAAAGATAACTGTAGGGAAAATACGTTAGAAAGTAATGTGATTGCCAAGAAGAAAGGTAATGGTAGCTTTGGGATTTATGAAAAATACAGGAAAACGACATTTAAACCTAAATCAATATGGAATGATAATTCTTTTTTAACAGAAACAGGAACAGTTCAGGTTAGGCAATTAGGATTTGATGGAGAATTTGATTTTCCTAAACCTGTAGAATTGGTCAAAAGATGTCTGAAATTAACAGTCGAAGAAAATGATTTAGTTTTAGATTTTTTTGCAGGTTCTGGGACTACTGGACAGGCGGTATTTGAATTAAATAAAGACAGTGATAAGAATATCCGCTTTATTAATATACAATTACCTCAAAAATGTTCTGAATCTGGAAAGGCTTTTCAAAACGGTTTTAAAAAAATTAGCGACATTACCATTGAGCGAAATAAGCGGGTTGTTGAAAAAATTATTGCTGAAAAGAAAAAAGAAGAACCGGATTTATTTTCTGAAAAGAAGGAGGAACAGGAGTCATTAAAAGGTCTGGGCTTTAAAGTATTTAAATTGGTAAAATCTAATTTTCCACGGGTAGAATACGCGCCCGATCCGGAAAAGTCGGAGGAAGAAAATGTGGCCTTGCTTAAAAAATACATTACCGAAAAAGAAGCTCAACTTGTTTCTGTTTTTAACCGAGAAGAACTCATAACCGAAATATTAATAAAGAACGGTTTTAAACTCAATTATACCTTAGAAAAACAGAAACAGTTCAAAGGGAACGAAATTTCTCTCGCAGCAGACGACGAAAAGGAGACCCTGATTTGTTTAGATGTAAGTCTAGCAGAGGAAACCGTGGAGTATTTTAAAACACATAGCGGAAAAAAATTAATTGTGTTGGAAAGAGCTTTGGATACTACCAAAAAATGGAATTTAAAGCATTATATGGGTGATAAATTTAATGCATTTTAATGGAACAAGATTCTTGGAAATACATAATAATTAATGGAAAGTCTCAATGGCTTAAGGTTAAGAACCCTACTTATGAGAAGGGTATTTTAAGCTCAATCGAAGACCTTAAACCCTTTGACAAAAAGAAGGAGGACGGTACTCCAATAGAACCAACTTTAGAGGATGCTCAGTTGGAAAAAAGGCGAATTTATAGTGATTTTTTTAAAAAAGCATTCAAAAATATTCTAGTTCTTTCAGGGGCAGGTTCATCTATGGATGTTGGCGGTCTCTCAATGGCACAACTTTGGAATAAAGCGGAAGAAAAGTACAACGAAAAAAATCCTAAGGGTTTTAAAACAATATGTGACGCAGTAAATTATAAATATGAAGATAAAGATTTAGAAAAACTTTTATCACAAATTGAGGGTTTTTGTAAATTTTCGAAAGATTCCAAAATAAAAGTCGCGGAAGATGATGAGGAAACCCCTCTTTCCGTAATTAAAGAAGAACTTTTTACTTTAATAAAAACTTTGTGTACTATTTCAGAACCAGAGAGCAATTTCCCTCATAAAATATTGCTTGAAAAATTATTACAGCGAAAGCAGACAAATCCAAGGGTTAAAATTTTCACACTCAATTACGATCTATTATTTGAAAAAGCAGCAACTGCTGTAAATGCTATTGTTATTGATGGTTTTTCTTTCACTTTCCCCAGAACATTTAGCGGAAGGTATTTTGATTATGATATAGTGCAAAGAGAGGGAAGTAAATTAAAAGAAGAAGATAATTTTATACATCGCGTATTTCACTTACATAAATTACACGGTTCTATTAACTGGGAGCGAAATGAAGAAAACAATTCAGTAGAAATCCACGCTAATCCTAAAAGGGCTCTTATGGTATATCCTCGTGAAGCAAAATATGAGGACTCTTATGAACAGCCTTTTTTTGAAATGATGGCTAGATTTCAACGTAATCTTAGACTGAATAATGATACATTATTAATTTGTGTGGGCTACAGCTTTAACGATAAGCATATTAATGCAGCAATTGAAGAAGCTTTAAATCAGAATCCTGGTTTCCGGCTTGCGGTTATTGATCCTGGTTTTGACAATGATAACATTTCAAATTCATCATTAGCAATCAAAAAGAGTGCTTTAGAATCAGAACGTATTTTAATGATTTCTGAAAGCTTTACCGATTTCGCAAAATTCTATCCCGAAATAAAAACCTATGAAATAAATAGCCTAGAACACATAAATTTAAAGAATGACTGAATCTAAGATTAACCCCTTCAAACACGAATATTTTCTTGGCTATATTAATCAAGTCTTGCCTCAATATGTGAAAGTACATTTTCCGTCATCAATTCTATTAAATGGCTTTACACACTTTGGCAAAGAATTTAAAGGGGGTTTAGTCGGGAGTTTTGTTGTTATCGAAGGAGACAAATTTGGATTTTTAGGAAGAATCACTGAATTACAGCTACCGGAATCTGAAAGATTGTCACTAAATGAGAAAGCATTTCAAACAAGTGATTTTCATCCAACTGGTAAAGTGGAAATTCTTTTATCTTTTGATTTATACAATCCTTTTGATGTTAAAAAAGGATTAACAGCCTATCCAAACATTGGCGCAAAAGTATTTGTAAGTTCCGGAGAATTAGTTCAACAATATATGTCAAAATTTGGTGTAAAGAATGGCGAAACCCCAAACACTATTGCAATCGGAAGTTTAGTTTCAAGTCCTGAAACGAGAGTTAAAATAAACTTACAATCTATTTTTGGACGTCATTGTGCTGTTGTTGGTACAACAGGTGGAGGAAAAAGTTACACTGTAAGCAAACTCATAGAATCGTTAATCGCAACTGGAAACAAAGCCATTTTAATTGATGCAACTGGAGAATATTCAAATTATGCTAACCAGCCATATTGTACATCTAAAATATTAGGTGATGATTGTTTTTTTCACTACAGAAATCTATCTGTATCAGATCTTTTCGTTTTATTAAAGCCATCTGGCCAGGTTCAGCAACCTATACTTCTTGAAGCGATTCAAACTTTGAAAATTGTTGAAATTGCGACAAAAAACAATAAACTTCCAACAGCTGTAAAAGATGGAGTGTATATCAAAATAAAGAAAGAGAAAAAACCTTATATAGATTTGTATAATGCGTACGCCAATGAGATTGAAAAAGAATATGCTGAGTTTAATATTCAAAATCTTGCTCAGCAATTAAGACGTGAGTGTGTATATGATAGTGATAAGTTTGGTGAAGTTTTAACTCATTGGGGAGATATAGATAAAAGGAAATGGGATAATAGTACAAGTTTGTTTCTTAGGACCGAAACTCTTATTCAATCAACACATTTTAAATCCATTTTTGGATTTGATAAAACAGGCAATGAAGAAACCGAATTAGTAAAAATTTTAGACACTTTTTTTAATTGTCCCGATAAAAAAATTCTAAGAATTGGTTTTGATAATGTTGGTTTTGACTTTCAAGCAAGAGAAATACTTGCTAATGCAATAGGAAAATATATGCTAAATAAAGCAAGAAAAGGCAATTTTAATCCGTCCAATAATGTAAAAAACAAACCTGTAGTTTTATTAATTGATGAGGCACATCAATTCTTAAATAAAAAAGTAAAAGATGAATATTTCGAGTCAGTAAACCTTGATGCTTTTGACTCCATAGCAAAGGAATGTAGAAAATATGGATTATTTTTGTGTATTGCCACTCAAATGCCAAGAGATATTCCCAATGGAACATTGAGCCAAATGGGTACATTTATCGTTCATAGACTTATCAATTATAATGACAAAGAAGCGGTAAGTAACGCTTGTAGTACGGCAAACAAAAACACTTTAGACTTTTTGCCAATTCTAGGAGAAGGAGAAGCCATTCTAACCGGTGTCGATTTCCCAATGCCTATCATAATGAAGTTTGACGAACCAAATATAAAACCAGATTCAAGTACGCCGAAATTATTTTGAAATTTTAATTAAAACGGCCCTCTATCCTGCGGCTCGTTATGCGTAACCTTCCATAGGTCATCTTCCTTGACCAATTTAAAGATACCTGGTTTCGGGTCGTAGGATGTTGAATATTTAATCCAGGTTATCTCACCTTCTCTTTGTTTATCCACGACCTTAAAATCAGATTCAGAATTTTTATCCTCGGCAAACATTTCTTGTATACTGGAAAGATTTGCATACCCGGATTCTGTAGTATATTTCTTTAAAGTTGCCTTATCACCGTGATAAAAACTTTCGGCGACGATTTTGGCGGTTTCTGAAGGTGATAAATCTTGCTTTCCAGCACACGACAGAACTAATACTACTAACGAAAAAACTGCTATTTTTTTCATAACAATGTTAATTTGGGTTATTAATAAATCTATGCGATATTTTTAATTTCAAATTACGTTCCCCGTTTTTCTCATTGAGTTCTAAAATCGCTCTGCGATCATTTCCTATTGAGAATTTTGGCAGTACATAAACCAATCTCACAGTTTCGTTTTCTTTTGCTTTTGAGGGCAAACTATATTTAAAAACCGGTTCTTGATAAAGACGTTGTAAGGACTTCTTTTTGCCCTTTTTTCTTGTCTCAACCGATAATTTCAGAAAGTTGAGGTCATAATCCAATGAAGATTTGTTTTCAACCTGAATCACGAAATAAAGTTCCTCCTTGTCAAAAACAATATTCTCAACACTCAATACGATGCCCTCGTTCCGTTTTTTGATTCGGCCAATCCGTTGTTTTCGACCAATTAGATAAGAACAAAATTTATAATAATAATAGGTTCTGTTATCTATTGTGTCTTCACGTTTAACAATAGTAGTTAAATCAAGAGCAATAGGCTTTTCATTACCGATGCTTTTAGACGTCGGTATAAAGTAATTCAGCCGATTTAGTTTTTTTCTATACTTTACAATATACGAAAAAACAGCGCCATTTTTATTGACTACCAGAAGATTACTTTCATTTCCGGGCTTTGCCTGGAGCAATCCAAAATATTGTCCTTTCTCACGATTATAGGTAAAGACATAGTTTTCAGACCCTGTTATCCCCTGCCGAATAGGCTCTGGGAAGAACAATGCTACATTTTTTTGATCATTCGCATAAATGGTATCGAGATCAAAAGATGTTTGTGCAGTAGTGATAACTGTACTAAACAGGGATAGTGAGATAAAAATTAAATTCTTCATAAGAATAAGTTTTAAGTGTTGTTTTGAGTCTATAACTTAGGTTTCAGGATGAGCCTGTAATTGTTAAGCACGGTAACCTTAATATTTCGGTTATTGCGTTGGAATATCTTTTTGAAACCCCCTACTTGTGGCACACCGGCGATATTGATATCATCCACCATATCACCGATGACCTCGGTTGATACTTGGGCGCGAAAGCTGTTTTCTACATAAACCCCTTCGCTTCCGTCTTGAAGGTCAAATGCTTTTAATTTGGTTGGATGATTCTTTATGTTTTCGATTTCTATCAAGACCCGGTTGGGCTGAAAACTAATAAAACCGTAAATAGGGGTGTTTTTTGGAATTTGTTTGCTGTTAATGGTAGCAGCTTTGGTTAGGCGCATCCGTAAACGGGAATTGGCTTTGACCACTTGGACGCCATCCACAACGGCGTAAATCAATGCATCGGTACTACCGGAAACTGAAATATCACTTTCTTTCGGATCTGAGGCAAAGAATAACTGGTGTTCCAGTCCCATTTCTTTAGCAGCAATTTTTTGTTCTGCTTTTATTTCTGAAGAGTCCACTACTTTTTCGGACTTCGGGGCAGTTTCCCTAGCACCAATATGCTGATAATTTCTTTCAGAATACTTGATTTTCCCTGCGGAGTAGATGCTATCCACAATACGTTCTTTTTCATTTTCGTCGAAGTCCTCATCGTAAAAACCAAGGGAATCAATCAGTTTTTCGTCATAGATGCTGGGAGCATTGGTTTCACGGACTTCTTTTAGATCGTTGATGGCATCCAGTTTAGAATCATATTCCTTTTGGTCTTCTTCCAGTGCGGGAACCGATGTTTCTTTAAGATTTGTAGGTTCACTTTCATCATCTCCCATTACTATAATAGAATAGGATATTAAGAAAATGACCACTACGGCGAGTACTGCCGCAAAAACTATTTTATTTTTTTCTATCTTCATAATCATTGGTTTTTTAAATACCCATTATCGGTTTTCATCGTTTAGTTTTTTAAGGGATTTTTCAAAGTAATCGGTGATTAGCAATCCGTGCGGATTATTGGGAAAATTTCGGTCTACGATAATCAGGTTTCCGGTAGAAACCAATTGATAAGTGTCGATGATCGACCCCCGGTTGATCTTAAAAATAGTAACCGTTTCGAAGGAATAAGTTCCATTTTGTTCTTCGATCTGAGAATCGATACTCAGTACTTTTTGAACTAAGGAATATTGTAGCAGTCGATTGTAAACTCCATCTGCCTTTTTTTGACGATATAAATTATCTACAGTACTATTGCCCAACCAAAGTGCCTTTTCTAAATTCTTTTCATAATTGCTTGCATCAATATTGTAGAAATAATTATGGAAAAGTTCTAAATGTGCTAAAGCCTCTACTTTAAAGTTTTCTTTTTGGGTAATAAGCTTTAGGGGGATGATACTGCCATCGGTGTTGATAGCAAAAGCATTGTTCAGGGCTTTTTTGTGGGTTGAGAATGCCATCCATAACGCAAAAATATTGGAAAGCAACGTGCACACGATCAAAGCCAAAACGATGAACCGGTTCATTTTCAAAACAGTATAGATATTTTTATAATATGTTTTCATTGAGCATTAA
>CEOS01031159.1_pt1 | contig 16276 bp, 13 predicted proteins | sample 530601 | NCBI WGS metagenome assembly CEOS01 (sample SAMEA2620666, study PRJEB7988) | marine metagenome | biome: marine biome (ENVO:00000447); feature: mesopelagic zone (ENVO:00000213); material: "saline water (ENVO:00002010), including plankton (ENVO:xxxxxxxx)" | depth 1000 m
GCTGCTGGTCAGCTTGACCGTGCGGCCTTCGCGCGCGGTCAGCTTTGCCTTCAGCGTGGAGAGCTGGTCTTCGGTCAGCGGGTGCGCGCTGATCACGTCCGCGCTCACTTCGCCGCGCTGGGCGGCGGCGATGTCGCGGAAGGCGCGAATCATGCGCGGAAGTTCGGCCAGCCGGCGATTCTCCGCCAGCACGCCGAGGAAGCGGCGCGTCAGCGTGTTGAGCTCGAGCAGCTTGGCGACCTGTTCGATCGCGCCTGCCTTGGCGGTGCGGCCGAGCTGGGGGTTGGTGATCAGCGAAGCGAGCTCCGACGATTCCGCCAGTGCGGCGGAAAGCGTCTCGAGATCGGATTCGACCGCGCTCACCACGCCATCTTCGGCAGCGAGCTCGAACAGCGCGACTGCGTAACGCCCTGCAAGGCTAGCCTGAATACCGGCGGAAATCTCCACGCCTGGGGGTCCTCTTCGGGTCCGGAAAGAAACGAGTGTGTAGCCTGCCTTAGCGGGGCGCGTCCAATGGATAGGGTTGGGCACCCCGGCGAAGCTGGCGCGCGCCTAGCATTGGGGTTTGAGAAGCGCAAGCCGAGGGGAAGCGGATTCGTTTGCCCAAAGGTGTGCGGCAGGCGTAGGCTGCGCCGCGCGACCCGTACACAAGGGCGCGGGCGCGGGAGAGATGGCATCGGGAGGTGATCATGCAGATGACGGCGCTGGCTCCGCATTGCGGGGTGGAAGTGAGCGGAGTGCAACTGGCCGAGGCGACCGGTGACGCCGCGCTGCTGGACGAGATTCGCACTGCCGTGTGGGAACACGGCGTGGCTCTGTTTCGCGATCAGGATTTCGGGCCGCAGGAACACATCGCCTTCGCGCGGGCGTGGGGCGGGATCGACATCAACAATTACTTCCCGCTGACCGATGCCTTTCCGGAAATCGCAGTGGTCGGCAAGCGCGCCGACCAGACGACCAATATCGGCGGCGGCTGGCATACCGACCATTCCTACGACCAGATCCCGGCGATGGGCTCCATCCTGGTCGCGCGCGAGCTGCCCCCCACTGGCGGCGACACGCTGTTCGCGCATATGGGCGCGGCCTACGACGCGCTGTCGGACGATCTGAAAACCGAGATCGAGAAGCTGGAGGCATTCCACAGCGCCGACCACGTCTACAGCCCGGATGGCTATTACGCGCAGACCGACATGGCCGAATCGCTGCGCGGTCAGCAGATGACCACCGGGGCGAGGCACCCGGTGGCGATCCGTCACCCGCAGACGGGGCGCAAGCTGCTCTACGTCAACGCGGCCTTCACCACCCACATCGTCGGGCGCACGCGGGAAGAAAGCATGCCGCTGCTCCAGCGCCTGTTCGCCACCGCCCTTTCGGCAGACAACACCGCACGGGTGGAGTGGCAGCCGGGCTCGGTCGCGATCTGGGACAACCGGACCACCTGGCACATGGCGATGAACGACTATCAGGGCCATGCGCGCACGATGCACCGCATCACCCTGACCGGCGAGGCGCTGGCGGCCTAGTCTGCCGGCTGGCAGGAATAGACCAGCCGTTCGTTGGGCTGGCTGGGCAAGGCGGAGAGCACCGCCTCCTGCTGGCGGCCCAGCTGAGCCGCACCGTCCTGCGCCTCGCACGAAGGCGCTGCGTAGGAGCCCCGCGCCTCGCGCGCGGCGGCCATCGCGTTGCGCGACAGCAGGTAGCGGTCGGCGCGATAGGTCCGCGTCTGCGGGTCGTACCGGGCGACGCTGACGACGTCTTCTTCATTGGGCACGAAGACGCGGGCCCACTGGCCGCTGGCGAAGCCGTATTGCGTGCGCCCGTTGACGCAGCCTTCCGCCGACCAGCGCAGATCGACCGAACGCTCGGCATCGCCGGTCACCCGGCTGCGCGAAGGCTCCAGCGTGCACACGAAATGGCCTGCGGTCGCTGCCGCCGAATCATTGGAGACTTGGTTGCTGCCCGTCTCCTCGCCCAGCGCGGCGGCGACCCGCCGGTCGATCGCATCGAGGCCGGGCCGCGTCAGATAAAGCGCCGCTGCGGTCAAGACGAGCACCGCCGCCACCGCGTAGCAGGCATAGGGCAGCCAGTGGGGCAGGGTGGTGCGCGCGTCGTCGTCCCACTCGGGATCGTCCTCAGCCTCATCCTCGGTCACCGCCATCCCGGCGGCAAGTTCCTTCTCGCGCCGCTGGGCGAGCGCATAGCCGAGCACGCCGAGCCCGATCCCGGCGAGCAGGGCGAGCAGCGCCAGTGCGATCCGGTCTTCCCGCTCTTCCTGCACCGCCAGCGCAGCTTCGAGCTGGAGGCGGGAGCGCCGCTCGCTCGCCGCTTCGGAGCGGGCTTCCATCTGCGCGCGGGCCGCGTCGGCGGCGGCAGCGCGCCGTTCGCGTTCCGCCTCGTCGATCTCGGCCAGACTGCGGCAGGGCAGGTCGTTGAGCTGGGCAGAGACCTTGTTGGCGCGCAGGAACGGGATCAGCTCGCGATTGGAGACCGCGAAGTAGAACTCGGCATCGGTCCCGTCGCTTTCCGCGCCGAAGGAATTGACCCCCAGCACCCGCCCGCAGGTATCGAGCAGCGGGCCGCCCGAATTGCCGCGCGCGATCGGTGCGGTGTGCAGGATCGTGTCGAACTGGCGGCTTGGCCGCTCGCCCGAGATGAAACCGCGGCTTTTCACCGGCGGCTGCGAGCGGACGATATCCTCGATCGAAAGACCCTGCGCGCGGTCGACATTCATCGGATAGCCGACCGAGGTCACCGCATCGCCGCTTGCCCCCGGCCGCCCGCCGACCAGCGTGAGCGGCGGCAGGCGCAGCGATCCCTCGATCGCGAGCAGGGCGAGATCGGTCCCCGGATCGACCGCGACCACGCGTGCAAAGGCGGAGGCATCGCCATCGGGCGGGACGATGCCGATCACCCGGTCCTCACCCAGTGTTCCGCCCGCCAGCGCCTCGCGCACGACGTGGGCATTGGTGACGATCCGCTGCGGAGAGACGGCAAAGCCGGTCCCGTGGCTGAGCGGGTAGAGCGATTCCCCGCCCTGGCTGTCGGTGCCCCTGGCGAAGATCACGATCCGCACCACACCGCGCGCGGCGGCGTCGATATCCGCAGGCTCGGCATGAGCGGGAGCGGGCATCGCGAGCGGCGCGATCAGCATGGCGAGCAGGATCAGGATTCGCATCATCGGCGCTCTTTTGACCGCGCGCGGGTTTGGCCGCAAGCTTCGGGATGCCTCGCCTTCGCATTGTGTATAGGCCTTTCACCATGACGACCCGACCCGCCCCTTGCGATGCCGACGACGATATGCGCTGGGCCGCCGTGATGCGGCGCGACCGGGCGTACGATGGGCAGTTCGTCACCGGGGTGCTGTCGACGGGTATCTATTGTCGGCCCAGCTGCCCGGCGCGCCACCCTGCGCGATCCAACGTGCGCTTTTTCGTCGACGGAGCGCAGGCGCGTGCGGCTGGCCTGAGGCCCTGCAAGCGCTGCCTGCCCGACGACGTATCGCGAGACGAAGCGGCGGTGCGCGCCGCGATAGATTCGATCCGCGGCGGGGAGAGCGTGACGTTGAACGAATTGGGCGCGATCACCGGCTATTCGCCGACGCATTTCAGCCGCGTGTTCAAGCGCGCCACCGGCCTCTCACCTTCCGCCTATGCGCGCGCGCTGAAGGAAGAACGCGCACGAGACGCCTTGAGCGGAGCCGCGCGGGTGACCGATGCGATCTATGATGCGGGGTACGAAGCGCCGAGCCGCTTCTACGCCGCGATGGAAGGGAAACTGGGCATGAGCGCGAGCGCATGGAGGAATGGCGGGCGCGGCGTGACGATCCGCTGGGCGGTGGTCGAGACCACGCTGGGCGCAATGCTCGTCGCGGCGACCGACAAGGGCGTATGCCGCCTCTCGTTCAACGAAGGGGAGGAAGATCTGCGCGCCCGCTTCCCGCAGGCGGAGCTGGCCGAGGGGGGCGCTGAATTTTCAGGTCTGCTCGAACGGGTGATCGCTGCGGTCGAGCGTCCGGGAATCGCGCAGGACATCCCGCTCGACGTCGCAGGCACCGCGTTTCAGGAGGCCTGCTGGAAGGCCTTGCGCGAGATTCCGCCGGGCGAGACGCGCAGCTATTCCGAGATCGCGGCGGCGGCGGGCAATCCCAAGGCGGTGCGCGCGGCGGGTAGTGCCAACGGGGCGAACAATGTCGCGGTGCTGATCCCCTGCCACCGCGTGATCCGTAGCGACGGCGCGATCGGCGGCTATGCCTATGGCACCGCGATCAAGAAAGAACTGCTGAAGCGGGAGCGCGAGGGCTAGGCCTGCTCTTCACGCAGGCTTGCGTGCCGCACGATTTGCACTAGGCGGCACCGCGTCGTGGTCCCGCTTCGTCTGATCCTTGCCGTTTTCGCCGTGCTTGGCGTGCTGTCTGCCCCCGCAGGCTATATGCCCGCGCGCGCCGATGATGGCAGCATCATTCTGATGATCTGCCCCAAGGTGAAAGCGCCCGATCCGTCGCCTGAGCATGCGATGCATGCCGAGATGGAGTCGATGGCTCACGGCAAGGATGCGGCGGGATCGGATCACGACGATCACGGCATGGCGAAGGATTCGCCGTGCGATTACGCAGTGGGCGCGGTTGCGGATCTGCCGACACTCGGCTTCGCGATCCTGCAACCGGACCTCCCCCAGCTCGACGAGATGCCGGTCGCGCATCCGCTGACCGGGATTTTCCCGCGCGGGCTGCCGCCCTCCACGGGCCCGCCGCACGCCTGATTGGTCAGGCGCCCGCCGCGCTCGCGGTGCGGCGACACGCATCCAGACAATCAGGACAATCGAACTATGAAATATGCTTCTTTGGGGGCGGGCGCGCTGTGCGCCGCGCTCCTCGCCTCGCCTGCCTATGCGGATGGCTCCTACGCCGACGATCATGCGCCGATCGGCGTGATGGGCGATCATGCCCACAGGAAGGGCGAGTTCATGCTCTCTTTCAGGACGATGCGCATGGAGATGGACGGCAACCAGATCGGAACCGACGAGGTCTCGCCCGACACCATCGTCACCACCGTGCCCAACCGCTTCGCCGGCATGCCCGGCCAGCCACCGACCCTGCGGATCGTTCCCACCGCGATGCGCAGCGACATGTACATGCTGGGCGCGATGTATGCCCCGTCGGACGCAGTCACGCTGATGGTGATGGGCAATTACGTCGAGAAGGAGATGGACCTCACCACCTATATCGGCGGGATGGGCACCAATGTGCGCGGCACGTTCCAGACCAACCCCAAGGCGTTCGGCGATACCAAGATCGCCGCGCTGGTTCCGCTGCTTGGCCTGCCGCCGAAGGGTGCGATCGACACCGACGAGCTGACCCTGAAGGCCGGCGTCAGCCTGCCGACCGGATCGACCGACGAGACCGCGCAGATCCTCACCCCGATGGGCGACGCGCCGACCATGCGCGTGCCCTATGCGATGCAGGCGGGGACCGGCACCTTCGATCTGGAGCCCGCGCTGACCTACAAGGGCCGTCGCGGCGCGATCGGCTTCGGTGCGCAGGCTGCGGCCTCGATCAGGATCGACGAGAACAAGTGGGGCTATGCCTTCGGCGATAGTTACGAGGCGACCGCCTGGCTCAGCTACCGCCCTGCGCAGTGGATCAGCTTCTCGGGCCGCGTAAAGGCGCGCACGACGGAGCGCATCCAGGGAATCGATCCTGCGATCATGGGGCCTGTCCAGACTGCCAATCCCGATTTTCAGGGTGGCGACCGGGTCGATCTGATCGGCGGCGTCAACCTCGTTGCTCCGCACGGCGCGCTGGCGGGGCACCGGCTGGGGATCGAACTGGGCTTGCCGGTATACCAGAACCTCAACGGCCCGCAGATGGCGGGTGACTGGATGCTGACGGTCGGCTGGCAGAAAGCCTTCTGACCACCAGCCATGAAGCGGGCCGGGGTATGGCGCCTCGGCCCGTTTTCGATTGCCGGTGCGGGGCCTCTCGCCCTATTGAACGGGCATGTCCGCCTTCGACACCGTGCTGTCGCGCAGAACCCTGGCGACACTCGCGCCGCCTTTCGCGGTCGCCGCCGCGTTATCGCTCGCCGCAAGCGGCTGGGCGGCGGCCAATCCCGGGCTTGCTGCCATCTTGCTGTGCTGGATCGTGGCGGATGCGCTCGCGCTGGGCACGATCGCGAAACACGAAGCGCGTCGGCCCGGTGCGAAAGCGCTGTTGGGAGCCTTCGCCCTTGCCAGTCTTGTGCTGCTGATCGGCCCCCGCGGGCCGGTGCGCGATGCCATCATGGGCGTGCCTGCCGTCCCGCTGGCGCTGGGGCTTACGATCTTCGCTTACCTCGGCTGGTCGGGGCGGAAGGCATGGCAAGTGCGGCGCGGGGGCGGCTCGATGGAGGACGCGCTGGCGCAGATCCTGCCGCGCCCGCTGGTCGCGCTGGCGCTGGCCGAAGCGCGCGTGCTCCATCTTGCGCTGCTGAGCTGGCGCAAGCCCGCCGATGTGCCCGAAGGTGCCACCGGCTTTGCCTACCACCGCTATCTCGCGCCGATGCTCTGGGTGCTCCTGACCCTGCAGATGATCGAACTTTCGGTGGTCCACCTGCTGGTGATGCTGTGGAGCCCGACGGTCGCGTGGGTGCTGCTGGCGCTCAGCGTCTGGGGCGTGCTGTGGATCGTCGCCCTCTTGAAGAGCCTTAGGCTGCGTCCCGTTCTGCTGACGGACAAGGGCGTCCGGGTGCGTGCGGGGCTTCTGATCGATGTGCTGGTGCCATTCGACCGGATCGCCGAAGTGCGCGGGCCTTCGGATGTCGCGGAGGTGAAGGCGAAAACCACGCTCAACGCGGCGCTGCTCGCCTGGCCGGACATCGTGTTCGATCTGCACGAGCCCATGCGGGTGTCGGGTCCGCTGGGCCGTGAGCGGCTGGTCGACAAGGTGGCCTTCAAGCTCGACGATCCGGCTGCCTTCCACGAACAGCTCAGCAGGTTGCGCTAGCGCCTGAAGATCGCTTGCGCGGCAAGATCGACGCAGGCTGCCAGATCCTTTTGCGAAGGAATGTCATTGCCGAACAGCAGCGGCGAATAGAGCGGGGAGTAGAGCAGGGCGAGCGCGGCGCGCGGCTCGACCCCATCGTGCAGCTGCCCGGCCTTGGCCGCCCACGCGATCCGCCTGCGCGCCCAGTCGCGCCGTGGGTCGAGCCAGCGCTTGCGCACCGCGCTGGCAACCGCCGGACTGTCGCGCCCACCGGCGAGCATTGCCGCAAACGCGCGGCCCGTGGGCCCGCGAAGCTGGTTCGCCATGCCCAATATCTGCGCGCGGAAATCGGCCTCGGCAGAGCCGGTGTCCTGCAGGTCGAGCGTTTCGTCGACCGCGGAAAAGAACGCGTCGATCGCCAGATCGCTGCGCCCGTCCCACCAGCGATAGATCGTGCTCTTGCCGGTACCCGCCTCGCGCGCGACACCTTCGATGGTCAGCTTCTGATAGCCGTCGCGCACGAGGATCGTCAGCGCCGCGATCAGGATCGCCTCGCGAGAGGCTTCGCTGCGCGGGCGACCGCGAGGCTTCGATTTCTCGGATGATTGAATCGCATCGGCCATGCGAAACGCTACCGTCTCGCATGGCCGATCACAAGCTCGGGTGCAGCACCCGAGTCAGGCTGATTCGCGCTTACTCCGCGCCGACGAAGATCGCCTTGGCGTTGGCGAATTCCTTCACGCCGAAGCCGCCGTGCTCGCGGCCGTAGCCCGAGTTCTTTACTCCGCCGAACGGCATCGAGGGATCGGCCAGGCCGAAGGTGTTGATGAACACCATCCCCGTGTCGAAGTGCTTGCTGGCAAGCTCGATCGCGCGGTCGACGTTCTTGGAGATGATCCCGCCCCCAAGGCCATAGCGGCTGTCGTTGGCGATCCGCATCGCATCCTCGTCGTCCTTCGCCTTGATCACGCTGGCGACGGGGCCGAACAGCTCGTCGTCGTAGGCAGGCTGGCCGCGGGCGACATCGGTCAGGACGGTGGCGGGGTAGAAGGCGCCGGGGCCTTCGGGGATCGTGCCGCCGCAGGCGATCTTTGCGCCCTTTTCGACCGATTCGTCGACCTGCTCCTGCAGGGTCTTACGCAGGTCTTCGCGGGCCATCGGGCCCATGTCGGTATCGTCCGCCAGCGGGTCGCCGGTCTTGATCGCCTCGAACCTGGCGACGTATTTCTCGACGAATTCGTCGTAGACCTTCTCGGTCACGATGAAGCGCTTGCCCGCGATGCAGGTCTGGCCGTTGTTGTAGAGGCGCGCGGTGGCGCAGATGCCGACTGCCTTATCGATGTCGGCATCCTCCAGCACCATGTAGGCGTCGTTGGAGCCGAGCTCGAGCACGGTCTTTTTCAGCGCCTTGCCCGCTTCCTCCGCGATGTGCTGGCCCGCGCCGTCGGACCCGGTAAGCGTGATACCGCGCACCTTGTCGTAGGCGATCAGCTCGTCGGACACATCATGGTCGACCACCAGCACGGTGAACAGGTTTTCCGGCAGGCCGCCCTTGGCGAAGATCTCCGCGATCTTGAGCCCGCTGCCGGTGCAGTTGGCGGCGTGCTTCAGCAGCACGCCATTGCCCGTCATCAGGTTGGCGATTGCGTAGCGGATCACCTGATAGGCGGGGAAGTTCCACGGCTGGATGCCGTAGACCACGCCGATGGGCGAGTAGGTGACGATCCCGCGCCCGGCATTGTTCGGGTCGCGCGGCTCGTCGGCCAGTTCCTTGGGGCCGTTCGCGGCGGTGTAGTCGCAGATCGCGGCGCACAGCTCCACCTCGTCGCGGCTCGCGCTGATCAGCTTGCCGACTTCGGCGGTCATCAGCTGGGCGAGCTCTTCCTTGTTGTCGCGCAGCGCCTTGCCGAGGCCCTTGAGCACTTCGGCGCGCTCTTCGAGGCTGCGCAGCTTCCACTCGCTGAAGGCATCGTGGCAGGCATCGACCTTGGCGAAGGCTTCGTCCTTCGAGAGGTGCGTATAGCTGTCGATCTGCTCGCCGGTGGCCGGGTTGATAGTCGTAATCTGGGTCATTGGGGGTAATCTTTCGTTTGGGGGTACTCCTGTCCAAATCCTGCGGCAGGGGCTCGTTCCACAAGCTTGCAGATTCTGCGGCGATGCGCGCATTGAAAATGCGAGGCGTTCGCATTAGTTGGCGGTGCATGAGCACCAGACCAGATCCCCGCGAACTCACCGTCCTGCGCCGCGACCGCATCACCCCCTCTCTCCAGCGCGTGACGCTCGGCGGGCCGGGCCTCGAAGGATTTCCCGCCGGTCAGCAGGGTGGCTATCTCAAGCTGTTCCTTGGCGAGGATGCGAGGGGCAAGCCGATCGTGCGGACCTACACGATCCGCGACCAGCGCGAGGACGAGCTGGATATCGACTTCGCGTTGCATGGCGACGATGCGGCTGGCCCGGCGACCAAATGGTCGCTCTCGGCGGAGCCCGGCGAGACGATCAAGGTCGGCGGCCCCGGCGCCGCAAAGCCGCTGCCCGAGGCACACGATTTTTACCTCATCGCGGGCGACATGACCGCGCTTCCCGCGATTTCCGTGAATCTGGCCGCGCTATCCAACGACGCACGCGGTGTCGCGGTGATCGAAATCCAGAACGATGCGGACCAGGACGAGCTCGACAAGCCGGAGGGGATCGAGGTCCGCTGGCTGGTCAACCGCGAGCCGGGCAGCCAGCCAGCCCTGCTGTCGGACGAACTGCGCCGCATCGCGCTGCCGCAGGGCAAGCTTGCCGGATGGGCTGCGTGCGAATTCTCGGCCATGCGCAACCTGCGCGCGCTGCTGCGCGACGAGCTGGGCCTGCGCGGCGACTCGCTCTATATTTCCAGCTACTGGAAGGCCGGCTTGATCGAGGACGAGCACAAGCGCGTGAAGCGCGAGGATGCGGAGACGCAGACCGTCTAGCGCGGGCGCTAGCCCGCCCGCTGGGCGGGAATCGGCAGGCGAAAACCGATCGCAAGCCGGTTGAAGGCGTTCATTGTGGCAATGGCAATGCCAAGTTCCGCGCGTTCCTGATCCGAAAACTGCTGCTCGACTAGCGCGTAATCCTCGTCCGGCGCGCCGGTGGCCTCGATCCGCGTGAGGCTGTCGGCAAAGGCGAACGCGGCGCGCTCGCGCGCGTCGAAGGCATCGCCGGCTTCGCGCCATGCTGCGGTGAGCGCCATCTTCTCATGCGCGACCCCCGCCTTCGCCAGCGCGCGCGTGTGCAACGCAATGCAATAGGCGCAGCCATTGATCTGGCTGACCCGCAGGAACACCAGCTCGATCAGTTCGTCCGGCAGGCTCGACTGCATCACTGCCGAGTGCAGCGCGCCGAGCGCCTTGGCCTGCGCAGGTGCCGCCGCGTAATAATCGAGCCGCTGGTGGTTGTTGTTTCGCATGGTCATTGTTCCCGTGCCCATCCTTTGTCTGCAGGTTCCAGCCGATCGAGGAAGTCTTGCGCGGTTTCGAGATAGGCGGCCTGTTTATTCTCGCCCATCCGGTCCCAGTTGGAGTAGATTCGCCCGATGCGATGATTGCTCTCCAGCGTGTCGCGATGGCGGTCCATAAAATGCCAGTAGAGCGCATTGAACGGGCACGCGCCTTCGCCGGTTTTTTTGCTGACCGAGTAGGCGCAGTCGGAGCAGTAGTTGCTCATTTTGTTGATGTAGTTGCCCGACGCCGCGTAGGGCTTGGAGGCAAGCTCGCCGCCATCGGCATAGAGCACCATCGCGGCCACATTGGGTAGCTCGACCCACTCGTAGGCGTCCGCATAGACCACCAGATACCAGTCCTGCACTTCGCGCGGCGAGATCCCCGCGATCAGGCAGAAATTGCCGAGCACCATCAGGCGCTGGATATGGTGTGCATGGGCATTCTGGCGGGTCGAGCGGATGCAATCGGCGAGGCAGCGCATGTCGGTCTCGCCGGTCCAGAAGAACTCGGGCAGCGCGCGCTGCGCATTGAGCGCATTCGCCTTCTGCAGATGCGGCATTTTCAGCCAGTAGAAGCCGCGAATATATTCTCGCCAGCCGATCAGCTGCCGGATGAACCCCTCGACGCTGTTGAGCGGTGCCTTGCCCTCCTCGTACGCCTTCTCGGCACGGCGGCACAGGTCGAGCGGGTCGAGCAGGCCGAGATTGAGGCTGGTCGAGAGCATCGAATGGAACAGGTCGTCCTGCCCGTGGACCATCGCGTCCTGGTAGGGGCCGAAGCACTCGATCCGTTCGGCGAAGAAGGCGTCGGCGGCTTCTTCTGCCTGGTCGCGCGTGACCGGCCAGCCGAAGTTCTCAAGGCTCCCGAAGTGGTCGCCGAACTTCTCCTCGACCAGATCGATGCATTCCCGTGTGATGTCGTCGGGCTCGAACAGCGGGCGTTGCGGCGCGGACAGCCCTTCCCTGGGCGGCTTGCGGTTTTCGCTGTCGTAGTTCCACTCGCCGCCCTCGGGCTTGCCATCGCCATGCATCAGCAACCCGGTTTTCCTGCGCATCTCGCGATAGAAGAATTCCATCCGCAAGCTGTCGCGATCCTCCGCCCATTCCCGAAATTCGGCCAGCGAACACACGAAGCGGTCGTCGGGCAGAATTTCGACGTCGCAACTAAACTTGTCTGGCCATTCCTCGATTGCCTGCTGCACGCGCCACTCGCCCGCCTCGACCACGTGGATTGCGCGCGGATCGTGGCGTTCCACAGCGCGGGCAATCTCGCCGGTAAAACTGCCCGCATTGTCCGTGTCGGTCAGTTCGACATAGTCGACGGTCCACCCCGCATCGCGCAGTTCGGCTGCGAAGTGGCGCATGGCGGAGAAGATCAGCGCGATCTTCTGCTTGTGATGGCGCACATAGGTCGCCTCGTCCCACACCTCCATCATCAGGATGACGGTGTCGTCCTTCGTGCGCCCTCGCAGCGAGGCGATGGTTCGGGTCAGCTGGTCGCCCAGGATGGGGACGAGAACGGGGCGTTCGGCGGGGGATGGCATCAACGGTCAATCGGCAGGGAGCCGCAGTGTTCCGATCTCCGCAGGATGGGCCCCCCGCGGATGTGCATCCGGGACCCTATTCGTCTCCCGTGCTCTCGTCCTCTTCCTCCGAGGGCTCGAAGCGGATCGAGGCTACCCCTCCGCTGTCGCGCGCTTTGGTGAGCGCTTCGATCACCGCTTTCGCCCCGCGATCACCGTGCGGATTGTTGGCCAGCACCTTCAGGAGGAAGATCGCGTCATCGTATCGTCCCTCACGCGCAAGCTGGGTGGCGTAGGCGAATCGCACTTCCGCGGCTTCCGGCGCCAACGAGAATGCCATCTCCAGCGCATCGGTCATTTGCGGATGGCTGGCGCCTTCACGCAGATAGCTGTTGGCGAAGTCGTATAGCGCGAGCGGGTCGGCCGGATCGAGCCGGTTGGCCTTGCCGATGAATTCGCGGGCTGTCGCCCAGTTGGCCGGATCCGGATCGTCCCCATGGTCGAAAGGTTCGAGCAGCAGCCTGCCCTTGAGGAGGTTTGCTCTCACATGGTTGCCGTCGAGTGCGAGCGCCCGGTCGACCGCGGCCTCGGCCGCGCTGAAGTCGTAACCGGTCTCCTCATTGTGGTTGAGTGCGAATTCGATCTCCGCGAGCTGGTACCAGCTCTCGGCCGTGCCTTCGCCGCGTTCCGCGAGGCTGCGCAGCTTGTCGCGCGTTGCTTCGGGCTCGTATCGGGCGATCCTTTCCAGGGTCAGCTCGACAAGTTCGCCCTCGTATGACGACAGATCGGTGATCCGAATGTCTTGGGCGTAGGCGAGCGTAAGGTCGGACTTCGAATAGCCCATCGATCCCCGCACGTAGCGGCGCAAGTTGCTCTCCAGCTCGTCCAGATCGCCGAAGTGCTTGCGCGCCGCCTCAAGGTTCTCGGTCCCGCTATTGATCTCGCGCAGGTAGGCCTGAATCTGGTCCCCGCGCTTCTTCGGGTCCGAATAGAGCATGTGGGTCAATGCCCACGACCAGCCGTAGAAAGCGCCACCATCCCGAATCTCGGAGACGTCGGAAGTCAGCAACGCCTCGATCGGAATCTTCTGCCCATTGTTGACCGAATAGGCCCGGTCCTTCTGGGGGTAGCCGAAGATCCATTCTCCGTTCGATTTGAATTCGGCCGTCGAGACATATTCGGCGAAGCCTTCCACGAACCAGGCAGGAGCGGGAATGCCGAAATTGTTGAACATGAAGTGATGCGCATATTCGTGAAACAGCGTGCGAAGGCCGCGGTCGTTCGCTTCCCGGTTGCTGACTGCGTAGCTGCCCTCGACCCGCGGGGAATAGAAGCCTGCGATGTTGCGACCGCGCAGATCCTCGACCTGGCCCATGGAGCGCAGCAGGTAGATGCGCAGTCGGGTCGGTTGTTCGCTTGCCGGTCGACCGAACACCAGTCGAAGGAGAGCGTCGAACTTTTCCAGCTGGATTGCATAGTCCTCCAGCTGGCTGGTGCTGCCGTCCGAATAGATGACGAAGTGGCGCGTTTCCGCCTTCTTCCAATCCGCCGCGCTGGCAGGCACCGCCATTGCCAGCGCCATCAGCAGCGCGCACAGTCCCGCGACCCAGTTCTTCATATCGACCCCCCGAAATGTCCTTTGGCGCTAGCCTAACGGCTTGAAAGCGAGGGGCAAGATCAGCGTGCGCTAGACGAAACTATACGGATCGATGTCGATCCCCACGCGCACGCCGCGCGGCAATTCCAGCGGGCCGAGCCAGTCGCGGATTGCGTCCTGCAGCGCGGCGGTGCGTTTGGCGTTGATCAGCAGGCGATAGCGATAGCGTCCGCGCAGCTGGGCGAGCGGGGCGGGCGCAGGGCCGAGGATCATGATGTCGTCCAGCCGCGGGCGCGCATCGCCGATCCGTGCAGCGGCCAGGCGCGCTTCCTTGTCGTCCTCGCTCGACACGATGATCGCCGCCCAGCGCCCGAAGGGCGGGGCATTGGCGTGGCGACGCGCCTCCAGCTCGGCCGCGTAGAAGGCATCGCGGTCGCCCTCCGCCAGCGCGGCGATGACGGGCGCCTCCGGGTGGCGCGTCTGGATCAGCACTTCTCCGGGCTTGGAGGCGCGGCCCGCGCGGCCCGCGACCTGTGCGATCTGCTGGTAGACGCGCTCCGCCGCGCGCAGGTCGCCGCCCTCCAGCCCCAGATCCGCATCGACCACGCCGACCAGCGTCAGGTCGGGGAAGTGGAAGCCCTTGGTGACGAGCTGCGTGCCCACGATGACGTCGATCGCGCCGCTTTCCGCCATCGCGACGAACTCGGCGGCGCGGGCTGGGGTGTTGAGCGTGTCGGACGTCGCCACCGCGATTCGCGCTTCGGGTGCGATCTCGCGCACTTCGTCAGCGACGCGCTCCACCCCGGGGCCGCAGGGAACGAGGCTGTCTTTCTCCCCGCATTCGGGGCAGGCCTCGGGCGTCGGCTCCTCGTGCCCGCAATGGTGGCAGGCGAGCCGGTGGGAAAAGCGATGTTCGACCAGCCATGCGCTGCACTGCTTGCATTGGAAGCGGTATCCGCAATTCCTGCAAAGGGTCAGCGGGGCATAGCCGCGCCGGTTGAGGAACAGCAGCGTCTGCTCGCCGCGCTCCATCCGCGCGAACAGCTCGCGTGCCAGCGTCGGGGCGAGCCAGCGGCCGCGCTCGGGCGGCTCCTCGGTCAGGTCGAGCAGGCGGATCGTGGGGAGCGATGCGCCGCCGAAGCGGCTGGGCAGGTCGAGCTTTCGATAAGTGCCTGTCTCCGCCATGTGTAGGCTTTCGAGCGCCGGCGTGGCGCTGGCGAGAACGACCGGTATCCGCTCGAAATGGCCTCGCATCACCGCGACATCGCGGGCGTTGTAGCGTACGCCGTCATCCTGCTTGAAGCTGATCTCGTGCGCTTCGTCGACCACGATCAGGCCGAGATTGGCATAGGGCAGGAACAGTGCCGAGCGTGCGCCGACCACCACCTGCGCGCCGCCCTCTTCCGGCGCGCGGGCGATCGCGCGCCATGCCCGGCGGCGTTCCGAGGACTTGAGCGAGGAGTGCCACAGGACCGGGCTCACGCCGAAGCGGTCTTCGAACCGGCGCAGGAAATTCTCGGTCAGCGCGATTTCGGGGAGCAGGACGAGCACCTGCCTGCCAGCACGGATCGCGGCGGCGACGGGTTCGAAATAGGTTTCGGTCTTGCCCGATCCGGTCACCCCGTCGAGCAGGATCGGCGCGAACTCCTCCGCTTCGACCGCCCTGACCAGCTCGTCCGCGACTTCGGCCTGCTGCGGCGACAGCACCGGCTCGGCATGGTCGGGCCGCGCGCGGGGGTATGGGCGGTCCGCGTCGACCTCTTCGGCTTCGAGCACGCCCTGGCTCACTAGCCCGCGCAATACGCCGTCGGAGACTCCTGCAATCGCGGCGAGCTCGCGGATCGTGCCCTGCCGGTCGACCAGCTTTTCCAGCGCCTGCTTGCGTTGCGGGGTGATCCGGTCGGGTTGCTTGTCGGTCAGGCGGTATTCGGTGACGGTGACACCGCCCTTCAGCGCGCCCCCGCTCGCCAGCACCATCCGCGCGACCGAGGACATCGAGGCGCAGTAATAGTCTGCGGTCCATTCGATCAGGCGGCGCAGTTGTGCGTGCAGCGGGCGCACCGGCAGCACCGAGAGGATCGGGCGCAGCTTCGCGTCGGGCACCGACTCGCCGGGAAGGCGTTCTTCCTCCCACACGATGCCGGTGACCTGGCGCGGGCCTAGCGGGGCGACCACGACGCTGCCATGCTCGACCGCCATGCCATCGGGCACGCGGTAATCGAGTACGCCGAGCGCGGCGTTGAGGACGAGGAGGCGGATACGGCGCATGGGTCGTCCGCCAATATGGGTGCAGGGGCTCCCGCGCCACAAGCATGGAAGGTGAGACGATGACCGGAATTCTGGAAAATGGCCTGAACCGGCGCAGCCTGCTGGGTGCTATCGGTGCCGGGGCGGGCGCGATGCTGCTGGGCGGCTGCGCGACCTACGAGGGCCGCGTGACCAACGTGATCGAGCGGTTGCTGCTGCTCTCCAGCCAGCGCGCCTTCGCCCGGCTGACCGCGCCGGGCGGCTTCTGGGACGAGCAGATCGCGCAGGCCGGGCTCGACAATTTTCTGGGCGCGCGGGGCAACGTTCTCGCAGGAATTCTCACCTCTGGTCTGGTCAAATCGCGGCTGGAGCGGGAGTTCGCAGGCTTCGCGGTCGAGGCGAGCGAGCGCGCCGCGCCGATTATCTATGATTCGATTCAACTGATCGGGGTCGAGAACACGATCGGGCTGATCACCGGCGGGCCG
>CEOS01121259.1_pt1 | contig 16256 bp, 11 predicted proteins | sample 530601 | NCBI WGS metagenome assembly CEOS01 (sample SAMEA2620666, study PRJEB7988) | marine metagenome | biome: marine biome (ENVO:00000447); feature: mesopelagic zone (ENVO:00000213); material: "saline water (ENVO:00002010), including plankton (ENVO:xxxxxxxx)" | depth 1000 m
CCGGCCTGCGCGTCGATGCGGCCCAGCATTTCTTCCGCTTCGGCCAGAGACGCGGCCAGCGCCTCGATCAGGTCGGCTATGCAGACGGCCGTGCCCCGCGATGCGGTCCCGCCCTGCGGAATCTCGCGCATAATGTCGGCGACAACCGGCGCCTCGGCACGACGCGGTTCGACCGCGCCCTTGCGAAAGGCCGGGGCGTCGGCCGGGGCGCGCCACAGCCGTTCCAGATCATCGTCCAGCCAGGTGATCGACAGCGAACAGCCGGCCATGTCGAGGCTGGTCACGAATTCGCCGACCTCGGGTTCGACGATGGCCAGCCCTTCTTGCTGCATCAGGCCCGAGAGATGATGCCAGATCACGAACAGTTCTTCGTATTTGGTCGAACCCAGCCCGTTCAGGACGACGGCGACGCGCCCGTCATGCCCGTCCGGGCGTTCGGCCAGCAGCGGCGTCAGCAGCATCCGGGCCAGATCGGCCGCCGCAACCATGGCTTCGGTGCGGGTGCCGGGTTCTCCGTGGATGCCGAGGCCAAGGGCCACGAAACCGTCATCGACGGTGAACAGCGGCCCTGGTTGACCCGGCAGCGTGCAGCCGGCGAAGGCCATGCCGAACGAGACCGTGGCGGCATTCGCGGCCTGTGCCACGGAAACCACGGCGTCGATATCCATGCCTTCCTCCGCGGCCGCCCCCGCGATCTTGAAGACCGGAAGATCGCCCGCCACGCCGCGCCGCTTGTCGCGCTGATCCGCGGGGGCGCTGGCCACGTCGTCGGTGACGGCAAGGATGCGCGCGTCGATGCCCTCGTCCTGCAACCGCCGGGCGGCGGCGCCGAAATTCAGCACATCGCCCGCATAATTCCCAAAGCCCAGGATCACGCCGCCGCCACGATCGGCAGCGCGCGCCACGCCCGCCACGGCGCTGGTCGAGGGCGAGGCGAAGACGTCGCCGGCGACCGCGGCATCGGCAAGGCCGGCGCCCACATATCCCAGAAAGGCCGGGTAATGGCCGGAGCCGCCGCCGATCACCAGCGCCACCTTGCCCTCGGCGCCCGGCGCGGCCCGCACCGCGCCATGCGGCACCGCCGCCACGCGGTCGCGATTGGCCGAACAGAAACCTGCCAGCGCGGTTGCCGCGAAGTCTTCGGGGTCGTCAAAGATCCTTGTCATCGCGGCGCCTCCTCTCGGTCAGAATGTCGCGGATATAATCCCGGTTGCGTGCGCAGATCCAAAGCCCGTCGCCGCCGTAATGTTCGACCAGAAACGGGCTGTCGAAACCCAGATCCAGCGCCATGTTGATTGCCGCCCGCCAGTTGATCGTGCCGCCCAGCAACGGCGCCGGATGGCTCATGGCCCGACCGGTGGCGCTGTCTTCCATGCGGTAGTAGTTCTTGACATGCCAATAGCCCGCGAAGGGGGCGCATCGCGCGATCATCCGGGTCCAGGGCTCGACCGGGCGATGCAGGCGGACCAGATTTCCGATGTCGATGTTCAGCCTCGCGGCCGGATGATCGAGATCGGTCATGAAGCGCGCGGCGCCTTCGCCGGTGCCCAGATAGGTATCCTCATACATCTCCAGCGACAGCTGGATGCCGCTGCGCCCGGCGTGACCCGCCAGCTCGCGCACACGATCCAGCGCCAGCCGGTAGGTTTCGGGATCGGCCGGGTTGCGGGGGCCGGGCTGGGTCCAGAACCATGTCGCGTCCTGCTGCGCCCGTGTCAGCGGGCCGAACAGGCCGATACTGACCCAGCCCGCGCCCAGTTCCGCCGCCGTGTCGATGACGCGGTGGCAATAGGCCAGATTCGCGTCACCGTGATCGGGGTCGATCACGCTGCGGCGCGCGGTCGAGATGGCGGGCACAGCCAGACCAAGACCGCGGCAGATCGCCATGAACTCGGCGCGCATGGGCGCCTCCAGATCGGCAACGCGCAGCCACGAATCCGTCGGATCGACGGCGACGAAGCCTGCGGCCGCGACCTCGGACAGGCTGGCCGCCCAGGCAACGGGGCCCGCCTCCTGCACCGATCGCCCGTCCGGCAGCGTCGCGGGAAACGGGATCATCGCGGCGGCGATGGGCCAGTCCGAAGGTGACCAGCGCGGCCGGCCGGTCTGCAGGATTGCGGAGGTCATTTGATATACTCTGTCAGGGCCAGCGATACCGACGGGACATAGGTGACCAGCAGCAGGACGAAGGCCAGCACGCCGATGAAGGGCAGGTTCGTGCGCGAGGTTTCCCAGATGCCAGACCTGGCGATCGAGCAGGAGGTGATCAGGACCGATGCGACCGGCGGCGTCTGCTGGCCGATGGCAAGGTTCAGCGTCACCATGATGCCGAAATGGACCGGATCGATCCCCACGGCGTTGACCAGCGGCATGACCACGGGCACGACGAGGATGATCGCGGCCGCGCCATGCAAAAACATCCCCAGCACCAGCAGCAGCAGGTTCAGCAGCGCCAGAACGATCAGCGGATTTGTCGTCATCTGCGTGATCTGCGCCGCCAGTTGCTGTGGCACCTGCGCCTGGGTCAGAAACAGCCCCAATGCCGCCGAGGTGGCGACCAGCAGCATGACCACGCCGGTCTGGCTGACCCCTTCCAGCATCGTGCTGCGCAACCTTTTCAGGTCCAGATCGCGATAGATGAAGATGCCGATGATCAGCGCGGCAAGAACGGCCAGTCCGGCCCCCTCGGTCGCCGTCACCACGCCCGAGAAGATGCCGCCCAGAATGATGACCGGCATGGTCAGCGCCCAGAAGGCCTCTTTCAAGCTTTTCCAGACGTGACACGGATCAAAGCCCTCGGCGCGCGGCAGGTCGTAGCGGATCGCCAGGATATAGGTGACCAGCATCAAAAGCCCGCCGCCCAGGATGCCGGGAACGATACCTGCGACGAACAGCTTCAGCACCGAGGTCTCGGCGATGGCGCCGTAAAGGATCATCGGGATCGAGGGCGGAATGATGATTGCCAGCGAGGCCGAGGACGAGGTGATCGCCGCCGCCAGCGTGCGGGAATAGCCGCGTTTCTTCATCTCGGGGATGAGCACGGTGCCGGTCGCCGCCACATCGGCGACAGCCGATCCCGAAATCTCGGCGAAGACCATCGAGACGCCGATATTGACCATGCCCAGCCCGCCGCGCACGAAGCCGATCAGCGCGGTGACGAAGTTGATCAGCCGGACCGAGATGCCCGATGTGTTCATCAGGTTGCCCGCCAGGATGAACAGCGGGATCGCGATCAGCGGAAACGAGGTTGCGCCAGAATACAGCGCGATCGCCATGTCGTAGAAACGGGCGCTGCCCGAGGTCAGGTAGAAGCCGCCGACGGACACGATGCCGATGGCGATCGCGATGGGCACGTTGATCAGGATCAGCAAGATCAGGGCGGCGGTGGTCAGAAGCAGGGTCACGGCCTGTCCTCCTTGCGGGACAGGGCCTCGGCTTCCTTCTCGGCCTCGGCGATGGCATGTTCGATCTCGGCGTGTTCGCGGTCGATGCCGCGTGCCGCATCGCGGATCGCGCGCGGCATCGTCATCAGGGTGCCAAGGATCATCAGCACGGCGGAAATCGGGATGACGGATTGCACGATATCCAGCGTCAGCCATGGCAGGCTGAGCAGCGAATCGAAGGCCGCGACCCTCAGCACCGCATAGCCGTACCATGCGACAAGCGCGAAGAAGGCGACCACCAGCATTTCCGACAGGATGGCCAGCGCCACGGCAGGCCCGCGCGGCAATGCAGCGACCAGCCCTGCAAAGCCCATATGCGACCGCGTGAACACGGCATAGGTGGCGCCGAAATAGGTCAGCCATGCCAGCAGCACGCTTGCGACCTCGTCATACCACGAGGGTGACGAGCCCAGATAGCGCATGGTGGTCGAATAGACGACGGCGACGGCCAGCACGACCAACAGGACAAGGCAGATCGACTCGATCAGCCGGAGCAGGATCTTCTCTGTCTGGACAATCATGGGGTGCTCCTGCGCGAGACGGTCGGCACGACAGCCGCGCGCCGACCGCGAGGCGGTCCTACTTGGCCAGCGCCTGTGCCTTCGAGACCAGATCGGCCCCACCCGGAACCTGCTGAGCGAAAGCATCGTAGATCGGTTGCGAGGCCGCGACGAAAGCGGCCTTGTCGGCGTCGTTCACCTCGACCCCCGCCGCCTTGACCTTCTCGACCAGCGTGCCATCCGCCTTCTCGCCCTCGGCGAGCGACCAATCCTGGACCTCGTCCGCGATTTCGGACACGGCCGTTTTCACGTCGTCGGGCAGGCCCGCCCATGTCTCGGCCCCGCTGGTCAGATAAGTGGGCGAATAGACGTGGTCCGTGAGGCTGAGATATTTCTGCACCTCCTGAAAATTCGCGCCGACGATGTTGGTCAAAGGGTTTTCCTGACCGTCCATCGTTCCGGTCTGCAGGGCGACGAACACCTCGGAGAAGGCCATCGGCGTCGGGTTCGCGCCCCATTCCTTGAACATCGCGACCCGCCATTCCGACGACGGCGTGCGGATCTTCAGTCCCGCAAGATCCTCGGGGGTGTTGATCGGCCGCGTGTTGTTGGTGATCTGGCGAAAACCGTTCTCCCATGTCGAAATCAGGTGCAGGCCTTTCTCGTCAAGCTTCGGCGCCAAATCGGGTTGGATGATCTGGGCGTCGATGGCCCTCAGATGGGCCCGGTCCCGAACCAGGAACGGCATGTCGAACAATGCGAATTCCGGCAAGAAATTGGTCATGATCGACGATACCAGCGTGAACTGCACCGTGCCCAGCCGCAGCTTCTGGACCAGTTCCTTCTCGTCGCCCAGCTGGCCGTCGGCATAGAATTCGACCTTGTCGGCATCACCCAGCCGGGCCTGCAGATCCTCGGCGAACTTCGCCGCGCTGCGACCCTGCAAGCTGTTCGAGGCGGCCCCCACCGCCACGATGTAGGTCTCGGCCGCGACCGGTGCCGCGGCCATCGTCACGGCGCAAACCATCAGGCCGGCGGCGCTTTTCCGAAAGGTTTTCATGTGCTGTCTCCTCCTCCCAGAACATGCAGAACTGCATATTCGATCGATGTATTTTGTATACATGCGCAAGGTATCGACCAGCAATCCTTTTCTTGCTACACTGCGCCATGATCTCATAAGCCTTTGAAATTCAGGAAAAGGTGAAGGTTCCAGGATGACGGCCAACATCGCGATCACAAATCGTTCTCTTCACGATCAGGTCGTCAGTCGGGTGCGGGACCTGATCATCGAGGGCGTTCTGGAGCCCGGCAGCCGAATCGACGAGGCCCGTCTGATCGAGGAACTGGAGGTCTCTCGCACGCCGTTCCGCGAAGCCCTGCGCACACTCGCCGCCGAGGGGCTGGTGATCGTTCGCCCGTCGAAAGGCAGCATCGTGCGCAAGCTGACGCGCGAGGATGTCTTTTCGATGCTGGAGGTGCTGGCGCATCTTGAACGGCTGGCCGGCGAACTGGCCTGTGCGCGGGCCGGCGACGAACAGATCCAGGCGCTTGTGGATCTGCACCAGCGGATGATGGAATGTTACCGCCAGCGCGACCGTCTGCCTTATTACAAGCTGAACCAGGAATTTCACTCGCGGCTGGCCGAACTGTCGAAAAACACGACGCTGCAGGACATGCAGGCCAATATCCAGGCACGGCTGAAGCGCATCCGCTATATCGGCAACCAGAAACCGGAATCATGGGCCGGCGCGGTTGCCGATCACGAAGAGATGGTCGCGGCGTTGAAGGATCGGGACGGCAAGCGGCTTGGCGACGCCATGTCCGACCATCTCGGCCGGACGTGGGAGCGCGTCAAGGACAGCATATAGACCAGATCATTGGACCCGTTATCGCTGCCCCGCCGAAACCTGCGATCCGTTCACGCCGCGTGGACGGACCGAGAGCCGGTCATGGTCCCGGGTTCGAAGATGCGGGTGCCCTAACCCTCGTCGGGCGAAGACAGCAGCCATTCGCGCAGGGTCACGCTGGTCTTTTCCATATGCTCGCGCAGGATCACCGCCAGCCGCCCGCCGTCGCGGGCCTGAAGTGCGTCCAGAATGTCCTCGTGTTCCTTCATGGCCTGATCCCAGCGTTCGCGGGTCATGTTGGCCATGTAGCGTCCGCGTCGCACCCGCGCTGCCAGGGTGCCATACTGCACCGTCAGCGTGGCGTTGCGGGCGGCCGCCAGGATCGTCTCATGGATCTGCTGGTTCAGCTTGAAATAGGCCTCAAGCTCGCGCGCCGTGTAATGGGCGAACATCCGGTCGTGCAGGGCGCGGACCTGCGCGATCTCGTCGTCGGTAATGTGCTTGCAGGCCAGTTCGCCCGCCAGCGCCTCCAGCGCGCCCATGACCGGGAACAATTCGTCCAGTTCCTCGACCGTGATGCGGCTGACCCAGGCGCCGCGATTGGGTTCCAGATTGACCAGCCCGTCGGTCGCCAGCACCTTCAGCGCCTCGCGCAGGGGCGTCCGCGAGACGCCGTAAAGCTCGCATAATTCCTTTTCGGGCACTTTGCGGCCGGGCTGCAACTCGCCCGACACGATCAGCTTTCGCAGCGATTCGGTCAGTTCCTCGTGCAGCGGGCGACGCTTCAACTGGGTCGCGGAAAGGTTCATCGTCAACGCGCCTCCTGGAGCGCAAGTTCGAAAAGCCGGGCGACGTGAATCGCCCTGCGCCCGGTCCCGTCCGCGATCTGGTGGCGGCACGAGGTGCCGTCCGCCACGATGATCGCATCGCCGGGCGCGGCGCGGATGGCGGGAAACAGGCTCAGTTCCCCCATCTGGCGCGAGATCGCCTCGGTTTCCAGTCCATAGCCGAAGGATCCGGCCATGCCGCAGCAGCTGGTCTCGATCAATTGAATATCGGTTTCGGGCAGCAAAGCCAGCGCTTTGTGGATCGCGGGCATGACATCCAACGCCTTCTGATGGCAATGGCCGTGCAGCAGGACCGGAACACCGGGCGGGCGCAGCGGCAGACTCCACCGCCCGGCCTCGTGTTCGGCGGCAACATATTCCTCGAACATCAGCGCGGCGCCGGCGATCTGTGCCGTGTCGTCGCCCGGCAGCATCGCGGGAATTTCGTCGCGCAGCGTCAGCAGGCTGGACGGCTCCAGCCCGACGATGCTGCGCCCGGCACGGATATGGGGCAACAGCGCGTCGATCAGTCGGCGGGCCTCGGTCCGGGCCTCGTCGACCAGTCCGGCCGACAGCAGCGTGCGGCCACATTGCAGCGGCGGTCCGCCATCCAGCGGCCGGGCCACCGTCACGCGCCTGCCGGCCGCGTTCAGAACCCGGACCGCGGCACGCAGGTTCTCGGGCTCGAACCAGCGATTGAACGGATCGGCGAACAGCACGATATCGGCATCCGCCCCTTGCGCCTCGGCATCGCGGAAGGGGCGAGCGGACCAGTGGGGCAGGGCGCGCGCGGCGGAAAAGCCGGTCGGCCGCTGCATCAGCCGCGCCAGCAGCGGCAGGCGGTTGCGCAGGTTCATCAGCCAGTGCAGCCGCGCGGCCACCGGCGCATAGCGCGGCAGATAGGCCACCAGCCGGTCATGCAGCGTCAGACCGTTGCTGCGGGCGCGGGCGGCGAGAACCTCGATCTTCATGCGGGCCATGTCCACGCCGGTCGGGCATTCGCGCTTGCAGCCCTTGCAGGACACGCACAGGGCCAGCGTATCGGCCATCGCGTCCGATGTCAGCGCATCGGGGCCAAGCTGGCCCGAGATCGCCAGCCGCAGCGTGTTGGCCCGACCGCGAGTCACGTCGCGTTCGTGACGGGTGACGCGATAGGACGGACACATCGTCCCGCCCGCCAGCTTGCGGCAGGCGCCGTTGTTGTTGCACATCTCGACCGCGCCCTGAAACCCGCCGCCGGCGCCGGGCCATGCCGACCAGTCGAATTCGGTCTTCAGCGGCGCCACCGTATAGCCGGGCGTAAAGCGGAACAGGCGGCGGTCATCCATCTTCGGCGCATCGACGATCTTGCCGGGATTGAAGCGGCGATCCGGGTCGAACCGGTCCTTGACCTCGCGGAACAGCGTGGTGATTTCGGTCCCGAACATGCGCTCGTGAAATTCCGACCGCACGATCCCGTCGCCATGTTCGCCCGAATGCGACCCCTTGTATTTCGATACCAGCGCAAAGGCTTCCTCGGCGATCGCGCGCATCCGTTTGACATCGGCGTCCAGTTTCAGGTTCAGCACCGGCCGCACATGCAGGCAGCCGACCGAGGCATGGGCATACCACGTTCCCCTGGTGCCGTGGCGTTCGAAGACCGCGCTCAGCTCGCGCGTGTATTCCGCCAGATCGGGCAGTTCGACGGCGCAATCCTCGACGAAGGAGACGGGCTTGCCCTCTTGCTTCATCGACATCATGATGTTCAGCCCGGATTTGCGGACCTCGGCGATCTGGCCCTGAAGGCGCTGGTCGGCGATCGGGACCACGCCGCCCCAGCCCTTGCCCTCGGCGCGCCAGTCAAAGCCCAGATCGGCCATGCGTTCGTCCAGCAGCCGCAGCTTTTCGGCATTGGCGGCGGCGTCGCCTTCGTCGAATTCGACCAGCAGCAGGGCGGCGGGATCGCCCTTGACGAATTGCTCGATGGTGGGACGGAACATCGGGATCTGCCGTGACAGGCCGATCATCGTGTTGTCCACCAGCTCGACCGATAGCGGGTTCAGCGCAACCAGATGCTGGGTGGCGTCCATCGCCTGATAGAAGCTGGGGAAATGGCACACGCCCAGCACGCGCTGGCCAACCAGCGGCCACAACTTCAGTTCGATCCGGGTGAAATAGGCCAGCGTGCCCTCGCTGCCGACCAGCAGGTGGGACAGGTTGACGGGTCGGTTCTTGGGCACCAGTGCATCGATGTTGTAGCCGCCGACCCGCCGGGTCAGTTTCGGAATCCGCGCCTCGATCAGCGCCGCATGGTCGCGACCCATCGCCAGAAGCGGATCCACCAGCGCGTCGGACGGCCCGCCCCTCGGCCCGACCGGCCCGAACTGCGCCAGGGTGCCGTCGGCCATGATCGCCTCGATCGAGATCACGTTGTCGCGCATCGTGCCGTATCGCAGCGACCGCCCGCCGCAGGAATTGTTGGCCGCCATCCCGCCGATCGTGGCGCGCGATGCGGTCGAGACATCGACCGGAAACCACAGCCCATGCGGTTTCAGCGCCCGGTTCAGATCGTCCAGAACGATGCCCGGTTCCACCACGACGCGGCGGTTCGCGGGATCCAGTTCCAGGATGCGGTTGAAATGCACCGAATTGTCGAGGATCAGCCCCGAATTGATCGTCTGCCCGCATTGCGAGGTGCCGCCGCCGCGTCCGGTGACCGGCACATCGGCATCGCGGGCGACGGCCAGCGCGGCCTCGACATCCGCAAACCCGCGCGGGATCGCCACGCCCTGCGGCATGATCTGGTAGAAGGACGCATCGGTGGAATAGCGGCCGCGCGAAAACGTGTCGAACAGGATTTCGCCCGAAAACTCCCTGCGCAGCGCCTGATCCAGCATGGGCGACCCTTTCGACTTGGTTATTGACTTCGGGCTACCCGAATTGGATACATAATGCAAAATTAAAAAGGCATTTGGAAGCGGCAGGATGCCGCGAAGGGAGAAAACGCATGTCACATCGCGCAGGACGCCATTTTCTGCAGATTCCGGGCCCCAGCCCGGTCCCCGACCGCGTGTTGCGCGCGATTTCCGCCCAGGTGATCGACCATCGCGGCCCCGATTTCGCCGCTGTCGGACAGGCGGCGCTGGAGGGAATGAAATGGGTATTCAAGACCGCACAGGATGTCGTCATCTATCCATGTTCGGGCACCGGCGCATGGGAGGCGGCCCTGGTCAATGTCCTGGCCAAAGGCGACCGGGTGCTGATGTATGAAACCGGTCATTTCGCCGCGATGTGGAAGAAGATGGCCGAAAAACTGGGCCTGCGCCCCGAATTCATCGAGGGCGACTGGCGCGGCGGCGCCGATCCCGAGGCGATCGAGGCGCATCTGCGCAGGGACAAGGCGCACGAGATCAAGGCCGTCTGCGTCGTCCACAACGAGACCTCGACGGGCTCGGTCTCGCCGATCGCGCAGGTGCGGGCGGCCATCGACGCGGCGGGGCATCCGGCGCTGCTGATGGTCGATACGATCTCGGGGCTGGCCTCGATCGATTTCCGCTTTGACGAATGGGGCGTCGACGTGGCGGTGTCGGGTTCGCAGAAGGGGCTGATGCTGCCGCCGGGCATCGCCTTCAACGCGGTCAGCGCCAGGGCGATGGCAGTGTCCGAGACGGGCGGGATGCCACGATCCTACTGGGATTGGCGCGACATGAAGGCCAGCAACGCGACCGGCTATTTCCCCTATACGCCGGCGACGAACATGCTGTTCGGGCTGAACGAGGCGATCTCGATGCTGCGCGACGAAGGGCTGGAAAACGTCTTTGCCCGCCATCAACGGCACGGCGCGGCGACCCGCGCGGCGGTGCGCCACTGGGGGCTGGAGGTGCTGTGCCGCCAGCAGGGGCAGGAAAGCGGTGTGCTGACCGCCGTGATGATGCCCCAGGGCCACAGCGCCGATGCCTTCCGCAAGGTGGCGCTGAAACATTACGACATCTCGCTGGGCAACGGCTTGTCCAGGGTCGCCGACAAGGTGTTCCGGATCGGCCATCTGGGCGATTTCAACGACCTGACGCTGGCGGGAACCCTGACCGGGGTCGAACTGGGCCTGCGCAAGGCAGGGGTGCCCCATCGCGATGGCGGGGTCGAGGCCGCGATGGCGGTTCTGGACGATCTGGCGGCGCCCGGTATCGCCGCCGAATAGCACGCGCGTCCGGGGAGTTCGGGGGCGCCGCCGGGTCCCTGAACCTCGCCGGACCCGCGAACCGGAGGCCGGTATCCGCGACAGGATCCGCCCTCCGGCTGTGCCGTTTTCCGGTTCCGGTCAGACGAAATCGAAGCTGTCATCCTCGATCCGGGCCATGTCGATTCCCGCGATCTCGAAACCCAGCTTGCCCGTCGCCGACAGGACCACCTCGTCAAAGGCGGCCGCTGCCTCGTAATCGATCCGGTCGGCCGGCTTCAGCAGGATTTCGTCGACCGCCGCACCGTCGTCGTAGAAGGCAAGCCGTATCTGGCCCCTGCCGCCGAAACCCGTCAGATCCAGCGCGATTCCGGTCGCGTCGGTCAGGCGGCCGCCGTCATCCATGCTGACACGCAGCGCCTCGGGTCCGTCGATGCGGTGGGCCTCGGATTTCCAGATCCGATCCGACAGCGGCGCATAGATGCCCAGCCCCTCGCCGGCGAAAGTCAGCAGGCCGAACCTGGTTCCCTCGGCCGAGATGGAGATGTCCGAACCCTTGATGTCGAGGCCGCGGGCGATGGGTGGCACGACCTGGCGGGCGACGGTTTCGCCGTCCTCGGAATAGGAGATTCGATCGAAGAACCGCCAGCCGCCGCCGAAATCGACGCCCGTGACGACGGTCCGGACGGGCTTGTCCAGCGTCACGCCGACCAGGATCGGCTCGTGATCGGATACCGCGAAGGGATCGGCATTGTAGAAGCCGGCGTTGTTGAAGGCCGAGGAATAGGAAAAGAGATCGGGCTCGTCGGCGTTGATATGCCATTCGGCGACGCCGGTGACATTGTCCAGCAACCCCTGCGAGGCCAGCCCGTAATCCAGCGTGCCGCGCTGGCCGTCGAAGACGTAGGAATAAGCCTCCTGGCCCAGATATGCGCCGGCGAGATCGGTCAGACCGGCCTGTTTCAGCGCCTGAACCGGGTCTTCCATGGCGTAGGAATTCAGATCACCCAGCAGCAGCACGTTTTCGATGCTGCCGGCGCCGGTCGGATCGGTGGCGATCCAGCGCGTCAGCTCTGCCGCGGCCTCTTGGCGAACGCCGTTCCAGAAGCCCTGGCCGTCGCCCTGATCGAAATTCGGATCGTTGCGCAGTGCCTCGATCAGCGCGGGATCGACATCGGCCGCCATCGCCGCGTCCAGCAGGCTGTCGAGACCGCTGGCGCCCTTGGATTTGAGGTGGTTCGCGACCACCGTGATCCCGCCGCCATCCGCGGCCTCGAAACTGGCGGCCATCGAGGGGCGGTTGCGGTCGAAATCGCCGACGAAATCGCCGGTGCTTTCCTGGATCTGGCGGACGATATCCCACGTCGTCGCGGCGGTGGATTCGGTGTAATCCAGCACGGCCGAGCCTTTCAGCGCAACCTGATCGGCACGATAGATGATGCCGGTGGTGATCGCATCGGTGCCCACGAAGCCGGTGCCGGGATCGACGAAGGCCCAGACATCCGCGCCCTCGGCCCGGTTCAGCGCATCGACCAGCGTGGCGATGGCGCTGTCCTCGCCAAAGCCGTTATTCTCGATCTCCTGAAGGGCCAGGACCTCGGCATCCATCCGGGTGATCGCGGCGACCAGCTTGTCGGTCTGGCGGACCAGATCCTCGGCCGTGGTCGCACCGCGGGGGTCCAGGTCGCCGTTCGGCCCGGTGCCCGCGCCTGCCACATCCAGCGTGGTGAAATAGTTCAGCACGTTGAAGCTGGCCATCTGAAGGTCGCCGCCGACATCGGGCCGCTCGGCCGGGCGCTGACCCGTGTCCGCGATCACCTGCAGCGGCGCATCCACCTGGATGCGATAGCCGCCGTAGCGTTCATCCATGATCCCGGTGACATCGGGCAACTGGCTGCCCAGTCGCAGCGTCGGCCCCTCTGCGGTCAGCGGATCGGCCGCCGTCAGCGGCGTGCCGTCGCCGGAATCGATCATCGTGATCGTGTCGCGGTTCTGCGCGGTCGAGCTGTCGTCGATGGTCAGGCGCCCGGCGGCGTTTGCGCGGGCCAGCGCCTCGATCTCGGCGGCCTGGGTCTGGGCGTCGTAGATCTGCGTCGGCTGGACCAGATTGCCCTCGGCCACCTGGATCTCGCCAAAGCGGTCGAGATTGAAGTTCGTGACCACCGTCAGCGGATCCTCCGAGCCGGTGACAAGCTGGACCCGCATCCCCTCATAGGCCTCGAAACCGGCGCTCATCCCCAGCGTGATCAGGGTGACGGCGGGCAGCGGAACGCCGGTTTGCAGCACCGCGAGGTCGCGGACATTGCTCAGTTCGGTCAGGCCCGAGAATTCCGACACATCCGCCGTCAGCCGAAGCTGCTGACCCACCGCGACCGGCTGGCCGGAATAGACATAGATTCCCTCCGAGGTCGCGGCGTCGCCGTCGCTGTCGCCGTCTTCCTCTTGCAGATAATAGCCGACCTGCGCGCCGGCGGCGTTGGTGATGATACCGGTCACGACCGCCTCGACGGTGACCTCCGCGCCGGGCATTCCGGTGGCTGCACCGCTGCCCTGAATGGCTGAAATCCGCGTGATCGTGGTGTCGTCGTCTTCGACCGCGACGCTCAGATCCGCGATCGTCAGCCCGTCATAGGCCGGATCGGCGCTGGCGACGGTGAAACCCAACGCCCCGAAATGGGTCGCGGCCTCGTCGATGGTGTCGTCGACGGCGCGCACGATCACCTCGACCGGGTCGGTGCCGCCGAGGATCGCGGTTGCGGAGGCGCCGAAGGTCCTGCCGTCCAGGCTGATCTCGCCTTGCCCGTCCGCTGCCTCGATGGTGACCTCGACCGGCGCGGCGGGCATGGTCGCCAGTTCCAGCGTGAAGCTGTCGGTGGTGGGTCCGGCTTCGGATACCGACAGCCCATCGCCCGCCCGCGCGATCACGGCCGGGCCGGCATTGCCGCCCGAGGTGCCGATGACGCGGAAATCGTCCACCGCGAAATCCTCGTCGCCCGCGTCCAGGCTGGCGGTGAAGCGCAGGTCCATGACGCTGCCGGTGCCGGCGATGGCGGCGGTGAATTGCTGGAAGGCGTCGGCCAGCACGGCGCCGTCGCCGCTGCCGTCCAGATCGGTGTCCTGCCGGAAATTGCCGTTGAAGCTGCCCGAGGTGAAGTCCGAGCCGACGAAAGCCAGCAAAGTCTGCCACGCTCCGCCGTCGATGCGCGCCTGCACCATCAGCAGATCGCCCGCGTCGATATCGCCCGGAGTGTCGAAGAACTCCGCGAATCTGCCCTGGAAGGTCAGATCCGACAGGCCGGAAATGTCGATGCCGGACCATTCCGCGGTGATCGGCAGCACAGCCCCTTCGCCGTCCAGATCCATCCCGGTCAGGTGGCTGCCATCGGCCCCGGCATAGGTCTTCAGCGCCGAAGGCGTCGGGTCCGTGCCGAAATCGGCGACGGTTCCGGCAATGCCGAAGTAATCGCCCAAGCCATCCGAAAAGAACGGCGCCGAGGTGGAAAAGCCCGCGCCGCTGTCAAAGGTCTCGTTCAGCGCGACCACTTGGGCCGCGGCGGCCGCGTCGCCGAAAGCACCGGCGAATTCCGCCGCCAGCGCCGCGTCGCGGCTGCCGATAGGGTCGGCGTCGAAATCTTTTTCGTGAGGTATGGTGGCCATGCGTCTTTTCCCTGTCAGCCCATCGGTTGCCCGCGCAGGCCGAACGCTAGCAGTTCTGTGCAACCGTCTCGTGACGCGGCAGGCCGGCAGCCCGATCTCCGCGGCCGGTCCGGCCATGCGCGAGAGACCGAGCTTATGGCTCGCCGTGCGGATGGCAACATCTTTCGCATCCCAACCAGCGGTTGTCCGCGCCCCCGCCCCGGGGCGCCATCGGCCCGCCGCGGGATTGTGCAGGAATGTCGAACACAGAGCGCGACCGATCGGGCCTAATTCCGCGGACGGGAGAGGCCTATCTGATCTGGCAGAGGACGCGGAAGATGCCGCGCCAATCGAAAGGACATGACCATGAAAAAATTCTTTGTTGCATTGATCGCCGCCACCCTGGCAACCGGCGCCGCACAGGCCGCCAATATCGGTCAGAACGAACGTCCGGGCTCGGCCGCCAGCCCCGCCCAGGCCGTCCAGACCGCCGAGGTCAAGGCCGACGAGGTGCTGTCGTCGCGCGAACTCAGCCATCGCGGGATTCCCGACGACACGATCCTGACCGTCACCAGCTTCCCCACTTCGGACGCAGCGCCGGTCGGCAACAGCGACCGCTGATCGCCGTTTCAGACGGATCCAGGGCCGCCCTTGCCGATGCAGGGGCGGCTTTCTACATGTCTGCCTCGACCATGTGGCAATCGGGGGCAGAACAAGATCATGGACATCGCCATCCTGCGCACATTCGTCGCGATCATCGACGAGGGCAGCTTTGCCGCCGCGGCGCGGCGGATGTCGATCTCCAAAAGCCTGTGCAGCAAGCATGTCTCTGATCTGGAGGCGGATCTGGGCGCGCGGCTGCTGCACCGGACCACGCGATCGGTGACGCCGACCGCCGCCGGTCAGTGCTATGCCAACCGCGTCCGCGACGTTCTGGCCCGGCTCGACGAGGCCAGCGAGGCCGTGCGCGCCCTGTCGGATCATCCCGTCGGTCCGCTGAAGATCGGCTCTCCCATCGTGTATACGCTGAACGTGTTGCGGCCGCATCTGCTGCGCTTCATCGAGAGCAATCCCCATGTGCAACTGGAGGTGATGCTGGACGACGGCCGGTCCGACATCATCGCGGGCGGATTCGATGCGGTCATCCGGATCGGCCATCTTCCGGATTCCGCCCTGACCGCGCGCAAGCTTCACGAGGCCAGGATCGTGATGGTCGCGTCGCCAGGCTATGTCGCCGAACATGGCGCGCCCGAGGTTCCGGCAGATCTGACCCGGCACCGCTGCCTGCACTACTCGAACCTGCCCGGCAGCGGCACCTGGCCGCTGCAACAGGGCAAGGTCCTGATCCACCAGCGGGTCCGGATCGCCTTTGCTTCCAACAACAGCGAATTGCTGCGAATGATGGCGATCGAGGGGCGGGGAATCGCGTTGCTGCCGCTGTTCGCACTTGGCGACGAACTGGAAACCGGGGCGCTGGTGCCGCTGATGCCTGATCATGCCCTGCCCGATGTTCCCGTTTCGCTGGTCTATCCTTCGCGCCGGTTGCTGACCGCTGCGATGCGCAGCTTCCTGGATTTCACCGCGTCGCTGCGGCTGGTCTAGCGGCAAGCGCGGGTCCGGCCGTCTTCGGTCGCATGGCGCCGCGGTTCCGGCCGCTGATCCCGTGGGCACGATACCGGCGTGGTGCCGGCACGACCCGAACCGGTCCGCCGCTATCCTGCGGTCGGGATCAATCCGTCCGAAACTGCGCCAGGCCATCCGGCGTTGATTGCGTATGCCGCGCGAAACGGCGACACTTGCTGCCGGACGGGCCGTTCGCCGCGTTTCGGCGCCGACCGGCCGGTCCG
>CEOS01032940.1_pt1 | contig 16152 bp, 18 predicted proteins | sample 530601 | NCBI WGS metagenome assembly CEOS01 (sample SAMEA2620666, study PRJEB7988) | marine metagenome | biome: marine biome (ENVO:00000447); feature: mesopelagic zone (ENVO:00000213); material: "saline water (ENVO:00002010), including plankton (ENVO:xxxxxxxx)" | depth 1000 m
TGATCGAGGTGACGATGCACGCCCCGCCGATCAGCAGCGGCAGCGCCATCATCGGTAGCAGCAGGTCGCCGAGGCTGGTCAAGAGCAGCGCGGTCAGCACCATGGTCGCACCTACGGTGACGACGTAGGTCTCGAACAGGTCGGCCGCCATCCCGGCGCAGTCGCCGACATTGTCGCCCACGTTGTCCGCGATCACCGCCGGGTTGCGGGGGTCATCCTCGGGAATGCCCGCTTCGACCTTGCCGACGAGGTCTGCGCCGACATCCGCCGCCTTGGTGAAGATACCGCCACCCAGACGGGCGAAGATCGAGATCAGCGAGGCACCGAATGCGAGGCCGACCAGCCCGTCGACCACTTCGCGGCTGTTCGCTTCGAAGCCGAGCGCTCCGGCGAGAAAGTAGAAGAAGCCCGCGATCGCGAGCAGCGCTAGGCCAGCGACCAGCAGCCCCGTGATCGCACCCGCGCGAAAGGCGAGGGTGAGGCCCTGCTGTAGCCCGCTCTGCGCGGCTGCGGCGGTGCGCACATTGGCCTTCACCGAGATGTTCATCCCGATATAGCCTGCCGCGCCCGACAGCACCGCGCCGATCACGAAGCCGGTCGCCGCGATCCAGTTGAGGAGAAGGAAGACGAGAATGCCCACGACCACGCCGACGATAGCGATGGTGGTGTATTGCCGGTTCAGATAGGCGCGCGCGCCTTCCTGAATCGCACCTGCGATTTCCTGCATCTTCTCATTGCCGGCTCCGGCCCCGAGAACCTGTCTGCTTGTGATGATTCCGTACACGACGGCCAGCAGGCCGAGCACGATAGCGACGAGAACGAGTTCCACGTCTTATTTCTCCCCCAAGTTTTTTCCGAATAGCATCCGGTTGCTCACCCTTATCGACGGGCAATTTAAGGAGACTATGGCTATAGGGGCGTTTCGCGAGGCGCAAGCCCTCGCGTCGTTTCTGCACATTTCCTGCGCTTTCGGCGCAATTTAGTGTCGGTAGCCGAGGCCTTCTGGATCGCCCAGAGCTCCCTCATCGAGTGTGAGCGGAGTGTCGCCCGCCTCCTGAACAAGGCCAATCAGGCTCGCATCCACGGGCAGAGCGGCATCGGTGGGGGCAGTGAAAAGCAGGGCGTAATCATCGCCCCAGCGCAATGCGTCGTCGCGGCGGCTCTCCGGTGCGGCTATCGGCACTGCAGCGCTGTCGATGGAGAGCGTGACCTTGCTCGCCTGTGCCATCCGCCACGCATCGAGCAGCAGACCGTCCGAGACGTCCATCATCGCGGTCACATGGGGGGAGAGGGTGTGCCCCTCGGTCAATAGCGGCGTGGGCCGGGTGAACGGCGTCCGGTCCGCCCGACCGGTGCCGATCAGCGCCTCGAACCCCATCATTGCTCCGCCAACGCTACCGCAAAGGTATAAGCCGTCCCCCGGCCTTGCACCGGCGCGTGAGGGCACCGGTGTGTGCGTTGCGCGGCCAATCGCGGTAAGGCTGAACGTACGTCCGTCGCCTCCGGACACGGTGTCGCCGCCGAGCAATGGGACGTCGAAGGTGTCAAGCGCCGCTCTCAAACCGTCCAGAAAGGCGGAATCCTCGGACCCGAGCGCATAGCCGAGCATGACGCCAATCGGTTCGGCACCCTTTGCCGCGAGGTCCGACAGGTTTACCGCGACCAGCTTCCACGCGACATCCGCGAGGGATTGCTGCGGCGGCCAGTGAACGCCCTCGACCATCATGTCCTTGGTCAGGACCAGGCTTTCACCACCGATCTCGAGCACTGCGGCATCGTCCGCCAGCCCGCGCGCGGCGGGATGGGCAGTCAACTCGCGGAGACCGTCAATGAAAGCGATTTCGCCCGAACTCATCCTCCGTCGATAGGCGAAGGTGAGGCTTCAAGCCAAGGACCGATCAGAGCTTGCGCAATTCATCCGCTGCCGAGCCGGCGATTTTCCGCTCGTCAGACGCACGAGCGCGCTGGAGCCAGTATCGCGCGGCTTCGGGCTGCTTCTCGATATTCAGACCCCGCGCAAGTGCGGTGCCCAAAATGAGCATGGCACGCTCGTCTCCCGCGATGGCCGCTTCCTGGAACCAGCCAAGCGCAGTCGCGGGATCTGCCGTGACGCCGCGACCATTGGCGTACATCCAGCCGATCTCGCGCATCGCGCGCCCGTCACCCTGCTGGGCGAGCGTGATCAGACCCTCGTAAGCGGCCGCGTAGTCACGCTTGGCCAGCAGCCTGAGAGCGTCTGACAGGGCGCTGTCCTGGGCCCCTCTGGGCTGAGTCGAGTCGCCGGGCCGGATCGGTTGCACCAGATTGCGCTGCGGAGCTTCGGTTGCGTTTGCCGAATAGGTTACGCTCTGCTGGCTCTGGGCCGAGGCAGATGTGGCGAGCAGTGATGCAGCCAGCGCCGACGCGACAGAAAATTTCAACATGACGAACCTCCAGTGCCATGGAGTTTCAAGAGGATCGCCCGAAATCACCAAACAGTCAAGTCGAGGGCCTTGCCGCCTTCGCCACCGCATCGAGCACGCCGTTGGCGAACTTCGCTTCGCGGTCGTCGAAGAAGGCCTTGGCCACGTCGACATATTCGCTGATCACCGCGCCGGTCGGAATGTCCGCGCGGGCGATCAATTCGTAGGTGCCGCAGCGCAGCACCTGCAGCATGGTCTTGTCGAGCCGCTTGAGGCTCCACCCTTGCGCCAGCTTCTCGCTCAGCTGCACATCGATTTCCTCGCGCCGGGCGTCCACACCGCGCACGATATCGTCGAAGAAGGGCACTTCGGCGTCGGCGTAGGTGTCGCCTTCGATCTCGCGGCCCAGCCGGTGCTGGTGAAATTCGTCGAGCAGCTTGGGCAGCTTCGTGCCCTCCATGTCCTGCTGGTAGAGCGCCTGGACGGCAGCGAGGCGCGCGGCGGAGCGCGCGGTCGAACGGGTGTTGTTTCCGGACATTATTTCAATCGCAATCTGATGGACTGGGCATGGGCCGGCAGGCCTTCGGCCTCGGCAAGGGCGATGGCGGCGGGGCCGACTGCGCCAAGCGCATCGGCATTCGCCTCGATAAAGCTGGTCCGCTTCATGAAGTCGAGCACCGAGAGCCCGCTGGCGAAGCGTGCACGGCGACCGGTCGGCAGCACGTGGTTGGGCCCGGCGACATAATCGCCGACCGCTTCGGGCACCATCCGCCCCAGGAACACGCTGCCCGCGTGGCGCAGCTTTGCAAACAGCGCTTCGGGATCGTCGACCGCCAGCTCAACATGCTCGGCGGCGATCCGGTTGGCGAGCGGCATGGCATCGTCGAGCGTGGGCACGACGATGATCGCGCCATGCGCATCCCACGCAGCGCGCGCGGTCTTGCCGGTGGCGAGCATGGCGGCCTGCACATCGACCTGGTCTTCCACCTGCGCAGCGAAATCGGCGCTGTCGGTGATGAGGATGCTTTGCGAGCTGGGATCATGCTCGGCCTGGCTGAGCAGGTCCGCGGCGATCCATGCGGGATCGTTCTGATCGTCCGCAATCACCAGAATCTCGCTCGGCCCGGCGATCATGTCGATGCCGACCGTGCCGAAGACCTGCCGCTTGGCTTCCGCGACCCAGGCATTGCCGGGCCCGGTGACCACGTCGACCGGCGCAATCCGATCGGTGCCATAGGCGAGCGCGGCGATCGCCTGAGCCCCGCCGACGCGCCAGATCTCGTCCAGCCCGGCAATATGCGCGGCGGCGAGTACCAGCGGATTGGCTTCGCCCTTGGGCGTGGGCGTGACCGCCACCAGCCGCTCGACCCCCGCAACCCGGGCAGGGATCGCATTCATCAGAAGCGAGGAAGGATAGGCCGCGCGCCCGCCGGGGACGTAGATTCCCGCCGCATCGACCGGAGTCCAGCGATGGCCAAGCCGCATGCCGACATCGTCGGTATAATCGCGCGGGTTGGGCTTTTGCGCCTCGTGATAGGCACGGATCCGATCGGCTGCGAGGGTGAGCGCATCGCGAAGCCCGGCGTCCAGATCCTGGTAAGCCTGCTCGCATTTCCACGCTGGGATGCGCCAGTCCTCTTCGGACGAGAGCGTGTGCCCGTCGAGCCGGATGGTCAGGTCGGACAGCGCGCGGTCGCCATGCGCGCGCACCTTGGCGATGATTTCCGCGACATCACGGCTGACGTCGTCGGCGCTTTCGCGACGGGCGTTGACCACCCGGTTGAACCGGTCCGCAAAGTCGGGCGTGCTGGCGTTGAGGATTTCCATTACGCGGTAGCCTTCTCATTGGCGCGCGCTTCTGCCTCGCGGCGGAAGGTCTCGACCAGCTCGGCAACGCGGGCGTCGGTCTTCAGCGCGGCGCGATTGACGATCAGCCGCGCGGTAATGTCGAGAATGCGCTGCGTCTCCACTAGCCCGTTCTGCTTGAGCGTGCGCCCGGTGGAGACGAGATCGACGATTCGTCCCGCAAGGCCCAGCGACGGGGCAAGCTCCATCGCGCCGTTCAGCTTGACGCATTCGGCCTGCACGCCCGCGCGCTCGTAGAAACGGCGGGTGATGTTGGGATATTTGGTCGCGACGCGCACGTGGCTCGCGCCACCGGTATCCTCGCCATCGACAGCTTGCGCCACCGCGAGGTGGCAATGGCCGATGTCGAGATCGACCGGCGCGTAGAGGTCCGAATAGTCGAACTCCTCGATCACGTCCGATCCGACGATCCCGATCTGCGCCGCACCATGCGCGACGAAGGTCGCGACGTCGAACGCGCGCACGCGGATCAGGCGCAGGTCATCGCGTGTCGTTGCGAAGCATAGTGCACGGTTGGCCTTGTCGTGAAAGCCCGCCTCGGGCACCACGCCCGCGCGTTCCATCACGGGCAGGGCATCGTCGAGCAGTCGGCCCTTGGGCACGGCGAAAGTGAGGTCGCTCTGCGGCATGGAGCGCCAGATAGGGCGAGCGAGACGAAAGGGCAATTGCGCGCGAGATATGTCAGGCGGCGAAGCGAAATACGAATTGGTCGATCCACAGGCCAAAGGGTTCGAGGCGGTGCGGCGCGCGTTTGCCAACCAAGTCGCCTATTGCCGCGACAATGGCGCGCCGGTGACCGCGGAAATCTGCGAGGCGCTGCTGGGCCTGCTCGATACGGAGCGGGGCGGGGCGGTGATGCGCCGGGTGCGTAAATGGGCAGGGGCGCCGCTGGCCGATGCGCTGCCGCTGAGAATCGCGGGCGGGCTGCACGCGCTGCATCTGGGCGACCAGGATGCTGCGCTGTCGGCGATCTATCTGCGCCAGCGGGTCAGCAACCCGCAGGAGGTGGTCGCAGACGCGATCGAGCGGCATGAGGCGTTCCTGATGCCATGGCTCGACGGCCCACCGCAGACCAATGAGGCGGGGCGCAGCTGGGCCTATGCCGCGGCGATGCTGTGGCTCGCCGACAAGGGGCTGCCGGCGCAATTCGCGCTCAACGAGATCGGGTCGAGCGCCGGGATCAACCTGATGATGCGGCGCTATTTCTTCGATCTGGGCGGGGTGACTGCCGGGCCAGGCGGCGCGCAGATGCGGCTGGTGCCCGAGTGGCGCGGCTCTCCGCCTCCCGACACGGCGTACGACATCGTCGGTGCGCGCGGATGCGATATCGCGCCGGTCGATCTGACCGATTCCGCGCAGGCGCTGCGGCTGAAGGCTTATATCTGGCCCGAGTTTACCGAACGATTCGCGCGGATGGATGCGGCCATCGCGGCGGCCAATACGATGCCGCCGGAGATCGCGCGGGAGAGCGCGGATGTCTTCGTGGAGAAGGTGCTGGCCGAGCCTGCCGAGCCGGGCGTGACGCGCGTCATCATGCACTCGGTCGTGTGGCAATATGTGCCCGAGCATCAGCGTGAGAAGGTGACAGAGGCGATCGAAGCCGCCGGTGCAAGGGCAACGCAAGACGCACCGCTTGCGTGGATCTCGCTGGAGGCCAACCGCGACACGCACCGCCACGAACTGTCGGTGCGCTACTGGCCCAATAATGAAGGGGACGGTGAGGGATGGCAGCGCCTCGGCGTTGCGCATCCTCACGGTGCCTGGGTCGAGTGGGAGGCGGCCTAGGCCGTCCGCCTCAGAAAGGCATCCATCGCCGCGTTGACCTTGGCCGGCGATTCCCACGAGACGAAGTGGCCGCAACCGGTCACTTTCTCGATCGTCAGATCGTCGATGATGGCATCCATGCCGACCATGTTGCCCGGCGGCAGGGCAAGATCGTCCATCGCCCAGATCACCAGCGTGGGGATCGAAAGATTGGGCAATTGCGGCGGCTGGTAATCCGCCGGAACCTCGAACGGCGCATCCATCGGCGGCACGATCATCGGGCTCGCGCGGTACCAGTTGAGCATGCCGAAGGCGGCGTCGCGGTCCTGCCAGTCCTTCAGCAGCGCCTCACGCTCCTCTGCCTCCATCGCATCGGGCCGGTCCCACCGCACTTCTTTCATCAGAATGCCGACAAGCCCGTGCTCGCGCACCAGATCGTCGTTCGCGGTGTCGCGGAAGCCGCGGATGTACTGGCTGCTCTCGCGCTGGTTCGGATCGGTGAACAGCAGCTTCTGGAAGATCGCGGGGTGCGGCGCATTGGCGATGACGCAGCGCGTGACGCGGCCATTCATCTGCCCGCCCAGCGCAACCCCCCAGGCGATCGCGCCGCCCCAGTCGTGGCCGACAATGGTGAATGTCTCTACGCCCAGCGCATCGGCCAGCTGGAAAATATCGCCGATCAGCTTGTCCGGGCTGTAGGCATCCACTTCCTGCGGCTTGGACGATCCGCAGTAGCCGCGCTGGTCTGGGGCGATGCAACGGAACCGGTCGGAGAAATGGGGGATCTGGTGGCGCCAGGTCCGGTGGCTTTCGGGAAAGCCGTGAAGGAAGATGAGCGCGGGCGCGTCCTTGGGTCCTTCATCGACCACATCCAGCTCGATTCCGTTGGCGAGCCTTACCCGTGTCTGTTCCATCGTCATCCTTCACCCTCGATCTTGTCCATGTAACCATTGGCGACCATCGCCGCGACCTGATCGAACAGCGCGTCTGGCGTCCGGCGCTGTTCGCCCCAGCTATCTTCCCCGCCGCGCGCAACAATGATTTCACGCTTGCCCGAGGCGACGCCCTCGACGATCCGGCGGGCCGCCTCTTCTGGCGGCATGCCGTTGTCGATAACGCTGTCGCTGCGCCCACGCGCCGATCCATCGGCGCTCAGCGCGTTGCGGCTGACATTGGTCGCCACCGATCCCGGGCAGATCACATGCACCGACACGCCCGTCTGCGACAGTTCGGCCCGCAGCGCGTCGGCATAGCCGACCAGGCCATGCTTGGCCGCGCAATAGGCGGTCCGCAGCGGAATCCCGATCTTCCCCGCGACGGACGACACGAACACCAGATGCCCGCTCCCGCGATCGGCAAAGTGCGGCAGCAGTGCCTGCGTGGCGGCGATCTGCGCGGTCAGATCGATATCGATGATGTCGCGATAGACCTGCATCGCCGTCTGCGTCGCGCGGCTGCGTTGCGAGATGCCCGCATTGGCGACGAACAGGTCGACCCCGCCGCGCCAGTCGATTGCTTTGGCGGTGGCGGCGTGCATCGCATCCTCGTCGCGCACGTCGAAGGGCAGGACCAGCGTTTCGGTCTCGCAATCCTGCGCCACCTCGGCCAGCCGCGCTTCGTCGCGGCCCGACAGGATCATGTGCATCCCTTCGCCCGAAAAGGCACGCGCCAGCGCCGCGCCGATGCCGGAGGATGCACCGGTAATCCAGCCGACCTTGCCGGCGTAAACGTCGCTCATAGCTTTTCCTTCAGGGATAGGTCACAGTCTTGGGCTTGTCGGGCAGCGGAATCCACTCCTGATCGTCGCCGGGCACCTTGGGGAAGCGGCCTTCGCGCCAGTCTTCCTTGGCCTGGTTGATCCGCTCGCGATCCGAACTGACGAAGTTCCAGAACACGTGCCGCTTGGTCGCGAAACTCTCTCCGCCCAGCAGCATCACCCGCGCGCCTTTCTCCGACCTGAGGAGTGGCGCATCGCCGGGTTTGAGGACCACCAGCGTGTAGAGCGGCAACTCTTCGCCATCAATCGTCGCCTCGCCATCGACCACCATCAGAGCGCGCTCGTCCGCTGGAGTTTCGATGGGCAATTGCCCACCGGGGGCGAGCACGATCTCGGCATAGATCGTGTCGGCATAGGTCGTAGTGGTGGCGCGTTCGCCCCACAGGTCGCCCATGATGATAATCGCGCGCGCGCCCGCATCCTCGATCACCGGCAGGTCCTCGACCGCGTCGAATGCGGGGTCGATCTCCTCGCGGCCATCGGGCAGGGCGAGCCAGGTCTGCATTCCGAACATGCGCGGGCCGCCCTTGCGCTCGCTCGGCGGCGAACGTTCCGAATGAACTATGCCGCTGCCTGCGGTCATCAGGTTCACCGTGCCGGGGCGGATGGTGGAGAAGGTGCCGATGCTGTCGCGATGGTCGATTGCGCCCTCGAACAGCCAGGTCACCGTGGCGAGGTTGATATGCGGATGCGGGCGCACGTCCATCCCGCCGCCCGGCGGCAGATGCGCCGGGCCGAACTCGTCGACGAAGATGAACGGGCCGACCATCCGGCGCTGCTTCGATGGCAGCGCGCGCCGCACCTCGAAATCGCCGAGGTCGTGATTGGTCGGGGTGATGGTCGCTTCGATGGGGCCGCCGATCATGCTGCGTCGAGCTCCGGATAGTGGCGGAAGATGCCGTCTTCATTGAACGCCAGCCGGCGCTCGGATGCAAGATAGTCCTTGATGCCATCAAGCTCCGCCACCGCGTCGTGGCAGGCGATCAGTTTCGGATAATCGCCCTCGATCGCCTTCATGCGCTGCGGGAAGGCATAGCGCAGGCCCTCGACCAGCTGGAACAGCGAGGTGTCGACATGACTCCATCTGTCGCCGAGCACGAAGGGGCCGTCATTCGCCGACAGCGCATCCTCGAAATAGCGGAAGAATTTGGGGATGCGCTGCTCGCGGAAATTCTCCGCCGCGCGCGCTGCGGCATCCTTCTGGTCCTCGTAATAGAGGTCGCCCGCGATCGGGTGATGGACATTATGCGCTTCGGCAACGATGTCGCTGATCGTCAGCTGCAGCATGATGAGCTGGAGATCACCGGCCTGATCGCCAGCGCCGAAGCCGTGCTTCTCCCCCGCCCAGGCGAGGATATGCGCCACCTGCGCGATGCAGAAATCGCCATCGACGAGGTAGGGCGGGGCGTAAGGGCGGATACCGTTGCGCCGGTCCAGATCGTCGACCAGCGCCTCCACCCCATCGCTCCGCGCCCGGTCGCGATAGTCGACGCCCGCCGCTTCGAGCGCGAGCCTTACGAATTCGCCGCGACCCTGAATGCCCGGCCAGTACCACAGATCATATGCCATCGCGCTCATCCCGGATGGCTTGGAGCGGTGGCTTTGATCGCCAGTGCGTGGACCCGGTCGCCGGGAATGTCGCCCAGCGCGGCGTTGACCATCCGCTGGCGTTCGAGCCGCGATTTGTCGACGAAAGCCGGTGCCTCGATCACGATCGTGAAATGCGATTCTCCGGTGCCGTCGTCGCCCGTGTGACCGCGGTGCTTTGCGCTGTCGTTGAGAATCTCCAGCTGGGTGGGCGAGAACGCCTCGCGCAGCAGCTGTTCCATCTCTTCAGCTACGGATTGTGCCATTTTGTCGTTCGATCCCTTTGCAATTTTGCTCTGCGCTGCCCATCCTAAAGCGCTATGCGACAGACCCGGTTCCATGGCCGCCACGAGGCGCAAGGCAGGCTTTGCGCCCACCCGACATGCGAAGAGCCGGGCGAGTTTCGCGCACCCGGCGCCTATGGCAACAGCTTCGACGGGCCGGGCCAGTGGCGCTGGTTCTGCCTCGATCACATACGCGAGTTCAACGCCGGGTACGACTGGTTCGAAGGGATGAGCGCGGAAGAAATCCTGCGCGCGCAATCCCCGTCCGCCGGCTGGCAGACCGAGACGCCAGCCTTCCGCGCAAGCGGTCCGGTCGACGGGATGCCGCGCTGGGGCGATTTCGACGACCCGCTCGACGCGATCTCCGCCCGCGCAGGCGGGATCAAGAGCCGCGCCCGGCGCGAGGCCGAAATGGCGATGGATGGGCGCTTCTCGAAGGAAGAGGCGAAGGCGCTGGAAGTTCTGGGCCTCGGTATCGAGGCCGATCGCAAGCGATTGCGCCAGCGCTATTCCGAACTGGTCCGCCGCTACCATCCCGACCGCAACGGCGGCGACCGGACTCACGAAACGCGGCTGAGGCGGGTGGTGGAGGCCTACCAGCTGCTGAGGAAAAGCGCGGCGATCGCCTAGTCCTGGGGGCCGCGCTCGGCGATCAGCTCTTCGTCGATCGTGTCCGCTATTCGGTACGCGACGCGTTGTTTGACGCGCTCTGCATAGGCCACGAAGGTGTCGCGTCTGGGCAGCGTGTCGAAATCGACGCCCCAGACGACCTGCGCGCCGACATAGATATCCGCTGCGGTGAACCGCTCGCCGCACACATAGTCGCGGCCTGCCAGCATTGCTTCCAGCGCATCGACCGCAAGCTCGAAGCTGCCGAACCCGAGCATGCGCCGGGCTTGCGGATCATCGCTCGACCATCCCATCCGCTGGGAGATGCTCGCCTGCTCTAGCGGCCCGGCGACGAAAAACAGGTAACGGAAATAGTCCGCTTTCTCGTGGGCTTCGGGCAGCAGCCCGGCTTCCGGGTGCATCTCGGCCAGATAGTGGCAGATCGCGGCGCACTCGGTGACCACGTGGTCGTGGCCAGCATAGTGGTGAACCAGCGTGGGCACCTTGGCCATCGGATTGGCTTTCAGGAATGCCGCAGGCTTGCTCTCGCACGGGCCGTATTCGACAATCACCTGATCGTAGCGCGCATCCACCTCGTGCAGCGCCCAGCGGGCAATCCGCCCCCGGCTCATCGGATTGGTGTAGAGCGTGTAATCAGCCACGAAATCTCTCCGCAGTTCGGTCGCTTTCGAAGACGGCTATGCCAGCTACTGCCGCATCGCCCAGCGCAGGGTTCTGCCCAGTGCGCGGGTGGTCGCACGCGCGGGCAGAGCGGTGAGGCCGGGGCGGTGCAGCCCCAGCATCGAACGGGCGAACGGCGGCAGCAGCATCACCGCTTCGGCCGCAATCGCCTGCTGCAACGCCGCCGGAAAGCCTTGTGGGCGAATCGCGAGGACGAACTGCGCGATCTCGCGCGCTTCCTTCGAGGTGGTCAGTTCCTGCCGGAACTCGCGCATGATCGCCTCCGCCTCGGCGACACTGGTTGGCACCGGATCGGCGTGGAGCGCGCGACCGATCACCGCCATCTGCGCGTAATATTCGTCCTGCTCGGCACGCGGCATGTCGGGGCGGGCGTGTCGCAGGTATCCTTGCAGGAAGCTGGAGGCTTCTGCGATGTGGACCCAGGCCAGCGTGCGCGGGTCGCCTGCGGAATAGGGCGTGCCATCGGGCAGCGTGCCGGTGATCTTGCGGTGGATCTGGTTGACCCGGGCGATCGCCTCCTGCGCGCGGTCGCGATGGCCGAAGGTCGTCACGGAGATGAACTGCGCGGTGCGATGGAAGCGCCCCTGCGCATCCTCGCGGAAGTTCGAATAGTCGAGCACGCCCTGCAAAGCGGCGGGGTGCAGCATCTGCAGGAAAAGCCCGCGAATACCGCCGATCATCATCCCCATCACGTCCGCGTGGACCATCCGGATCGGCGAATCCTTCGCGAACAGCGCTTCGTCCGATGGCGGATCGCGGGTTTCGGGCACCTTGCCCTGGTTGAACGCCGCACGCACCTGCTGGACAATCGCGTTGCGAAGCGGATCGAGCGGATCGGGGCGGGGTGTTGCCATCTCGTCGCAGACTATACCGCGTGATCGGGGATTGGAAATCCATCGCGCAAAGCCCGCTTGCTAGGCCCGCGCAACACCTCTAGGTCCGCGGGTGATGAGCGACGACAAGACCTTCAATCCGACCGAAAGCACCATCCTCGCCGCGACCGACACCACGGTCGACGTGCGCGAGACCTTCGGGATCGACATTGACTGGCAGGTGCCTGCCTTCAGCAAGGCGGACGACCGCGTGCCCGATCTGGACGAGACCTATGTCTTCGATCCGGACACGACGATGGCGATCCTCGCGGGCTTCGCTTTCAATCGCCGCGTGATGGTGCAGGGCTATCACGGCACCGGCAAATCGACCCATATTGAACAGGTCGCCGCACGGCTGAACTGGCCGTGCGTGCGGATCAACCTCGATGCGCATATCAGCCGTATCGACCTGGTCGGACGCGACGCGATCGTGCTGCGCGACGGCCTTCAGGTCACCGAATTTCGCGAAGGCCTGCTGCCGTGGGCGCTGCAGCACCCGGTCGCGCTGGTGTTCGACGAATATGACGCTGGCCGGCCCGACGTGATGTTCGTGATCCAGCGCGTGCTGGAGGCGGAGGGCAAGCTGACCCTGCTCGACCAGAACCGCGTGATCCGCCCGAACCCGGGTTTCCGCCTGTTCGCGACCGCGAACACCGTCGGTCTGGGCGATACCAGCGGGCTGTATCACGGCACGCAGCAGATCAACCAGGGCCAGATGGACCGCTGGAACGTGGTCGTCGGGTTGAACTATCTGCCCGCCGAGACCGAGCAGACGATCGTCTCCGCCAAGGTGCCGGAGATGGAGAAGAAAACCATCGCCGACATGGTCAAGGTCGCCGATCTGAGCCGTCAGGGCTTCATGAACGGCGATATCTCCACCGTGATGAGCCCGCGCACGGTTATCACCTGGGCGCAGAACACCGCGATCTTCAAGGATATCGGCTTCGCCTTCCGGGTCAGCTTCCTCAACAAGTGCGACGAGGCTGAGCGGATGCTGGTGGCGGAATACTACCAGCGCGTGTTCGGCACGGACCTGCCCGAAAGCGTCGTCGCGCAATAGCCGCGCGGCGCTGCCGGGCTGGGGCCGTCCGCCTCAGTCCGCGTCGGCCTCGTCCAGATAGCGGGCCTTGATCGCCTTCCATTTGGGCTCGTCGCGGTCGTTGCGGATCATGATCGCCTCGACCTCGTCGAATTCCTCCAGCCCCAGCGCATCGGCCACGCTGATCGGGAAATAGATGCTCTCGTCGGTGTCGCAACGCACGCCGTAGGCGCCCTGATTTTCGTTGCTGGTGGTAATGATGCAGGCCGATTTGGCTGCCATTATCGGAGTTCCTTTTTGGTAGATTGGTAGCTTCGTAACCGGCGGAAATTAGCGCGGCGTGGCTGAGCGGGCAAGCAGCGTGCATGCGCACTCGCACGCATCGTCTGGTGTGGTTCATGTGGTTCTTGTATTCAGGCGCACATGGCATCACCGCGAGGGACATGGCGCGACGACGAGGAGGATGAAGCCGGGCCTGTCGGGCACACCGGCTATTACTCCCTGTCCGAAAGCATGATCGACGATCCGTGGGAGGAAGACGACCCTGATTTCGCCGACGAGCGCCCGCGCGGACCTGGCCTGTGGCCCGCGCTGTGGGATCGCGGGATCGATATCCTGACCGCGCACAGCACGCGGTTCTGGGCGATCCGGGGTACGGCGGCGTTCCTGTTCCTGCTGATCCTGATCGTTATCTGGCTCGCGATCACGGCCCCGCTGTCCAAGTCTCTCGAACCGATCGCCCCGCCGCAGATCACGCTGCTTGCGGCGGACGGCACCCCGATCGCGCGCAATGGCGCTGTTTATGACGAGCCGGTCGATGTGGACCGCCTGCCCGATCATGTGGTGAACGCCTTCCTCGCGACCGAGGACCGACGGTTCTACGACCACTGGGGCGTCGATCCGCGCGGCCTTGCACGCGCGACGATCAACAACTGGACGGGTGGGCCCACGCAAGGTGGCAGCACGATCACGCAGCAGCTGGCTAAGTTCACCTTCCTGACGCCCGAACAATCGCTCTCTCGCAAGGCGCGCGAGATGCTGATCGCGTTCTGGCTGGAAACCTGGCTGACCAAGGACGAGATCCTCGAGCGCTATCTCTCCAACGCCTATTTCGGCGACAACACCTACGGCCTGCGCGCGGCGAGTCTGCACTATTTCTACCGCCAGCCGGAAAAGCTTAAGCCCAATCAGGCGGCGATGCTGGCCGGCCTGCTCAAGGCGCCATCGGCCTACGCTCCCTCGCAGCATTACCAGCGCGCGGTCGAGCGGATGGGCGCGGTCAAGGTGAGCCTGGTCTCCGCCGGCTACATCACGCAGGAAGAGGCGGACGCGATGCGCCCGCCGCCGCTCGACATGCGGCTGACCAACGACCTGCCAACGGGCACATATTTCGCCGACTGGGCGCTGCCCGAGGCGCGCGACCGTGCATCGCCGGGCTATGCCCAGCAATCGCTCACCACCACGCTCGACGCGCGGCTGCAGAACATTGCGCGCGACGTGATCGCCGGAGCGGGGCTGGGCAATGCGCAGGCCGCGCTGGTCGCGATGCGTCCCAATGGGGAAGTGGTCGCGATGATCGGGGGGACCGATTATTCGCAAAGCGCCTTCAACCGCGCGACCATGGCCACGCGTCAGCCGGGATCGACCTTCAAGACCTTCGTCTACCTCGCCGCGCTGCAGGAGGGCTACGAGCCGGACGATCCGATCGGCAACCGGCCCTTCACGCAAGGGAGCTATCGCCCGGAAAACTACGACGATCGCTATTCCGACTTCCTCACGCTGGAGCAGGCCTTCGCCAAATCGAGCAATGTCGCCACCGTGCGCCTGTTCAACGAGGTCGGCAGCGATCGGGTGATCGGCCTTGCCCGCGACCTCGGCATCAACAGCCCGATCGCGCGCGGCGACCCCAGCGTGGCGCTGGGCACCGCAGGCATGTCTCTGATGGAGCTGACCGCCGCCTATGCGGGAATCGCGGGCAATTCCTACCCCGTACGCCCGACGGCGTTCGTGCGCGAACCGGTCGGCCTGTGGGACCGGATCTTCAACGCGCCACGCAGCATGTCCGCCTCGAGCCACCGGGAGATCGAGCAGTTGCTGCGCACCGCGATCAACAATGGCACGGGCCGCGCCGCGCAGCTGCCGGGGCCCAACTTCGGCAAGACGGGCACCACCCAGAACAACCGCGATGCGCTGTTCGTCGGCTATGCGGGCGATCTGGTGGTAGGCGTTTGGATCGGCAATGACGACAACACGCCGCTCAAGGGAATCAGTGGTGGCGGGCTGCCGGCGCGCATCTGGAAGGCATTCATGCGCCGGGCGCAGGGCAGCGGCGATGCGGCGCCAGCGCGTCGGCGCAGCCCCAACGCGCCGGTCCAGCCGCTCGACGTGCCCGATGCGCGCGACATTCCGACCTCGATCGAAGAGGATGGGGTGGAGATCACCACCGACGAAAGCGGGATCACCATCCGCGAGGCACCGCCGATCGACGCGCCGACCGATGCGCCGCGGCCTGCGCCGGAGATTGCGCCTTTGCGTGAGGAGGAACCGGCACCGGCGAACTGATCGCTCCGTCGGTCTGCCTCAGTCGGCGTCGGGTTCGCTCCGGGCGATCATCACGTTCATCACCGCGCTTGCCCGCGGTCGGTCGCGCTCTTCCTGCCATGCCTCGACGGTCACGTTCGCACTCCGGCGGCCGAGCTTGGTGATCCGCGCCTTGGCGAACAGCGGTTCCTTCTTCGCTGCGGCGAGGAACTGCACGGTGATGTTGATCGGCTTGAGCTGGGCATGCTCGCCGCGCTCGTGCAGCGCCAGCCGCAGCAGCGCGTAGGCCGCGGTTTCCATCAGCCCGCTGGTCGCGCCTCCGTGGAAATGGCCGGGACGCCCTTCGATCGCGTCGATGCCGGAAACACACAGCACCGGCACGCCGTCTTCGAAGCCGGAGACTTCGATGCCGAGCGAGCGGGCATAGTGCGACAGAAGGTCGATCTCGGGTTCGCCGGTGTCAGTCATTCTTCGCCCCCGCCGGATTGAAATCGCCGATGGTCATGTAAACCGCCGCCATCGTCGCCACCGGATCGTCAGGATCGCCGTCATGCGCGATCCCGCGCACGAAGGCGGCAGAGCGCGTGGTGCGGTAACATTCGCACCGCGCAATCACATCCGCCCGCTCGCCCGCCGGGCGCTGGTAGTCGACCCGCATGTCGAGCGTTGCGATCGGCACGAACCGCTGGGCGCGGGTCCAGATCGCGAT
>CEOS01040505.1_pt1 | contig 16047 bp, 17 predicted proteins | sample 530601 | NCBI WGS metagenome assembly CEOS01 (sample SAMEA2620666, study PRJEB7988) | marine metagenome | biome: marine biome (ENVO:00000447); feature: mesopelagic zone (ENVO:00000213); material: "saline water (ENVO:00002010), including plankton (ENVO:xxxxxxxx)" | depth 1000 m
CTTTAGTTTACGTTTTCGTCATTCCTTGCTTGACAAGGAATCTCACCCTGCTTGGGGCTTTTTCAGCTTTCTTTTTTCAATTCCCCACTATGGCTTCGATTCATTTTTCTGTTGAAAAATCACTCAGCCGCCGTTAAAGTTGAGGTCACTGAGTGATTTCGTAGAAATCGTATCGAAGTGCCCGGTATTATAGCCGTTAGCTTTTCTCGCTTCTAACAGCGTAGTGGTCTAGCATCTATTTTCTAATTTCTAACTTCTTTTCATTGGCGTTTAATTTTAAAAGTTTCTATACTGCATTTTAATCGCACCCAATAGAATTCCCCCTTTTGGGCTAGGGGAAAATTCCCACCCCTCACCACAGCAAAACGTAGGGTTGACCGTGGTTTCCCGGACTAGCCGAATGGCGTATCCATATAAAAAAGTAGAGTCTAAAATTGCAAAAACAACAAAAAATTTAAGAAGAATGGCTTTGAAAGAAGTCTAAAAGAAAGGGCGTGAGACTTCCATAATTAAACCGAGGCCTGGTAAAACCTAATCACAATCGATGGAAAAAACTCACGCCCGGGTCGTGAGCATTTTGCTTCTCCTCTCGTGATTTGTTTGAAAATTACCAGTTTTCGGTTTGAGATTCAAAGCGAATGCTTCTAATATTTTACTTTAAGAAGTTTCGCAAATATACTATATGTTAGATCAAATATAACAAAATATTTAATACATACCTATAGGTATGTGTAATTTTAAATGTTAATCCCTTAATTCACAAGTCAACTATATAAAGAATGTCTTCAGAAATAGTAATAAGGGAAATTGATTTTAGAATTATCAGGAGATTAAGAGAGGCAAGAATTTTGAGTGGAAAGACTCAGCTCTCATTGGCTCAAGATATAAATGTTTCTGAAGGTTTTATAGGTAATTTAGAAAACCTAAAGCAACCTAAGAAGCTGAATTTGAATTTAATTCATAAGATAACAAAGGGATTGAATCTAAAGTCCTATTCGGATTTATTACCCCAAGTGATTGTAGAAAATGATTATGTTAGGATTCAGTTTGAAACTCTTAGAATTCCTAAAGAAAAGGAAGTTGATGAGAATGGTAATGTCATCGAAAACATCAAAATTACTTCTTTTAAAGAAATTTCTCTCTCGGAAGTAGAGAAACTAAAGGAAGACAAAAAGAAAGGCAAACATAAGGATTTGATTATTTATTAATTGGTACTAAAAAATGTTTTTTGAGGTAAACCGTAATGATAAATAAATCCCCTTGATTAGATTTATTTTGTATAACCTATTGCTTTTTTTGTTGTATTTAAGTTTTGCTCAATTTGAAAAGAAAATTATGGAAGATAATACAGTAAAAGTAATATTAGCTATTCTAACAATTATTGCAACAGTTGTAGGTGGAGCATTAATTTCTATCCGGAAAACTAAGAAAAGAAATACAAAATCAAATCAAGAAAATATTAATATAAACGGAGACGGAAATAAAATTATAGGTGGAGACGATAATTCAAAAAATTGATGGCTAGAAGAACTAATCAAAGTCATAATAATGTAAACGGTAATAATAATAAAATAGTTGGAGGAGATGATAAATCAACTACAAATATCAATAATTACGGCTCTACTGGAAAATTGGCTACTTTATTTAAAAAATTGAAAGAATGCTTTGATAATAATGATGAAATTGAAAAGATTTCAAATGACTTAAAGAGATATACTAATAGAAGAGATACTAAGGGGTTAGAAGAAAAGCTTAGGGAAGCTGATAAAAGTTATTTGTATGAAGATTTTGCCTGGTTAAAACAGGAGTTTTATAAGAAATTAGTCTTATACCAAAATTATGAGCCAGCACAGGATATTTTTGCATATATATTAGCAATAGTTTTAGAAAAGAATATTAACGTTATTAAACCAATGATAAGAGAGGATGCTAAAGAAAGTGATATTCTTTCAGCAATTTCAACAGAAATCGTAAATCCTATTTTAAATTTAATTGAAGCAGAGGGATGCAACGACATCATAGGTTTATCTTCAACAGAAATTCAAGGTATGTTTCATTACTTAACAGGTAATTGCCATATAAACTGGGTTGTATGATTGTTTACCAAAAAGCTTACGATTTATACCATACTGTATATAGAATGATGAAATTATTAGCCCATTTTAAAGGAGATGGTCTAATAGAAATAGATCGTCTGAGAATATGGGATTATTACCTTTTATATCCTAATAAAATGAATAATATAAAACTTACAAGGAAAGAAAAGGATATTAAAAAGGTTATAAAAAACTTTATCTATAGTGAAGATAACCCATATGAAATTATTCTCAATGACCGTAAAATGTTTGAAAAAATAAAGCCTTATCAAATGGCAGCAATTAAATGTCTAGCATCATACGGAATAATAAATAAAAATTACTTGAGTGAAAATAAAATTTCAAATATTTCCAGAGATATTTTTGATAATTACGAAGATGATTTCAAAAATCTAAGTGTTAAGGAAGAAAATGCAATTAAATTACTTACCAGTCATTTCTATCAAATGTCTTTATTTGGTAAAGATGGACTCAAAAACAGAACTGGTTTATTAGAAAGCAAATATGATGCATAACAACCTTTTTATAAATAGAATGATTATTTATACCAATGATGGGCAAATTGCTTATAATGAAAATTTTCATAGAGGTGTAAATATCATTAGAGGTAATAATAGTAGCGGAAAATCGACTATAACTCACTTCATTTTTTATGTTTTAGGAGGAGCTTTTAACGATTGGGTTAGAGAAGCAAGACAATGTTCTTTTGTCATCGCTGAAGTAGAATTAAATGGAGCAACCTTAACTTTGAAAAGGGAAATTAATTTGAATAAGCTTGGAAAGGCCAGCAAAACAGAAGGGTTATATATCTATTGGGGAGAAATAAAAGAGGCATTAAAGGATAATGAAGACTGGAAAAAATTCAATTTTAATAAAACAGATAACAGAAAAAGTTTCTCTAACGTTTTATTCGAAAATTTAGATCTACCAATAGTTAAGGGTGAAAATAATATTACTTTTCATCAGATTTTAAGATTATTGTATGTTGATCAAGAATCACCTACAAACTCACTTTTCTATTATGAGGAATTTGATACAAACCTAACAAGAGAAACTGTCGCTGATCTATTGTTAGGGGTTTATAACCAGAAACTATATGATAAGAAACAAAGAAAAGTTGAAGCTGATAAGGAGTTTGATGATGTGAAAAGAGAGATTAAGGTTATAAAGAGATTTATTCAGAACCCTTATGATTTAATTCCAAGTAATCTTAGTCTTAGAATTTCAGAAAAGGAAAAAAGAATTAACGAAATAGAAAATGAAATCATTCTATTAAAAGAGGAAGAAAAAAAGGTTAGGTATACAAAGAAAACAAAATTAGAATTTGAAAAGCTTACGGAAGAAGCAATTAATCAGAGACAAAAAGTGGTTCACTTAGAGAAAAAAATTAGAGCTTATAAATATGAAATAGAAGATACTGAATATTTTATAGAAGCTTTGAAAAATAAACTTAAAGCTCTAAATAAATCTATATTAACCAGAGATTTATTGGGTAATTTTCCTTTAGAAAATTGCCCAGAATGTCTTTCTCCTATTGAGCCTATTGAAGATGATAATGTATGTAAATTGTGTAAAACTGAAATTGATGACAGTTTTGGTATTACTCAGGCAAAAAAAATAGAACAAGAAATTGATTTTCAAATCAAAGAATCTCAAAATCTAACTTCAATTAAGAAAAGACAATTACTAGAATTAGAAGCGACGCTTGAAACTAACCAGTTAGAATTGTTTCATATTCAGAGAAAAGTAAATAACAGTATAAATGAGGTCAAAAGTGTTAGAGAGGAAAAAATAGATGAACTATATACTGATAAAGGATTCGTTGAGGGAGAAATAATACAATTACGAACTCTTTATGAAAATGCAGAGGTTTACCAAAAACTAGTTAAAACTCAATCTGACTTGGAACAGGAACTTGAGGGGCTCAGATTTGATATTAGTGAAATTACCGCTAAACAAGAAAAGTTAAAAGCTGAAGTAAAAGCTGTTATTGAAAGTGAAGGAGTTTATCTTTTAAATAATGATTTAAAGCGTCAAGATGACTTTTTTGAAGCAGAAGAGTTCCATATTGATTTTAGAAATAATTTAGCCTATATTTCAGATAAAGAAGCAAAGTATTCTGCTAGTTCAAGTTTTTACCTTAAAATATCTGCAAGGTTTTCAATATTCTTGGCTTCATTAGAAGTAGATAATATGAGGTATCCAAGGTTTATTTTCTGTGATAATATGGAAGACAAAGGAATAGAGAAAGTAAGGGCAGAGAATTTTCAAAGAATCTTAGTTTCGGAAGCTGAGAAGTACGATTGCGAAAATTATCAAATGATTTATACCACATCATTTATTCCCGAAGAATTAAATGTTGACAAATATACTGTCGGAGATTATTATACGAAAGAAAACCCAAGTTTGAAAAATGTATAGGCAAAGTTCCATTATAAATTATATGCATAATAAAACTAACGCTCCCCAATTTTAATAACAAACAGGATTAGATATTTTAAGGGAAACCGTAATATAGTCCAAATTAATTAGATAAATTTAAAGTCTTGATAACCGGAAATTGAAAAGGATATAAACGTATTTTTAAGTGGATATAATGTTTTAGCAACAATATGACCAAAGAAGAAGAAATAGAAATCGTACACGGAAAAGGAACACACGCAGTTATTCTTGGTGCTGGTGCAACTTATGCTTCAGCTTTAAGAAATCCCGAAAAAAATGGGAAAACTCTTCCTTTAATGTGGAATGTAATCGATGTTGTCGGTTTAACTAATGTCGTGAATGACTTGCCAAAAGAATATCAACTGCATAAAGAAGATTTTGAAAAATTTTACAGCTTATTAGCTAAAGACAGCAAGTTTAATGCAGAAAGAGAGTATATTGAAAAAGTAGTTTATAAATACTTTAAAGAACTAGATTTGCCAGATGAACCGACTATTTATGATTATCTAGTTCTTTCTTTAAGATACCAAAAAGACATAATTGCAACTTTTAACTGGGATCCATTTTTATACAAAGCCTATCTAAGAAATGGAGAGTTCACAGATAGTCCTGGAATTCTATTTTTACACGGTTGCGCTTCATTAGGTTATGACAAATCAAATGGTTCTTCTGGTCCAGCAGGTTGGTTTTCAAAAGAAACTAAAAAAGAATTTGTACCAACTAAATTATTGTATCCCGTTAATAAAAAAGACTACAATAGTGACCCTTTTATATACGGACAGTGGGAAGCACTTGCAAATCGACTTAAAGAAGCCGAAAGAGTTACTGTTTTTGGTTATTCAGCACCTAAAACAGATGTTGAAGCAATAGAACTTTTACAGAATGCTTGGGGAGACGTTGACCAAAGGGCAATGGAAGAGTTTGAATTTATTGATATACAAGAAGAAGATAAACTTTTAAAATCTTGGAAAACATTTGTGCATACTCATCACTATCATTACTGTAATGATTATTTTGATTCTTCACTTGCCTTACATCCAAGAAGAACTGTTGAAAGTTATCATCATTGGGCAATGCCTAGAACACCAAATGAAGCATTTCAAGATGGAAATCAGATTCCTGACAATTTTAGGACTTTAGAAGAGCTTTGGAAATGGCACGAACCGCTCATAGAAGCTGAAAAAAGATTCTATGAATAAAATGTCATTGAAAATAAGTCAAACTAAGAAGCCTTATTTAAGGCCAGATTATAAACCAAAAAATTGGTGGCAGCGCAATTGGGTTGAGTTGATTACGATTTTGGTTGGTGTGATTATTATTCATATTTTTTTACTTTTTAAAGCTTTTAGCGGTAATGCATTAGACTCAGCGAATGCAAGTGAATTTGGGAGTTTCATAGGTGGATATATGGGAACCCTATTTGCTCTAGTTAGTGTTATTTTTCTATATACAACTTTAAGAGACCAAAGGAGAACTTCTGAAATTGAGAAGTTTGAAACACGCTTTTTTGAATTAATCAGACTGCATAGAGACAATGTTCAAGAAATAACGCTAAAAACGCAGAATGGAAAGAAGATTTTCGTACTCTTTATAAGAGAGTTCAGAGAAATAATGCTAATTGTCAAAGATGTTTTTAAATACGAGAAGCTAGATAAAAAACAAGTTATTGAAATTTCGTACTTGGCATTTTTTTATGGAATTGGACCTAATTCTACAAGGATATTAAAAAATTCACTTTCCGGTTATGATAACACTAAAGTGAAAAAATTGACTAAAGAACTAGAATCACAAAAACAAAAAGTAAAAAAAGAACGAAATTTTAATTATGTACCGTTTGAAGGACATCAATCAAGATTAGGTCATTATTATCGGCATCTGTTTCAATCAATTGCTTATTGTCATAATAAAAAAATTGATATTGATAAATACGAATATATCAAGTTAATTCGAGCTCAGCTCTCTAATCACGAACAGGCACTTTTATTTTTGAACTCAATTTCTAAACTCGGAAAACCTTGGAAAGATGAGAATTTAATTAAAACATATCGTTTGATTAAAAATATCCCAAAAGATTTTTTTGATCCTAAAAAAGAAATTGATATCAAGGAATTATATCCTGAAATGATATTCGAATATGAAGAAAATACTGTAGCCAAAGATTTATAAAAATAATAGCGGTTTAATCTCTAAAACGAAACAAAGTAAATATGAGAATGTCTGTGTTTAACCGAAAATTAAGTGCCTAAAATCCTAATAGTATTATACTGGACCATTAGAAATAATTAAAACCTACCGATATGAAAACAGCATTACTAAACCTAATCTTAATTTTTTCATTGACCTGCTCATACTCACAAGAGGTGGGAGGAGACAAGCTAACTAAAAATATTGAATACGGTAAACCAATCAATCAATTGAATTATCTATCAATTGATGTCGACAGAGTTTTTGTAGGAGAGATTGAAAAGAATTTTTTGGATTTTGAAGGAAAGAAGAAAGAAATATTGGTTACCTGTGAGATTAAAATTGGAAATGAATCAATGAAATATGTACTAGGAGTTTATAGAGATATCGATTCCAGAGAAAATATTCCAATAAGACAAAAAAATATTCTCAATGATTATTATTTACAAGATGATTTAATAAGTGTAAGAATAGAGATGTGGGAAATTGACAAAGGAGAAAACAGTAAATTACTTACTATGGTGGAATCGCTAAGTGATAAATTTAATTCTGTTTATGGTGGAATCGGACAACAGGTTGGAAAAATTACTAAAAATGTAATTGAAGTTTTTAATCAAATTAATGATGATGATAAAATTCTTTCAATGGATATCGATTTTCATATTGCTCGAAACGAAAGTGACTATGCTGAACTACTTAAACAAGGTAGGTACGCTTTAAGTACAGCACAATACTTAGTTATGGATGACCCAAAGGTAGACTCAAAAAAGGTTATCAAAAATAAAAGGTCTAAGAAATCAAGATTACTCGTAAAAGAAGGTTTCGTACCAATTGGTATTGATACTTCAAATGTTTCTAAGGTTTACTTCTCTTTTGTAAGCGCTGGAAGACCAAATCTTAGCAAATATGGATTTTATGCATATGAAGACAATGCTTTAGTTGAACTTCAAAAAGGTAGAAGAATGGACCAAGAAGGAGTTGAACGTGATTTGGAAAAAGCTCTTGATGACATAAATAAAGTAGGTAATAATATTAGTGAAGAAGACAAATTATCCCAATTTAATTATATTAATGTTCTTAGAACACTTAGCTATATTCAAAATAGAAAGTTTAGGAGAGAAGAAGAATTATCTAAAAATGAATTAATTGAATTGGTCGAATCTGAATATAAGATTGTTATAGAACAAGAAAAAAATTTAGGTTATGACGCAAAACAAATACTGGATTCATATCAGTACAAAAATTACCTAACAAGTAAGAATAGTATTGCTACTTGGTTAGGAGATAATAAAAAATAACTTTTGCAAACACTATATAATAACAATTACGGCTTAGTTTTCACCGGTCACAACCGCACAAGCATAAAAGTCGGGAATTTCGTCTGTCTTAGTTTCTAATCAATCTTTAAATAAATTTTATTTAGGACCGTTATAAATTATTATGAAAAAAACTAATTCGTCAAAAATCTTTCAGGAACTTGTTAAAAAAACTAGTTATAAAGATAAAGACTACACCAAGTTGATTAGTCTTACCAATATGACATTTTTTCTGGGAGCTGGATTTTCAAAATCTTGGGATTTAAAGTATCCAAATGGCCAAGAGCTCTTCTCATTGGATAGAGAAGATATGTCAGACGATTTTACTGATTTTTTACTTAGCATTGGCTATTCTGATTTGAAAAGTATTGGATTTAATGAATTTAAAGAAATTGCCTACCAAATAAGTATGCAAAAAAAATATCCTTCTCTTAGAAGAAGGTATATCGATGAATACAATTTGCAGATTATTGAAAATGAAATTTGCTCTATTATTACTAAAAGATTTAATAAACTAATTCCTCTAAATTATATTGAGAATGCATCTAAAAAATTAGAGTTAGAAAAGAGTCCGAATCAAAATCAAAAAAATATTGTTTCATTTTTCAGCTGGTTAGAATCTCATACTACAGGAGATACTGACCAAATTCCAGAAGGATTAAGAATTAATTTTATTACCACTAATTACGATTTTTTGATAGAATCAATACTAGACGAAACGCTAGGGTCAGACGATACACATTTAATTTATGCTTATCGAGGTTTTACACCTAAATCCACAAATAAAGCTAAAACGCCTACGACAATTCATCGACATTGGTTGGTTCAAAATTTAATTAAATTGAACGGAGGCTTTGAGATATTTGGTTCCGACGAAAAAGGATTTAATGTTGACTATACAAATAAAACTGCTAGAGAATTAAACCGTAATGCACCTATATTAATTCTTCCAAATAGAGAACAAGATTATACAGGCAAATATTTCCAAACTATATTCCCTAAGGCGGTTAGAACCTTACAAGAAACAAAAATATTGGTTATTGTAGGTTATAGTATTCCAGATGAAGACGCTTTAATCAGATTGCTTCTCAGACAATTTGCAGAAGAAAATGTGGATGGAACTGAGAAAGTTATTTTTTTCATTGATTTAATGAATGAAGATGAGCAAATTCAAAAATTAGAAAGTGTTTTTCCATATCATAATATGGCAAGAAGACGGTATAATATAATACCATTCAAGGGAACTTTTAACGATTGGATAAACGAAATAATGGCAATAAATAGCAATGTATAACACTGTATCCTATAAAAAGCAATAATCCAGTTCTGTAAAAATAATAAGATGCTTGAAGAAATTAAGAAGTCTGGAAAACCTTATGTCTTTAGATATAGACCTGACAATGATTTTACTTTAGACGAAATAAAAGAATCATATATTTATTTTCAAAAACGTGAACTGTTAAACGATCCCTTCGATTCTACACCAGATTTAATAGATCTAAAAAATATCGATATAAAGAAATTATTCAATGCTTTTGAAGTAAAAATAGGAAAGCAAAAAATAGACTACATCGAAAAAAGATTAAGTTCAAGACAGTTAGAAAAAACAATTAAAGAATCAATTCCTAATTTCATTAATAAACACGGCATAGCTTGTTTTTCAATGCTTCCTGGTATAAATATGCCTTTATTGGCGAATTATGCTAATAATCATAAAGGATTATACCTGCAATATAATATGGATTTAGATCCAAATCTTTTTAAGGGTATTAGACTTATGAACTATCAGGATGAATTAAAGAAAATTCCAATTGAGCTGCTAGAAAATGAAAATGATATTTTTGAAATTTTTTATCTGAAGCAAGAAAATTGGGCCTATGAAAAAGAATTGAGATTAGTAAAAGAGAACTTTGGGAAATATTCTGTAAATAGAAATGCTTTGAGGAATATTATATGTGGTTATAATTGTTGTGACGAATATATTGATAGTATACTAGATTCTAATAAACAGAATAAACACGTTTCTGTTTGGAAAATGGAAAAGCCTACAGAACATAACAGACTGAAATTAGATCTAATAAAGTAAGTCTATTTATCTTCTGGGATTTAATTTTTGGTAAGTACTACTTTAATAATACCCATCCTAATAAACAATATGAATAACTACAACCACACTATGTAGTTTTTCTATTCGCTACTGGAGTTTTTTTATTAGTTAAACGAGCTTCTTGGAAGTATTTTAAGGGAAACCGTAATTATAATTTAATTAGATATATTTAAAGTGTTGATAACTAGGTATTAAAAAAAGATAAAGGCGTATTTTTAAGTGGATATAATTTATTAGGTACAATTTAATGATAGAATCAGAGAACAAAATAATATACTTGGAAGATAAAGAACCGAAGGTTTCTTTAAAAGTTAATCAACCACAGAATTTTTATAAATATTATTCCTTATCCAATTATTCTGTAGAAAATTTAAAAAATAATAAAGTACATTTTTCTCATCCTTATAATTTAAATGATATTATGGATGGAAATTTGCAACTTTGGGATTTAGAAGAATTTTACCAAGATTTTTTAAAGGAATCAAAAATTCAAATGGACGAATTTACCTTTAGAAAAGAAATAGTTCAAAATCATTCGTTTGAATATTATAAGCATCGAGGGGTTCTATGTTTGACAGAAAGTTTCAACAATAAATTATTTTGGCCTCACTATACCTCTGAACAAGGTTTTTGCATAGAATTTGATTCAACTAAGTTTTTAAAATCATTCTCAAATGAAGAAATTCTAATTTTCCCGATTTCTTATGAGCCTTTAAAAAAGATAAATTTCAATAAATATATAGAGAAAGAGATTGTAGATGGAAAAGCAAATATTAACGCTAAACTACCTCTCCTATATGCTTTATCTTATAAAGATACGATTTGGGAGTATGAAAAAGAATGGAGAATATTACTAAGAAAGAAAAATTTAGGTGAAGTTTCTCATCCTTTGAATCCAATTAGTGATGAAAAATTTAAAGAAGAAAAAGAGAATTTAAAACTGCGAAATATTTCATTTTTTAAAAACTCACTTAGCAAAATTATTTTGTCTAATCTGTTTTTTCACAAAAATAGATTCAATAGTCAATTTAGAAAGGAAGGAATTGATACTTATACTTTTAGAGATAATGAAATGAATGACGATAGCATATTATATCAATTTTTAAATTTTATTAAATCTGAACATAATGATAAAATATACCAACTAGACAGAGATTTTGATAAAGAAAATAATCGCTTCTTAGGCAAATTATATTATAAAATAAAAATTATAGAATTGGACTTTAAAAAGATTATTATCGAACGAACATTAGCATAAGCTAATAATCCCAGCAATTCCTAATCCAAATAGCCGCCTATAAGCGGTTTTATTATTTAAAGTAGGTTTGTTGCTATTCAAGAATAATGCTTCTTGAACTTTTTTAAGGGAAACCGTAATGGGAATTGGGGATTTTTGGTTAGTTTTATGGGATGTATAGGTGTACAATGATGCTTAACACTTATATCTGAAATAAAGTTAGAATAAATTTTTTGAAAAAATTGGAATCGAATCAATTAGAATCTCAACTGGATCAATATCTGCGAATTAGAAATTCATTAAATAAATCTTTATTATCTGAAAATGAAATTAAAACTGAATCTGAAGCACTAATTAATTTAAAGCAAAAGTTTAGATCTGAGACACTTGACCAGAATAAAATTTTTGAAAAAAAGGAAGCATTAATTAATAATCTTAGCTTAATAAAAGAATCTGTAGAGTGCTTATCTCAAAATTATCCTGGTGCTGGCTTAAGTAAATCTCAAGGTTATAGTAATGGAGGAATTGAATTATTTAAAAGATTAGCTAGAGAAACTAAGCATATAATTTGTAGTAAATATAATGGTGGTTTTGGTTATTCGGATTTAAAAATTACAAAAAAATCGGATGACATTATTAGCTATTCTTCATTTATTATATTTCTCAATAACGAAATTGGACATTTAAGTGACTATGACTTTGAAAAAAACTTCCAATCTTTTGTTTCATATTACGTAGATTTTGAAAATCGAATTATATCTGATTTTAATATATAAGACCTATGCTAATACCACCAAGTTCTTTATAAACTTATAATTTTTAAGGGGAACCATAGTGTGGGTATTTGGGATTTTTGGTGAGTTTTAAAGGTATAGCATAACTTGTTATTTTCTAAATAAGCCGTTGGCGTTTTAAAAAATGAAAATATTTACTGAAAATTTGGAATATTATATTGACCAGTATGAATTGGAAAAACAAATATTTCAGTTAGGTAAAAAAATTAAAAGACGAGGCTGTATAGAGAAACCTGAATTTTTAACAATATGTCTTTGGAAATCGAGAAGACCAAAAAAGCTATATTACTTAAATTCTGATAAAGAAATTATTTCAAAATCAAAATTGGCATTTGTAGAAAAAGATGAACTCGAGAAAATTAAAATATTAACAGATTTAAAAGGTGTTCGCATTCCAACAGCATCAGCGATTTTATCTGTTTTTAATCCAGAAGTTTATCCAATTATAGATATAAGATGTGTTCAGTCATTAAACGATTTGGGAATAATAAGTTGGAAAACCATTACAGAGAAAAGTTGGATTGAATATTTGGGTATCATTAGAGGTATAGCGGAAAAAACAGGTAAAACTGCTAGACAAATTGAAAAAGGACTCTTCGCATATAACAGAATAAATTTAGACAAAGAATATATTAACTTATACAAATAGAAAATATCCTAGGCTAGAGCAGCTATCTTTTTAAGAACTAAAGGTTCAAAACTCCTACTTAACTAAGCCGCTTTAAGCGGTTTTTCTTTTTTAAAATTGTTGAATTTCAGTAATTTATTAAGGTTTAGGTATGTATTTTTAGGATAAACCGTAAAGGCATTTGCAGGTTTTTATTTAAATTAATATAGTATTAATTTAATAAAGAAACAATGGCACTCAAAACCGGACCAAAAAGAATCTCAAAATCAACAGGAAAACCAGATAGAAGACAAAGGGTTAATAAAGATACTCCTGGTAATACACCATCTTTAAAACCTCCAAAGCTTAAAAAATAGGAAGGCATCTGAATAGTGTCTTTTCAAAATTGGTGATATGGAACAGTCAAAGTCCTGTAATTTCAAAAAATCCTTTAGATTAGTATCTTAGCTAAAATGGATATATCAACTTATTGTGTTATACGAACACTCTACCTTATTTTAGAACTTGTAAATTATCTTAATTTCATAGTAATAAAAGCAATAAATGGATAGTACAACCACGGAAAAGTTATACGATTTATACTCTTATTTTGTCTTTAAAACAAGAGAAAAGTATTTTGATGATGGAAATGTAAATTACTTTTTCGACAAATATTTATTTCTAAATAATTCACAGTATAGAGTTAGCTTAATCTACGAAGATGCACAAATTATAATGGCAAGAATTTGTAAAAGTGGTCTAAAAGAAAAATTTATACCAACCAAAATTCAGAGTGATATTACGATTTTAAAAGAACATTTGCTTACCTCCATAAATATTCATTTTGACCCTTATGCAAGAATTCGATTTAATATGCATCAATTTATCGAAGAAGGTGGTAAGCCAGATATAAATATTCTTCTCGATGATGGTACAAAGAAAAAAAATCAAATATCAGCAAATGAATTTAGCGATATATTTCTGGACACATTCGACTATGGCAATGAACTTAAATTACTATCAGATGCGCAAAAAACCTATGTTCCTGTACAATTCAGGTATTTATCACTTTATAAATGGTTAGAGCTTGAGTTTAAAACTAAAGGTAGGTGGAACGACAGTTTTATATCATTTACAGATCAAGTTGAAGATGAATTCCAAAAGAGAAATTTCTCAAAGAAAAAATTCTCAAACTATTTACACGATATCCGAGATAAATGTGCTCACATAAAATCAAATAGTGATGCTTTAGGAGTAACAAGTTTATCCTATGAAGATGAGAAGAAAGTAATAGAGTTTACGAAATTTTTGTCAATTGTTTGTATCGAGTATTTTAACCAAATAAAATTAAAGGACAAGTCTTGTAAAGTGAATTTTTTTGCTCAACAAAATATTGATTTAGCATAAAGTTTTGAAAAAACGACTATAACAATATATCCAAAGAGCTGCTTATTGCTAAACTGACAATTATTTTATAAGTAGGAAGCTAACAAATCGCTTGATTTGGCTTTTTGAACAGAAAAGGTTGAAATAAATGTAATATATTCATATAATAATTATTTTATGCAATGTCAGAAAGAGAAATTTTAGTAAAGAATATAATTAACGAATTTTCTACTTTACAAATTAAAATTAGTAAGTACAACAAACTGAATTTAACTGACCTAAATATTTTTTCTGAATATTTTTTTGCAAAGATTTTGAATGAAATTTTCCGATACAACCTAAAACCGTTCAAGAAAATTAATAATCCTGCCATTGATCTAGAGGATAGAGAAAATGGTGTTGCTTTTCAGATTACTTCAGATAAAAGGAAAAGTAAAATTCAAAAAACTCTTGATGGATTTCGTAAACAAAAACTCTCATTGCAGTTTTTAAGGTTAAAAATTTTGGTTCTAAATAATAAACAAAAAGAATATAAAAACTTATACACCGATATTGGAATAAATTTTAACCAGGATACTGATATAATTGACTTGGATGATCTAGTAAAAGAAATCAATGAATTACCAAATCAAAAAATAAAAACAATTCTCAATCTTTTTAAGATAGAATTTCAGGAGAAAGAAACTAATTCATTAAACAGTCTTAATAGAACAAAGAGAAATTTGAATTTAAGATTAAAGATTGAGAATGATTTAGTTAGAAGTTTATCTTATGAAGAACGAATTATTGCTGAATACCAGCCTAATATAAAGTTTCTGTATAATGATGTTTTAATTCGATCTCCAGAAGATATCCATTTTCCAGATTCAAATGATACTCCTGGAATAGGTTATTCGAGTTGGTTCAAAGCTGGCTTATATGATTTTTATGAGAGAGGAATTGAATTTATTCAATATGGTGGAACTAGAGTTTTATTTGACAAAGATGGTTATTGGGATCTAGTTAAAAGCTATGATGATCCTAGAAAAGAAAAGTATAGTATCGAAAATGCAATGGTTTACCTTCGTGTGCCATACGATTATATAGTAAAATTGGATATGAATGTAGATCCAGTTTATGGTTTACCAACCTTTTATATAAAATACAATTCTAAAAATTGTCCTTTTGAAGAACGCATATATGGTACTTGGGTAAGTGCGAAAAGAAAGGAAAAACGAAAATTATTTGATAAAAGCACAATGAGGAATTTAAAATAGCTATTTCCCGTAGCACTAAAGATTGTATAAGCTGAAAATTGAATAAGTTTCGAGCTGAATATGTCTTTTAAAGTGGTTTTTCTATTTAATTTAACCCGTATTATTATTTGGTTAATTAGTTATTGAGACTTCCAAATATATTTTTAAAGGAGGCCATAATTCTTTTGGAGGTTTCCTTATAATTTTTTGAAAGTATATTTAATCTGTTGAAGATTATATTTTTTAGTTTAAATGAGAAAATAGTGAAATGGCAAAAGAAATAGAATATGCTTTAGGGGTTATTACAAACTTTAATATCCAAAATTTTTTAAGCTATAATAATCAAACGAATGATTCTTATTTTTGGACGGATGAATTTGAGATGGGAAATCCTTTTTTCTTTTCTTCAACTCTTCTTAATAATCTAAAAGATGTTCAAGATATTTACAATAAGGCAAGTCAAATATTAAGTATATACGAGGGTATTTATAAGTTACTTGATAGAAATAAATCTTATAATAGATATTTTAGATTGACTGAACTTTATGAAGTTGATAAAAAACGTATTATTTCTCGTCCAGTTTGAAGGCTTCCCTGTTTTTGAAGGCTTCCCTGTTTTTGAAGGCTTCCCTGTTTTTCATAC
>CEOS01146026.1_pt1 | contig 16029 bp, 8 predicted proteins | sample 530601 | NCBI WGS metagenome assembly CEOS01 (sample SAMEA2620666, study PRJEB7988) | marine metagenome | biome: marine biome (ENVO:00000447); feature: mesopelagic zone (ENVO:00000213); material: "saline water (ENVO:00002010), including plankton (ENVO:xxxxxxxx)" | depth 1000 m
GACTTGGAGTGGGACTTGGGCTTTGTGCCTGGCGCGACGATCACAGCGCGTGCAGTGCACACGGGTCCGCAGTGGGTCGATGCCGCCAACACGCTCGAACTCGATAGCTGGACGCGTATCGATCTCGGTGCGCGCTACGTCTTCGCGGCGGACGACACGCCGGTCACGCTCCGCCTTTCGGCCGATAATATCACGAACGAAAAGTACTGGGCCAGCGCGTTCGACGTCTTTTCTGCCGCACTGCTGCAAGGAACCCCGCGCACAATCAAAGCCAGCATCTCTGCCGACTTCTAAGTTGGGCTGCGATGGGGCCGCTAGTGGTCAGTCCGGTCCTGGTCGACAAGGCGCAGATAGCGGACATTCGGCTTGCGACCCGTGAGCGGACATTGGTCGCATTACACCGCTGTGTGAAAGCAGTCGTTGGGTTGGAATGGAGAGAACTCCGGCGATCGGGTGCTGCTCAACCCAACATAGATCCGGCGTCGGAGGCAGCTGTAGGGTAAGCAAACATAGTCGATTTAATATCGTCCGCATTAAGCCCATGTCGGATGGCTAAGCCGAAGATATTGATCAGTTCGTCAGCGTCAGGGCCGACCAGGTGAGCCCCAAGGATGCGTCCTGTTCCAGTTTCGACCAGCACCTTGTGGCCGTAGATCTCTTCGTTCAGCCGCCTTGCCGAAAACCAACCTGGGTGCGATCCAGCATTCACCGTGAAATCCCAACCTGCCTCGTGCGCCTCGCTTTCCAGCATTCCGACCCGCGCCGCCGGCGGCTCCGTGAAAAGTGCACTAGGAACCCCACAATAGTTCGGAGCTCGGCCGCTATCTTCGAGTATGTTCTCAAGAACCACTTTGGCATCATGACTGGAGACCGGAGTCAGTGGCGGACCATTTGCAGCAGCGTCACCCGCCGCGAAGACTTTGGGGTTGCTTTGGCTTCGTAGTTGAGCGGTAAGCACCAAGCGACCCTCGTCACAGGCGACGTCTCCCGCCCCCAGATCGAGCGAACCGATCGCAGGGACTCTTCCGGCAGCGTGCACCACCAAGTCCCCTTCGATCCTGCGGTCGCCAGCATGGACGGTCAGAACGCCGCCTCTCTTCGCTACGCTGTTCACCTCGGCGTCCACGATTTCAATGCCGAGATCGTCGAAACTCGGCATGAGCCAATCGACCGTGTCAGGGTCGAAGGCTTTCAGAATGCGGCCTCGTTGGATGATGGTCACCTTTGCACCTGCCCGCGCCGCGAGGTGGGCAAATTCCGCAGCTATGTATCCACCGCCGACGAATACGATCCGATCTGGAAGGGTTTCGAGTTCTAGGAATGCATCGCTGTGGGTCAGCAACGGCTCGCCTTCGATGCCAAGTGATCGAGGCTCCGCCCCCGTCGCGATAAGAGCGTGGGAAAAACACAGTTCCGTCTCGCCTATCACGATCCGGCCGGGGCCAGCGAAGCGAGCCGTGCCGTGGAAGGTCGCGACGCCCTTTCGCTCGTAGCGAGCTTCCTGCTTTTCAGGGACGGGGTCGGTGAAGCTGCGCTTGAATGCCTGGAGGTCACCCCAGTCAATCGAAACAGAACCTTCGATACCCTTCCCCTTCAATCGCCTGTGTGCAGCGAGCGCTTCCTCTCCACTCACCATCATCTTTTTCGGATCGCACCCTCGGAGCGCGCATGTGCCACCGTAGGGCCTGTAATCGATAACCGCGCAACGCTTCCCGGCGTCGGCCATCTGGTGGACCGCGACCTGCGCAGCCGTTCCCGATCCGATCGCAATGAAATCGAAAGCCTCAGCCATTGCAGCAGTCCCCTTCCTGTATCGGAGGACAGCGAACTGTGCCGTAGGAGCAGAACACGCAGCAATCGCCGTGGAGCGGCTTGAGACGCACGCCGCAGCCCGTGCAAGTGTAGAAGAACATGCAGGCGTTGGTCGGCATTTCCATGTCTTCTTCATGACCGCATTCGGGGCAGCGCAAGCGCGAGATCAGGATCGGATCAGCCATAGAGGAAGGCACCTGTCAGCAGCGCAGCACCGATGGCAATCCCTATGGCGGTCAGCGCTCGATAGGTCGGTGATCCGCATGCACTGTCCGCCGGGCATGTTTGTGCCTGCCTAAACTGCCAGAGCAAACGGAGGGTCGCAGCGAGGAGAAGAGCCGACGCGAGGGTCAGCAGGGGGAGGCGATAGGGGGCTACGACAGGCGAGATGCTGCCAAGCCACGCGGAACCCACACCAACTGACGTAAGCGTCAATGGGAGTGCACAGCAAGCAGCTGCTCCGAAGGCAGCAAAGACACCGCTGCCCGCCGCTAATCCGTTCCACCATGTGCTGAAGCTGCGCACCAGTCGTCCCTTTCCAAAACCCGATTCCCGCAATTATTTACAGTCTGTAGCAACTACAGACTCAAGGGGTTTCGTGTGAAAATCGGTGATGTATCGAAACAGACCGGATGCAAAATCGAGACAATCCGATATTATGAGCGGATAGGAGTCATCGACCCGCCTCCACGAAGGGGCGCTTACCGCGACTACGGTCCTCGGGACATCGAGCGGCTGCGTTTCGTTCGGCGTGCGCGCGAACTCGGCTTCTCCCTTGAAGAGGTGCGGGCGCTGCTCGACCTCACACCGGGGCCCGATGTGCATTGCGATCAAGTGCAATCAATCGCGGAACAGCATCTCGGGAACGTCCGCGCCAAGCTGGCGGACCTCGCGCGCATGGAAACTGCTCTGACAAAATTGATCAGGCAGTGTGGCACTACCAGTGATGATCGGTGCCCGGTATTGGAAAGCTTAGCCGGCGAAGGCTAATCCAGCAGATCCAAGCTACGGACCAACGTTCCATCCAACACTCACAATTGACTCAGCCTGCCAGAGCAGAAAAGCAAGCGGTCCGCTTTCGGGCACCTTGCTATGCGCGGGCTACGTCCAGAATCCGGGCGTATTGTGTTGAAAAACTCTGCCACCCGTTTTGGTCGGTAACACTAGAACTTTGGCACGCCTCGTAGTGTAACAATGATTCAAGCGGCAAGCTCACTCTGAATTTTTGTTGCCCGAAATTAACCTCCGGCGCGGCGGGGCCGACTTTTTCAACACAATACGGGCGTAAAGCTGACATTGATATCGCCCAACTCGCATAGGGAGAAATTGAATTTGGAGTCCCGAAAAAGGCATCGAACCAATGCATTAGACGGCTTTTGAGGGCCTTTTGAGGGCTTTTTGGAGACGACCGAATTCCTAGCTATCTGATAAGACGTAAAAAATTATTTCGAATGTGATGCCTCTTCTGGCACCATTTCATTGCAATAGCGATAATCGTTGTACAAACGATCGCCATCGCGGCCCTTGGCGCACGAAATATCTGTTCCCTACAAGGAACGCTCAGGATCGTCTGATCGCCGTGCGACCGGCTGCGAAGGCTGTTAACCAAACATTGCGCGCCGGTGGCTGACGGGAACGGTTTTGACGCAACCGTCCCCGTCCACCAAGCCCCGCCAAAGCCCTTGGCCTCTTGCCTTCGGGACGTCAGTCGCCACTTGGCGATCTCTCTATTCCGCCAGCTCGTTCGCTGCGTGAACAAGCGCGACATAGGCGGGGGTCATGTTGACCACATACTCGTTCTCTCCCCAAAAGAACGGCCAGTTCTCCTGGTTCTCCGGATAATCCGGCTTGATAATCAGCACGCCCGGCACGACCCCTCCGGGAATGAACGAGAAATCGGCCCGGTTGCTGCCATAGGCGACTTCCTTGGAATTGGCGCCGACCCCTGAAACGAACGACAGGTTCGATGCGGGATGGGTGCCATGCAGATAATCGAGCGCGCGGAAAGCGACGGAGCCGTCCGAAACGTCCGGAAACGCCTTATGGATGGCGTAATCGGTCAGGCCGGCCTGGATGATAGCGCCATTGCCGGCCCAGCCGCCGGTCGTGATCGGAACGCCATAGGGGTTTGGCCCCGTGAACGGTTCCTGCGCTGATGCCACCTCGCGGGCGATCGGTTCGATCGCAGAACGCCAGCTTTCCGGCATATAGGGCAGGATGCGCAGCGCCGTGCGCAGATATTGCGGCGCGCGCTCGGCGATTTGCGGCCAGAGCCGTTCGATATGACTCGCATATTGCGGCTTGCCGGTGGCGGCCAGCAATTCGGCCGTTGCGGTGAATTCCTCGCCCGGAAGCCATCCGCCGGTGGTATTGCCGTGGCTGTAGGTGAAGGGCGGGCGCGATTGCTCTTCCGCCCAAACCTGTTCGGCAAGCTGTAGCGCACGGGCGGACAGCGCGTCGTCATAACCCTTCAGCGCGCCCGAGGCAGCGGCCAATGCGGAGGCCGTGCCATAATCCAGCGCACTCGCCCGCGTAGTGAAGACCCAGCGATCGTCCGGCGTGCCGCTATGCGTCGCGGTGCGTTCGCCGAAGGACAGATCTGGATCGTAAATCAGCCCATCGGTCTTCGACGCTGCATCGCCCAAATGCGTGTATTGCGACACGTCGGGTTCGACCACGCCATGCACCGCATGACCGACCGCATCGTACATCGACACCAGATAGTGCACACCATGCGCGATCTGCTGCTGGATATCGGGCTGCCCGTCGGGAACATGGATTTCGACCCGCCGCAAATCGTGATCCACCAGCGTCTGATCGCGGGTTGGGCGGAAATCTTTCCAGATATGGGCGAGTTCCCGAATGACCGCATATTGCGTCTGCGTACGGATATCGAAATCGCCCGCATCCAGCCAGCCGCCTACGTCGAGCCCGGGCACATGCTCGCCCGGCTCAAACCGCGTGTCGGTGGTGGGGCCCTGCCGGTAAAGGTCGATATGTTCGTGATTGACCGGTGCCTGCCGGGCATCGTCGCGGTGCGCATCGGCATGCCATACGCGGTAAGCCTCGTTTACCCGCATATGGTCCATCTGCACCGGCATGTAGACATCCATGCCGGGATGCCACGCATCCTCATAGACGTCGGCGGCTATGCGAAAGGGAGAGGTTCGCTGGTCGCGGTACGAAAGGACATAAAGACCCGGATCGCGCACCTGCGAGAAGTCGAAAATCGCGTAATCATAGCGCAGATATTCGCCCCAGCGTTCTGCGGGGCCTGACAATACGGCATCCTCGCTGCCGTCGGGATTCACCCGCAGCAAGGTAACCTCACCATCGGCACGGTCGCTCACGTCGAGTTCGATGACGGCGCGCTTGGCCTGCCCAGGCGTATAGCCGACCTGCGAGTGCCCGATCACCGGTTCGCGGGTCCAGCCCGGGACGGCGTTGGGCGATAGCGTCCATTCGATGACGCGACCGGTCTTGCCGGCGGGAATCTGGCTGCGGACCACGAACCAGCCGTTCTGCGCCTGGCTTCGGCCGTCATACAGCGCCAGTTCGCCCGATCGGGACTGGATTTCCACGCGCCGCGCCTCATCCTCGGGCGCCAGCACAAGCTTTTGCGCGGTTGCCAGCGGCAGCGGCTCAGCCCCGGGGCCGAAGTCGCGGCCGCTGGAGGGATTGCGGTCGCCGACCTTGACCATGTTGCCCGACGGTGTGCGCGGGAACGCCTTCGCCGCGCCATCGGCGAAATAGCTTTGCCGGAAAAACGCGGACGGCAGGAATTCAAGGTTCAGCCCTGCCTTGCCGGCAAGCGCGGCAGGCAGCGGTTCGTCCAGAACGACGGCGAGATCGACACCGTTCGCGATCTTTTGCGCCACGATCCGATAGGTAAAATCATGATCGGGGTATTCGAGGGTTACCTCGATCCGCCCGTTCGCCCTGTCGACCTTGCGTTCGACCATTCGGCCGATCGCGTCCCACTGGCCCGGCGTGGGCGACAGGCGCACATCGCCATTGGTTGCGATCCGCTCACCCTGCTGGATGATTTCGACCCCGCTGATCTTGGAATCGGCGAACAGGCCGTCGTACCAGTTCGAAAAGACGAGGACATTCGCGCCGTCCGCTTCGAAATATTCGGCCTCGGACAGGGTGTAATCGTCATTTGGCTGGGCATGGCCCGGTGCCGTGCAGAGCATTGCGGCGACCGCGGCGGCGGCAAGGAATTTTGGCTTGCAGGTCAATGTCATCTCCCGGAGCCGGTCGAGAGCCGGCATCATGATAGCGCTACCATCACCGTTCGGGTTTTGAGATGCAAGCCCCTTTGATCCAGGATGGGGTGTCGCCGACGGAAAAGATTGGCGACACCCCGATTAATGCGGCACTGGCTTTCAGCCCGTGTGAGCCCGCCGGTATTATTCGGCCTTCATGAACCCATGCATCGTCAGCCACGACGCAAAGGCATCGAACCAGCCCGTGCTGGTGGTGGTCTTGGGATACATGCCGAAGCCGTGTCCGCCCTGTTCGTAATAGTGAAACTCGACAGGGCGTTCGGCGGCCCGCCAGTTCCGGATCAGTCCGAAATCGGTTTCGGGAAACAAGGGGTCGTCAGCCGCCAGTGCGACGAAAAGTGGAGGCGCGTCGGCAGGGACGTCCATCGCCGTCAACGGTCCATAGATATCGCCCAGAAAGGCCGGATTGGCGTTGGGCCCATAGATTCCGGTCGCCATCGTCAGCGTGGCACCGGCGGAAAAGCCGACCATGCCGATACGGTCCGGATCGATGTTCCATTCGTCTGCGCGCGAGCGAATGAGGGCAAAAGCGGCTTCCGCATCTGTCAGCTGGGGCGCGATCGCCTTCGCCATTTCGGCCGGTTCGGGGCGGGGCGGACGCGGTGTGCCTTCCGGCGGCATCTCGTAAGAACGCTGGAACGCGGCGAGATCTTCGGGTGTCTGGTTGAGGCGATACTTCAGGACGAAAGCGGCCACGCCGCGCTCGGCAAGTGCGCGGGCCACGTCCCACCCCTCGTTTTCCATCGACAGGGTGCGGAAACCGCCGCCCGGAGCCACGACGACGGCGGCGCCCGTGGCCTTTGCCGGATCGGGAAGGAACGGGGTCAGCGTGGCATCAGTCACGTTTCGGGCAAAGCGGCTGCCATATTGCTGGTGCCACGATTCCTGCGCCTTGGCATCGGGTAGCGTGCCGGTGCCAAGCGGAATGGCATCCGGCTGCGCGGGCGCTTCGATCGCTACCATCTGATCGTCTTGCGCATACGCCTGTACGGATGTGAAGCTAAGCATCAGCCCGGCAACGACAGCTGCGAATTTCATCATTGATCCTCCACCACTTGAAAGTCTGCATTTCGAACGGGGCACGGCAATGGCCGTGCACGACGCTGCAGCTTTGCGTTTATTAATCTGACAAATACTGGCGGAGCAAGTTCAATTTAATGTCGTAAACGGACCTTGAATAGCAGCGAAACTGCCGCTCAGGCCAGCCATCTCCGCGATGTGACCGGGCCATCTTGTCGGTTTAATAGCCGCGCTGAACAATCAACTTCCCCGCAGCATGCGCATCGCTGCCATGCGGATCCGCTGATAGTTTCCTTCTTTCAGCGGACCCAGGATGCCGTGTCGATCGGGCGGCAAATGGGCAAGCGGATGTCCATCCTGTCGAAAGACATAATGGTCGAACCATGCCCGCCATGCCGCCCGCTCGGCGGGCGGTCTTTCGGCTATCGCGACAAGGGCAAGCATCATTGCGGCAAAGGGCTGGTCGGGTCCCGCGGCAAATCCGTCCCACCAGAAGTTGACGAGCACATTCAGGCGGTCGATGGCCTCGACCTTGTGCCACCATAATTTCGGGATGTAGATCGCATCGCCGGGCTGGAGTTCGGCGACCAGGGCCTGATCCCTGATCGCGTCGAACCGCTCGAACCGCGGATCTCCCGGCTCGCTCTCGACGGCCAGAGCCACAGGTTGACCAGCCATGGTTACGTCGATGGGGCCAACGTAAAGGTCGCCGATTGCTTGTGGCGGAAAGAGCGTGAAACGTCGCCGCCCCTTCGCGGCGAAAGCGAGGTTGTCCTGCGTATCGTAATGGCAGGCAACCCGCGAAGCGTGCCCCACCCAGAAACGCGGACGCACCGAATCGGGAATAAACGGCACGGGGGTCAGGGCTTCGATCCCCGGCAGATATCGTTCGGAGGGAAGCGATCCCATATACAGACTGTCCGCGCCTTCCTCTTCGGCGGTACGGGCGATCCTCTCCAGTCCTTCGGCAAAGGGCAGGCTCTCCCGCGCGAAATTGAACCCGGACAAATGGTCGTCGTAATAATAGCGCTGGCCGATGCCGGGAGGGCCGACGAACATCTCCGCCTCGCGACCGGTGTCGAAAGTCAGCATGTGCTCAAAGATCGAGGGGCCGCCGGGGTCCAGCAGGGGCCAGTCACGGCCGGCACCCTTCAATACGACCGGCTGGCAGGCGTGCATGACATGGTCGCGAAATGCCGGTTCAGACGCATAATGCCCGGCGCTGGCGATCGGAACTTCGCGGGCCATCACGCGGCTTCGAAAAGCCGTTCGTTACGTATACTGGCCATACGCCGGATGTGATGCACCGATGCCGCCTGAAGATAGGCGATCTGCAGGTCGCCATTGCGAAACAGGGCGGTCGCCACCTCGTCCGGCAGCGCATGAAGCGCATCGAGGCTGATCGAATACAGCCCTTCAAGCTGAAGCCGCGAACCGTCGTCGAAATCCAGGGTGATGTCGATCGGCTCGATCAGGCGGTGCTCGACGTATCGGGCGATCATACCGTCGGTTTCGGGCAGTCCGCGCTGCAGGACATGCATGGCATGCTGCACCTCCCGCAAGGCCTGAGTCGGTTCTCCCTGTTCGTCGAAGATCGGTTTTCCGTCGGGGACGAAAACCGGATCGCCGGGGGCAATCGCGATACGCCCGTCGTTGAGGAAAAAGCCCTGCCGGACCAGATCCGCGGGCCGGTATCCCGTCAACAGACCGTCTGGTGCAAACAGGTTTGTGCCCGCCTCCAGCCCGAATACGGCCCCGGCATAAAACGCGCCGGTCTCGGGATTCTTTGCGAAAAGGATTGGATATTCCAGAGCCGCGACGGGCACCTCGTCGCTGACGATCTGCACGAAATGCCGCGTGCCTGCATTGGCGAGATCCAGCCTCAGATCACGATGATCCCTCAGGTCGAGAAGCTGTAGATCAGACATATATTCGGCTCCTGCACCCTTTTGCCTTTCGCCCCGCCGGGCCGGTCGTTTGAACCTAGCAGCTAAAATTCCACTGACAAACGTTTGCATTTTTGTAGGACTATTATATGAGGGCGTTGATCTCGCCGGTTTGGATGAGCAGACATCCGCCAGGTTCGAGACATTGAGGTTTGGGAAATTCGTCACGCTGTAAAGCGACGATCTGAGGGATAGCCTGTCATGATTGCAAACAATCTTCCTTTTCGCGCACCGCTGAATGGTAGCGCTAACATTCTACTGCGCGGCTGCGCATTCGGTGCGCTGGCGTTGTGCCTTGCCTCTCCGGCCATGGCGCAGGACGCTCAGCAAGATACGGGAGAGAGCGCGTCCGATTCGTCCGACGATGTCATTGTCGTCACCGGCCTGCGCGGATCGCTTCAGCGCAACCTGGACGAAAAGCGCAATGCGCCCGGTGTCGTTGACGTCATTTCGGCCGAAGACATCGGCAAGTTTCCCGATTCGAACGTCGCGGCATCGCTGCAGCGGCTTCCGGGCGTCTCGATCCAGCGCAGCGGCGCTCGCGGTGAGGCGACGGGCATCACCGTTCGCGGTTTTGGCGGCGACTTCAACACAACGCTTTACGACGGACGCCGCATTTCGACGGCGACCGGCGGGCGCCAGATCGACTTCAGCACCGTGGGTGTCGACTTCATCGGCCAACTGAGCGTTCTGAAGACGCCCGACGTGTCGCTGTCGTCGGATTCGATCGGCGCGACCGTGAACATCGAATTCCCGAACCCCTTCGACAGCCCCGGCTTCCGTGCCGCGGTGACTGCATCGGGTTCGATCCAGGATCGTTCGGGCGATATCGTCCCGACTGCCGGCATTCTCGTCAGCAACACGTGGAACGACACGTTCGGCGTGCTGGGCAGCGTCGTCTATACGCGCCGCGATACCGACAGTAACCGCGTCTATGTCAGCGGTTGGCCGGGCGGCAATTTCGCACCGTGTCAGCTGGCCGGCAGCTCGGCCGAGACCTGCGCGCCGACTGGTGCAACGGTCGATCCCGACGTTCCTGCGGCCAACCAGCGCACCGTTCCCGGCTGGTTCCCGCAGCAGTACGGCGCCGAACAGCAGCGCGTGAACGACGAACGTGTCGATGCCCGTCTCGCCCTGCAGTGGCAGCCGGCCTATGGCACGATGATCACGCTGGATAACAACTATTCGCGCCAGAAGGTCACGTCGGAAAACTATGCCTTCGGCGTCTGGTTCAACCAGACCGACCTTCGCAATGTCGAGCTGGACGAGAACGGGACCGCGGTGAACTTCACCCAGGCCGGCTCGCCCACCGATTTCACTTCGGCGCTGAACAAGCAGATTCTCGAGACGAACCAGACCGGCCTCAACATCGAATTCGAGGCAACGGACAACCTGAGCTTCGAACTTGACGCCGCCTATGCCAAGAGCAAGCTCAACCCCGGTGACGTCATCGGCAGCCTCAACGCCGACGTCGGCTATGGCGGCGCGCTGGGCACGAACCTGCAGTTCATCGTCGATGGCGACAGCAGCGGCGCCTTCCCGTCGCTCGCCAATTTCGGTCCGGCCGGTGTCGGCGCGGACTGGGCGAACACCGACCTGATCGGCTCGCACGTGACCGTCAACCAGACGCAGCGCAACACGGATGAGCTGTGGCAGTTGCGTGCACAGGGTCAGTGGGAGCAGGAAGATCTGAAGCTGCAGTTCGGCGGCCAGTATTACGAAGACCGGTTCAACTTCGCGAACTATTCGACCTTCGTGAACAACTTCTGGCAGGCCTATGCCGGCTATGGCGCTCCCTCGGGCCGCGACACCGGCATCGCGCCGCTGCCTGCCTCGCTGTATGAAGGCAGCATCAGCCTCGACAATTTCATTCCCGGCTTCGACGGATCACTGCCGCCTTCGGTTTTCCTGATCAGCCCTGTCGCCTATCAGGAATATCTGACCAGTCTCGGCAACCCGCAGACTCAGAATATCCCGGGCTATAACTATGGCTGTTGCGGCAGCAACTTTACCGGAACCTTCGACCAGGCGCTGGACGGCGGCAGCATCCGCGACATCACCGAAAAGACCTGGGCACTGTTCCTGCGTGCAAGCTTCAATACGGAAATCGGCGGCATGCCATTTTTCCTGAGCGCCGGCATGCGGAACGAGAATTCGAAGATTTCGGCGAACGGCAATGGCACCTTGCCGCTGCAAATCCTTACCAGCACGGCCGACCCGACGCTCTTGACCGTGGTGCTTTCGGATCCGCAGGAATTGACGGGGACGAACAGCTACAACTATCTCCTGCCAAGCCTCGACACCCGGCTGGAGATCACTCCTGAATTCCAGATGAGGTTCAGCGCCTCGCGGACGATTACCCGCCCGACGCTTAACCTGCTGTTCCCACAGCTTAACGTGGGCACCGGACAGCGCATCGGCGCGCTTAGCGCTGCTGGCGGCAATCCCGGCCTGAAGCCATATCTGGCAGACAACTTCGACCTGGCGTTTGAATGGTATTACCAGCCGAACTCGTATTTGTCGGTGAACGGCTTCCTCAAGAACGTGTCCAACTTCATCGTCGGGGGCGTCACCAACCAGACCATCAACGACGTGATCGATCCCACGACCGGACAGCCCGCGGTGTTCGCGGTGACCCAGCAGGTCAACGGACCCGACGCGACGGTCAAGGGCATCGAACTCGCGCTGCAGCACGTGTTCGGCGACAGCGGCTTCGGTTTCCAGGCCAATGCCACCTTCGTCGAAACCAACCGTCCGTATGACGAGAACGACATCTCGCAGACCGGCTTTGCGGTAACGGGGCTTGCCAATTCGGCGAACTTCGTCGGGTTCTATGACAAGGACGGGTTCCAGATCCGTGCCGCCGCCAACTGGCGCGACGAATATCTGCTGCAGTTCGGTCAGAACCAGAACACCGGTTCGTTTGGTGCCGAGCCGACCTTTGTCGACGAAAGCTTCCAGATCGACCTGACCAGCAGCTATGACATCAACGACAATTTCAGCGTCTTTGGTGAAATTCTCAACGTGAACAACAACAAGCAGAGCACCCACGGGCGCTTCTCGAACCAGCTGCTTGACGTGTTCGATTACGGTCGTCGCTACACCGCCGGTGTGCGCTTCCGTTACTAAGGCCTTCCCCTCGGCGGGGCGCAGATCGATTGCGCCCCGCCGGCTTTATCGGCCATACTAGGGCATGGACACGGTCGACAATATCGTCATCGTCGGGGGCGGCACCGCAGGCTGGCTGACGGCCGGCGTGATCGCAGCCCGCCATCAGGGCAGACGCAAGCACGGTTTCACCGTCACCTTGGTTGAATCGCCCAATGTTCCGATCGTCGGAGTGGGCGAGGGGACGTGGCCGACCCTGCGCACCACCCTGCGCAAGATCGGCGTATCCGAAACCGATTTCTTCCGCGAATGCGACGCGGCCTTCAAACAGGGTGCACGCTTCAACCGCTGGACCACGGGCGAGGCGGACGAAGGATATTACCACCCGCTGATGCTGCCGCAGAGTTTCGGGCGGCTGAATCTCGTGCCGCACTGGCTGAAGGACGGGGATGAGAGCTTTTGCGATGCCGTGACGCCGCAGGGGCGGATCTGCGACGAAGGCCTTGCCCCCAAGACGATCGCGACACCGGAGTTCGAAGGGCAGGCGAACTATGCCTACCACCTCGACGCCGGGAAGTTCTCCGAATTCCTGAAGCGGCATTGCTGCGAAAAGCTGGGCGTCAGGCATGTTCTGGCCGACGTGACCGAGGTCGAATGCGCGGCCAATGGCGATGTCGCATCGCTGAAAACCAAAGATGGCCCGGTTATCGAGGGCGACCTCTTCATCGACTGCACCGGCTTCAAGGCCCTATTGATAGAGGGCGCCATGGGTGTCCCGTTCCGCGACTGCAACGACGTGCTGTTCTGCGACACGGCGCTGGCCGTCCACGTGCCTTACGAAGACCCGTCGGACCCGGTCGCCAGCCACACGATTTCGACCGCGCAATCGGCGGGATGGATCTGGGACATCGGCCTGCCCACGCGGCGCGGGGTCGGGCATGTCTTTTCCAGCAGCCATGTCGATGCCGATCATGCCGAAAGGGAGCTGCGCGACTATATCGGTCCCGCGGCCAAAGACCTGTCTGTGCGCCGCATCCCGATCCGGTCGGGACACCGCGAGATCTTCTGGAAGCGCAATGTGGTGGCGGTCGGCCTTGCCGCCGGTTTCCTCGAACCGCTGGAGGCGTCCGCCATCGTGCTGATCGAACTGTCGGCCAAGATGATCGCCGAACAGCTGCCGCCGAACCGGGCGGTGATGGATGTGATCGCCCGGCGCTATAACGACACCACCACGTACCGCTGGGGCAGAATCATCGATTTCCTGAAACTGCATTATTCGCTGACCAAGCGGACGGATACGGATTTCTGGTGCGACAATGCACGGCCCGAAACCATTCCCGACAGGCTGCTGGGCCTGATGGAGCTGTGGAAGTATCAGACGCCGTGGCTGCACGACGAATTCGACCGTGCGGAAGAAGTCTTCCCCGCAGCCAGCTATCAATATGTCCTCTATGGCATGGGCTATCGCACGCATGTTCCGCCGGGCGACGCGGACGCCGACCGCGAACTGGCGCAGCGCGCATGGCGCGAGAACCGGAACCTGACGGCCAAACTGCTGGCCGGCCTGCCCGGACATCGCGAGCTGCTGAACAAGATTTCCCAGCACGCGATGATGCCGGTTTAAGGCGCGGGCGGCAGGTCTTCCTCGCCAAAGCGCAGCGTCTGGCCCTTTGCCAGTGTCACCTCCATCAGCCGTCCGGGCAGTCCCACGCGCCATGACCCGTCGGCATCGGCGGTCAGCACCGCGCTCGCCATACGGCCATCCCGCCAGTCGAGGTCGACCCGGCATCCGCCCCTTGCGCGCAGGCCCTTGACCGAACCTTCGCGCCAGGCCGCCGGCAGGGCTGGCAGCAGCAATATGGTGCCGTTGTGGCTTTGCATCAGCATCTCGGCAATGGCGCGCGTGCCGCCGAAATTGCCGTCGATCTGGAACGGCGGATGGGCGTCGAACATGTTCGGATAGGTCCGCCCGGGCCCCAGCAAAAACGCCAGAACGTCATGCGCGCGGTCGCCTTCGCGCAGCCGCGCGCGCAGGTTGATGCGCCATGCGGTGGCCCAGCCGGTCGATTCGTCTCCGCGCAATTCCAGCGACCGGCGGGCCGCATTGGCCAGATCGGGCGTCGTTGCAGGATCGATCTGCGATCCGGGGAAGAGCGCATAGAGATGCGAGACATGGCGGTGATCGGGTTCCGGAGCCCGGCTATCCCAGTCCTCGCGCCATTCCTGCAGCTGCCCCTGCGCGCCGATGCGATCGGGGGCGAGGCGGCTGCGCGCCTGCATGATGTCTGCCGCGAAATCCGGATCGGTGCCAAGGATGGCCGCCGCGCTGGCGGTCTGCCGGAACAGGTCGCGCAGGATCTGTTGATCCATTGCCGGTCCCGACGTGACGGCGGCCCCTTCGGGATGCCGGTTTTCCGGCGAGATCGAGGGATTGGTGACCAGATAGCCCGTCGCCGGATCGGTCTGCAGCGTATCGAGGAAGAACAGCGCCGCACCGCGCATGACCGGATAGACGCTGGTTAGGAAATCCGTGTCCCGGCTGTAGTCGTAATGGTCCCACAAATGGGTGCACAGCCATGCGCCGCCCAGCGGCCACATGCCCCATTGCGCCCCGTCGATCGGCGCGGTCGCGCGCCACAGATCGGTGTAGTGATGGCACACCCAGCCGCGCGCGCCATACATGGTGCGCGCCGTATGCGCCCCGGTCACCGCCAGTTCGCGCACCATTTGCACCAGCGGTTCGACACATTCCTGCAGGCCCGTGACCTCGGCGGGCCAATAGTTCATCTCGGTATTGATATTGACCGTGTACTTCGATTCCCACGGCGGCTCGTTCTCGGCGTTCCAGATGCCTTGCAGATTGGCGGGCTGGGTGCCGGGGCGGGACGAAGCGATCAGAAGATACCGGCCATAATCGAAATAGAGCCGCGCGAGATCCGGATCGGCCTGCAAATTTTCTGCGGCGATGCGGGCATCGGTGGGTAGCTCCGCCGCAGGCGTGGTGCCGAGATCGAGCGAGACCCTGCGGAACAGGCGGCGATGCGCAGCGATGGCGTCGCCGCGCAAGGTCTCGTAATCCTTCGCAGCGGCGCGTTCGATCGCCTGATCGACCAGCGCGACCGGATCGGCGCCGGTGTCGTCGAAACGCCGGAAACTGGTCGCCATCGCGAGCAGCAGCGTGACTTGCCTCGCGCCTCGCACGTTCAGGCGGCCGCCCGACTGCGCGATCTTACCGTCGCTATCGACCGAGACCCGGCCAGCAAGCCGCAGCACCCCGTCGATCCCGGCGCGCCCGGCATTATGGCCCGTCAACAGCAGGGACCGCTCTGCCGCCTCGACGCGCGCCTCGGGCTGCTCGCTGGCGAGGGCGATGTCCAGATCGAAAGGGCATTCCCCAGCGATCCGCATCGCCACGACGTCATCGACCGGGGAGGCGAAAACCTCGCGACTGTATGTCCGTCCGTCCCGGCTGAACGACACGCGGGCGAGGGCGGAATCGAGATCCAGTTCGCGCTCGTAATCGCTCACCTCTCCCGACACGCCGGGAAAGGAAAGCCGCAGATCGCCGAAGGATTGATAGGCCATTTGCGTGCGGGGGACGCCGATCAGTTTATCGTCGGCCATGGCTTCGGCTTCGGCAAAACGGTCCTGCTCGACCAGCCGCCGGACTTCGGGAAGGGCGTTCAGCGCCTGCGGATTGACGGGATCATATGGGCCGCCCGTCCACAGCGTATCTTCGTTCAGCTGCAGCCGCTCCTCGTCGATCCCGCCGAAGATCATGGCGCCCAGCCGCCCGTTGCCGACCGGCAGCGCCTCGACCCACTCGCGGGCGGGCTGCCTGTACCACAGGCGCG
>CEOS01091500.1_pt1 | contig 15882 bp, 6 predicted proteins | sample 530601 | NCBI WGS metagenome assembly CEOS01 (sample SAMEA2620666, study PRJEB7988) | marine metagenome | biome: marine biome (ENVO:00000447); feature: mesopelagic zone (ENVO:00000213); material: "saline water (ENVO:00002010), including plankton (ENVO:xxxxxxxx)" | depth 1000 m
TGCCCCATTTATCTAATTTCTCCAGAACCCTCGGATCTGAGGGAGCAATATATTCTTCAGAGCGACCATGTACAGCGTGCTCGTCTTCTTCCTGTTTTTGCCCTTGCAACGTCTGTACACTAACAAGAACTACCAGTACTAAAAATGATTTTAAGGTATTGAATTTCGACATTCGTGAGTTTATTTTTTATTTAGAAAGTATAATTGTTTCCGGAATTTTAAAAGTAGTTTCCAGTCGAATATCTTCAGACGAAGCACCGATCATCAACTTAAATTCTCCTGCCTGCACTTTTTGCTTCATTTCAGTATCAAATAGTGATAATTCCTTCGGAAGTAATTCGAATTGAACAGTTTTTGTTTCTCCTGCTTTTATGGAAACACGTTCAAATGCACGTAGCTGTTTTACCGGGCTAAGTACAGTACTCACCATATCACGAATGTAAAGCTGAATGACTTCATCACCATCGACTTTACTTGTATTAGATATTTTTAAACTGATTTCTATTTTAGTATTTCTCCCTTTCCCGGAAGTTGCCACTTTTAAATCTGAATACTTAAATTCTGAATAGCTTAAACCATACCCAAATGGATATAATGGTTTAGCATCGGTCTCTACATAATCTCTTCTATTTGGAAACCAGTAATTATAATACACCGGAATTTGTCCTAAAGACTTTGGTACTGAAACGGGTAATCTGCCTGCCGGGTTAAAATCACCGAAAATTACATCGGCAATAGCACTACCTCCTTCCTGACCTGGATACCAGGCGTCCAAAATTACAGGAACATTTTCTGCTGGCCAGTTAAGTAATAATGGGCGACCTTTTATCAAAACTAAAACGGTTGGCGTACCAGTTGCTACAACTGCCTGAAGCAACTCTAACTGTTTCCCCATTAAGTTAAGGGTAGAACGATCATATCCTTCGCCGCTTTCCATATCACTTAACACCTGATCTTCTTTGGAGGAAATGGTAGCCGCTCCTGTTTCTAAATATTCGGTTTTAAAATCTCTTGCGCTCGAACCTCCTAAAACCACAATAGCCACCTCTGCATTTTTTGCAGCTTCTACTGCAGCCGGAATATTAGTTTGGGTAGTGTCGCGAACGGCAGTTCCTTTTACGTATTCGATATTGGCATTCGGCATTTTATGCTGAATACCTTCTAGCACGGTGATTATATTTTCTTCGGACTGCGGAGCGGTGTAATCTCCTAACTGATTATATTGCATATCTGCATTAGACCCAATTACCGCAATGTTTTGTAATTCTTTATTTAATGGAAGTATATTGTCTTCATTCTTAAGCATTGTAATTGATTGGCGAGCAACTTCTCTAGCCAGCTCTATATGTTCTGAATTTCTAACAATTTTTTCAGCCTGTTTTTCATTGGCATAAGGATTTTCAAAAAGCCCTAATTTGAATTTCACAGTAAGAATTCGTCTTACAGCTTCATCGATTCGTTCTTCAGCAACTTTTCCGGCATTCACGGCATCAATCAAGGCATCATCATAACCATTTCCTCCCAAATCCACATCTACACCGGCATTCATCGCCATAGCTGCGGCATCTTCTTCAGTATCTACAATATGATGATCTCCTAAAAGCCCTTCAATACTTGCCAAATCTGAAATCACAAAACCTTTAAATCCCCATTTTTCCTTAAGAATATTTGTCAATAAATTTTTATGAGCCGTACTGGGAACACCATCAATCGAGCTATAAGCTGTCATTACCGACATCACTCCATTATCCACGGCTTCTTTTACCGGATACATATAATTTTGAAATAGATCACGTTGCCCTATGTGTACTGCAGCCCCATTATGTCCGCCTTCTGAAACTCCATAAGCCGCAAAATGTTTTAAAGTAGCAGCAACATGCTCATTAGACTTTAAATCACTTTCGTGGCTCCCCTGGAATCCTGTTACCATAGACTTTCCCATTTCAGCAATCAGGTAAGGATCTTCTCCAAAAGTTTCTTCTACTCGCGACCATCTGGGTTCTCTGGCAATATCGATAATTGGCCCATAAGCCGTATTACTTCCCTGTGCCCTAATTTCCTTGGCTATAACGTGAGCCATTTTTTTGATCAAATCGGGGTTCCAGGTACTCGCCTGACCTATCGCAGTTGGAAATACCGTAGTCCCTACTGCCATATGCCCATGCATCGCCTCTTCTTCTAATAATAATGGAATTCCTAAACGACTATTTTCAATAGCGTATTTTTGTATTGCATTGGTAATCTTTGCTGCTTCTTTTGGATGTAAACCGGTTTCTAAAGTTTTTTGTGTCCAGGGATCGGCTCTTAACAATCCCCATAAACCACCAATATGCCTGTTTTTGATTTCTTCTTTATAAAGTTCACTTAAGCTCGCCTTACTTCCTGCTTCTTTATTATACATTTTCCAACCAAGGGGCGTGGTTAGCTGACCAATTTTTTCTTCAAGCGTCATTAAAGAAATCAAGTTTTCTACTCTCTCCTTTATGCTAAGTTCACTGTTTTTGTAAGGCGCATCTTTAATATCCTGAGCACTCAGGAAAATTGAAATCAGTAAAAAACCAAGGCAAAACTTTTTCATCAATTTTAAATTTTAAAAGGAAAACTGGTTGGTGAATAGCCAACCAGTTTTCACCTAACTAAACAGAAACAATCCAAAAGCTTGTTTTATTTTTAGAAGTTGCTTGCTCCAGTATCCCACCAAACTCTGGTACCTCCATTATCTGGACCACCAAGAAGTTCAACACCGGTTTGTACACCTTCATTATGTGTATTATACTCTACTGTAGGAAATGGTGTTCTTCTTACAAATTCCTCTGTACTAATTAACCCTCCACTGTAATTCACTACCACTGGAATCAATTTCGGGTATCCCGTTCTTCTAAATTCAGACCAGGCTTCCTGACCATTAGGGAACAAAGAAATCCATTTTTGAGTGATAATTCTCTCTAATTTACGCTCGTTTGAAGCAGCTTCCTCCCAAGCAATAGTAATATCACTAGAGGCCGAGAAATCATTTTCAGGATTTTTAGGATCTGTATAATTCCCAAAAGTACTTGTAGCATCTGCTAAATAATCGCTAGCTCCGGCAGCATCAAACTCATCAAAACTAAGTTGTACACCCTGAGCATAAAAATCCTCTGCCGAACCTCCCATGTTCCAACCTCTTAAAGCACCTTCTGCTCTTAAGAAAGCAACTTCTGAAGCGGTCATGATCTTTACATTTTCAGCAGAACCGAACATAGTTCCTATTGCTGAGAAATTTACGTAGGTATTTTTAGATGAGATCGCGATACCCTGTCTAATTCCTTTAAATTCTCCAGCTACATCTTCATCTGTTGCTGGCTGAAAATAAATTGGTAAACGTGGATCATCATAACCTCCTAAAACAGACTCCATAGTAGCAGACATTCTTGTATCCTGCCAGCTATTACTAAACATCCAAAGTGGATGCATATTTCCTTGTAAAGACATCATTAGATTATCTTCATTACTTGCCATTACTCCGTATTGATTAGAGATGGCTTTTTCTGCCTCCTGTTGAGCAAGAGTAGGATTAGCTTTTACTATTCTCATAGCTAAACGCAATCTTAAAGAATTTGCAGCTCTAATCCATTGCGATACATCTCCATTTAGCGTTGATGTATCGAACTGAATAAACTCTGTATTATCAACATAAGCTTCTAAAGTAGCTACTGCCTGATCTAACTCTGCAAAAAACTGTGTATAAACCTGCTCCTGGCTATCATAAGGCACAAAACTAGGAGAAGTATTATATTGGCTGTACATAATTGGCCCATAGTTATCGGTAACTTTATGCATTGCAAAAACCTTATGAATAAGTCCCCAAGCGAAAAAATGCGGATAATTTTCCTGTACGTTATTTGTCTCAAATCTTCCCATGTAAGACATAATATTGTTGTACTTAAGGTTCATCTGTCTATCGTACCATGAAAAGGCATAGGTCACATTATTTCTGTTAGAAACAAATGGAGTTGGAGGTACCAAAAATTGTGAGAAGGCATCCCCTGTAAGATTTTCTTCTACCTGTAAGCCTCCATCAATGGTCCTAACATATGCCTGCATAGCTCTTACAAAACCTCCAATGTTATTACCGTCTTGTTCTGCAGACTCGTCTGTGATACCGTAAGGATCGGTATTAATTTCCTCAAAATCATCGGTACAGTTTGTTACAGCAAAAAGTGCCGTAGCTGCTAATATTGTGTTAAATATTCTTTTCATCATCATCTTAAATTAGAAGTTAGCTGATAGGTTTAAACCAAAGTTTCTGGTAATCGGTGGACCAAAATTTGTCACCGCTTGAGTTCCATTTCCTGTACTAATTGCAAAATCAGGATCGGTTGGCGCATCATTGTAGAAGAAGAATAGATTATTTCCTACTAAAGAAACATTCAGGCTTTTCATAAAACTATCTTCATCAAAACTAAAGTTGTACCCTAGAGTAAATTGTCTTAACCTAATATTGGTAGCATCATAAACATATCGCTCTTTAATTCCGTTTCTACCTCCTACACCAGTATAATAATCTCTTGCATCAACAACGCCACTATATGGTGTGCCGTCATTTAAAACACCATCAACCTGAACACCTCCTGCATCTCTAGCGTTTGCAGTTGCTTCTGTAACACCTAAGGCATCAAGATAAGCTTCAGTTTGCGACACAAATTTTCCGCCAAATCTAGAATCAATCAAAAAGCTTAAACTAAAGTTATTAAAATTCATAGAGTTATTCCATCCCAACATAAAATCTGGGTTAGCATTGCCTACCAATTTCATCCCTTCTGTAGTATTTGCATTTACGGGAATTCCATCATCAGAAACTACGATATTTCCATTTTCGTCTCTGGTATATGCATTTACATAAATATCTCCTAAAGATCCTCCTTTTACGATATAAGTATCATATCCTTCTCCTCCGCCACCAACAATACTATTTCTCTGTCCGTTAAGCTCATCTGTTAATTCAAGTATCTCATTGTCATTATGTGTGAAGTTAAAAGTGGAATTCCAAGTAAAATCATCATTCTTAAAAATATCAGCTCCTAATGTTAGTTCTACACCGTAATTTCTTACATGACCTGCATTAACATAATATGTTTGCCAAACCGTTCCAAGAATCGCCTGTAGTGGTAAAAATTGATCTCTACTATCGATTTGATAATATGTCGCACTCAAATTAACCCTACTATTAAAAAACCTAAAATCGGCACCAAATTCCCAGTTATCCTGAATTTCTGGTTTTAATTCGGTAAATGGTTGTGTATTATTAAAGCTGATTTGATTAAATGCAGGTGAATTAATAGGATTGGTTCTGAATGCAGGAACCTCGTTGGCTACCTGAGCAAAAGAGGCTCTCACTTTGGTATAAGATATAAATTCAGGTAACTCGAATGCAGCACTAGGTAGGAATGTAATACCTGCTGAAGGATATAAATATGAAGAATTATCTGTGAAAGATAATGTTGATGCCCAATCATTTCTAGCAGAAACATCTAAGAATACCATATCCTTAAAACCTATAGAGGCATTAGCAAAAACTGATTGTTTAACTAATCTTGAGTTGAGCGACTGCGCATTAGTGAAAGCCTGTAGTTGTGTAATGTTTTGAATAGTAAATTCGTTTGGAGCATATAATCCAAAAGTATTACTATCTACAGATATTCCATCTCCAATAATTCTTTTTTGGTAAGCTGCTCCCACCAATCCATGGAAATCCCAATTTTCACCAAATTGCTGATCGTAAGTTAAGATCATATCGGTATACGCTTGCCAGCTCTCAACATTCTCATAAACGTAACGACCATTGTCACTTGATACTACAGGACTACTTCCCGCCATAACTTTTTGCTCATATATTTGACGAGTAAAATCATAACTTCCACGACCTGTTAGAGTAAGTGCATCAGAAATTTTATATTCTATAGATGCATTTCCTATAAAACGCTTTGTTCTTTCTGTATTTGGAGTATTATTTAAAATCCAGTAAGGGTTCATGTTCGCTTCACTATTACCTAAGATTGGCCAGTTTTGCGTCATAATATTTCTTTGTGGATCTAAAACCTGATAGTTAGTCGCATATTCATCAAAGTCTAATCCTCTTGGGAAAGTATATAAACCTAATAATGGATTGAAATAATATCCATTCAACATTTTGTTATCTACTCTTTGATCTGTTAACAAAACATTAGAAGATACCTTGACCTTATCATCAAAAAACTTAGATGTTTGTTTAAAAGTTAAGTTATTTTTATTAAACTCATTGGTTGGCATAGTTCCATTAGAATGAGTATTAGCATAAGAAAAATAAGTAGTTGTTTTATCATTACCTCCACTTAAGGAAATAGCATTTTGCAAAGTAATACCTGTATCAAAAAAGTCGTCTACATAATTTTTATAATTACCTGGCTCTCCCCAGCTTGAATCTGCTCCTGGCTCACCTGTTGCTCCGTATCTAAATTGAAGATCAGGATAATCGTAAACTCTTTCCACCTGAGTTGTGGAACTAATATTTATTCTTGTTTTGCCTTCTTCGCCTTGTTTCGTAGTAATAAGAATTACACCATTTGCACCCTGGCTACCATAAAGTGCAGCAGCGTTAGCCCCTCTGAGCACTGTCACACTAGCAATATCCTCTGGATTAATATTAGATAAACCATCCCCACTATCTCTACCTCCATAAAAACCATTAGCATCTGATGTTTGATAGTTCGCCATAGGAATACCGTCAATTACAAATAAAGGCTGATTTGAAGAAGTAATATTTTTCGCACCTCTTAATTGAATTTTAGTGGAACTACCAGCTCCTGCTGTTCCCTGTCTAATCTGTACACCAGCAACTTTACCATTAAGCCCCTGAGCAAAGTTTACATTTTTGCCTTTTGTAACCTCTTCAGATCCTAAAGTTTGAGAAGCATAACTTAATGCTTTCGATTCTCTTTTGATCCCTAAAGCTGTTACCACAACTTCGTCGAGAGCTTCAGTATCTGTAGCCATTTCCACATTAACATCATCACTTGTGACAGGAATTTCCTGAGTAACATAACCAATCATTGAGAAAACCAATGTTGCATCTTCACCTACCTCTAAAGAAAAATTTCCATCAAAATCGGTTGATGTTCCATTAGAAGTACCTTTTTCCATAACAGTAACCCCTGGCAGAGGCATTTTTGTTTCTGCTTCTGTAATGGTTCCTTTCACTGTTTGCGATTGAGCAATAACCATTTGAGTTAGTCCCAAAACAAGCAAAAACGAAAAAATAATTTTTTTAATCATACTTGTGTTTAATTTTAGTTAGTACAGAAATCAATAGTTCATAACTACCAATTTTATCTTAAATGTTATAAATAAGTTAAGTTTCTTAAAATAAAATCGACGGACAACTGCTTTGAATAGACAAACAACTTCATAATAAATTTAATCATTAAGTACAATTTACTTATAATTTTAATTAAAGTTTAAATACTAATTCAATTTTTTTAATTTTAACTTATATATTATTTAATACTAAATCGATTTATCAAAATTTTAAATCCTGCCTAAATTTTAATGAAAACGTTTGAGGCTCTTCAAATACAAAATGTTAACTTTTTAAGTTTCACTTTTAATATTGAAAACTATAAAAACAGAAAACCAGAATGCCGAAACATTCTGGTTAAATCCACAAAACGAAATAATATTGAAGCTATTTAACCCAATCCATTATTTATTGATTCCAGATAAATTTTCCATTTTCTATAGACCAGTCATTACCAAAAAACCCGGTAAATTTCACTCCAGACAAACCTTGCTTTGGCATTTTTTCATCAAATATGATAACATCAGGATAAAAGGTTCCGTTTTCCAGATAATCATTAGCATAAGCTGCATGCATTCCCTTAATACCAGTTGCGGTAACGACTCCTATACTGTTAAAATCACTATTTGGTTTCGGATAGATAAAATAAGCTCCGTATTGGTTCCCTCTTAAGACTTTATCTCTAATTTGTATTTCATTATTGCTAACCTGTATAGGTGAGTTCTTAAGCAGCATTTTCCATGCTGCATTATTAGATTTATTACCGTAAATGATCACGTTTCGATCTTTAAAATCTGAAATTCTAAAATCTGTATCCTTTACAATTTGAATGCTTCCATTGGCACGATACCAAAATTTTTCAGCATCAAATTTTGCTCGGCTATAATACCAGTCGTTTTCTTGTTTATTTCCCCGGCTAGCATAAACGAATACCATGTTATGTCTAAACGCATCCTTAAATCCGCCATTACGTAAAGGACTTTTTTCTGATGCTGACGGTTTTTCCGAAATCTCCCATTTTTCCGATGATTTTTTCAAATATAGCATACCTGTAATCGGAATATCAAGCACCTGACCGTCTATATTTATCACGCTAAAGGCTGAAGGTTCCATAGCTGTAACATTTATCGATAAAACCGAAATATTCAAAGTATTTAAATTGAAACCATTTTCCGTACGTTCGAAATCGAAATTACTGATCTCGAATGGTTCTTCTTGTTGAACTATTTTGATGAAGTGTGAACCTGCCGAAACGCCTGGGGAGCCAGTCGAAAAATTTATTTTATCAATTTCACTGTCATTTTTTATTTCCCTTCTATTAAAGAAATAAAAGATAGGAGGCCAGTCTACACTCTCATCACCAAACCAATGTTCCCCTCCAGGGTATTCATAATAGGCAAAGTCATTATGATACTTCCCTAACCTCTCCCGCATATCGCGTGCTAAAAAAGTAGGCACTACATTATCAGAATCGCCATGAAGAATATAAACTCCATAATGCAGGTAATTTCTCATCAATTTTAAGGTACGGCTAGGATTTCCCGCCCTACGGATCATGGAATCCACATCTTTTTCGGTTGCATCACTAATATTTCCAGAAATTTTTATTTTAAATTCCTCTTCGCTCATTCCAAACCTTTTCTGAAAATCCTCACTAGCCATGCGATTGATAAAACTCTGCCGGTAGCCTAAAAGATCAGGATAACCAGCGGCAGGTGCAATGGCCGCAAAACGGTCGGGATAGGTAGCTCCCAGATACCAAGTACCATGCCCGCCCATAGAGTGCCCGGTAAGGTAGGTATGTTTAGGATCGGTATGCAGCAATTCCTCCGCTCGATTTAAAACTTCCAGTGCATCCAGCCTGCCCCAGTCTTCCCAGGCAAAACCAAAGGGTCTTCGATTGGTAGGCGCAACAACATGCCCCCAGTCTTTTTGCTTATAAGCATTGGCTTGATTTACAGCTTCTACAGATGCTCCATGAACAGACAAGAACATGGCTTGATTTTCTTTATCCTTCGTTAAAGATGGCGCCACGCTATAGTACTGAACGCTGTTATCTATATCGCTTAAAAAGGTGTTTTTATGATGATTGTATTTTGATTTTACCGCCAGCTCTATAGTAACAGTATCGATGATATTGTTTTGATGATCCTGCAGATAAAGTTTCGCCTGTACCATATCAGCATCTCCAAGATTGGAAGGTACCGGAATCTGGAAGGGTACTTTCCTTACATTTAATGGAGCAATATTTCCAAGAAAAGTTTCTTTTGAGGCATCGTTAATTTCTACCCTAATTTTGGCTCCTTTCAACCAGCCATCTTTAGCATTTATTATCCGGATTGCTCCCCATAATGGCGTACTTCCTTCTTTTAGCATATCTGGCAAAGTAAGATCCCTCATGGTAAACTCTACCGGTTTAAAACTTTCTAAAAGTCGTGCTCGTATACGTGGAAAACGTCCCCCGGAAAGCAAAAACTTATTTTCACCTTTTTTAAGCTTAATCGGTATAAGGCTCCATCCAAAATCATAATGCTCTCCCTCATGAGGCAATCCGTTTATAATGACATTGGTATGCCCAGAAGCCTCGAAAAGCAATATTTTTTCTGAACTAGAATTATACTCTAAGTAAAGATAGCCATTGCGCTGTAGTCTACTATCATGAAATTCACTACTCCCATCAACCTTTACAAATTCCCATTTAATCTGTTCTCCATTAAAATGGTTAATTACCTGTTTTCCTTCAAAAATATCCATACCGTTAGTAAGAGCATCCATAAAGACCGCATCATTTTTAACAGAAGCACTATTGAATGGAACACCAGAAAACGGCAAAATTAGGCCCTCTTCAAAAATGTAAACCACATCTCCTTCACTAACATCATTCACTTTCTCTTTTCCAAAATACTCTACAATATTGCCTTGTTTTTGTTGAGAAAAGAAAGTAAAAGAACTTAGTAATAGAAATATGCTGATAATTTTTTTTATCATCAAGCTTAAAATTTTTTAGACAAAAAAGGGGAGTGAACTCCCCTTTTTCTATAATTATACTGAATTAATTTATTGGCCCTTGTCCATAATCTGGATTATTTTCATCCCACCAGATTCGCTCCTGATTAAGGATAGAAGGATCATTGGTTCCCGTAGTAAACCCTTGTTCTTCATAAGCGCTTCTTAAATTTTGATAATTTTGATTATCTGCGCTAGGAGCGTTAATCATAAACCTTCGTGGAATAATGAGCTCGCTACCACTTGCCAACAATTGATCCCATGGTAAATAGTCACTATTACGCTTTGGAATTCCAGAACGGCGTACGGTAGTCCAAACATCCCCAGGAGTACCTAAAAAGTTGATGTATTGCTGAATATAAACCTTTTCCAAAGCATTTGTAGAAAGATCATAAGCAGGTTTCATTAGTAAATTATCGATCTCACCCGGTTTCAGCATACTTGCGGCCTCTTGCGCCATATCAGCATCTGTGTATACGGGATCACTCTCATAATAAGGAAATCCATTATTATTAGCTAACTGATCTAATCTTCGTACGGATAATTCGACCCCCGAATTCAAATAATCCTGCGCTGATCCGGTAATATTCGCTCCCAATAATTTAAATTCCGCAAGATAAAAATAAGTCTCAGCAGATGAGCCTAAAATAACTTCAAGAGGAGGATAATTATTTCTAATTTCTAATACTCGACCTCCAGGTCTTGTGGGATAGGTAAAAGGATACCCTGTTCTTACTACCCTCTCATTAAAACTTGAAGTCGAAGAATACGCTCTTTCTACACCATCAAGGCTAATCCTATTGGTCACACCCTGATTAAAATAATATTGATTAGCACTATTAATTGTAGCTTCTGGAGCCAGGGGTACTCCAAAATATCTTACCCAGGGCTCGCCGGGACCAGACCATCCGGAAAAGTCTCCAGAATTATCAAATTCTACGTACTGCTCTACATAAGGCGGAAGTTGTTGACCAGCATCTATAAAGGCCTGTACTACTTCACCGTTAAAAGAATTTTTTTCAAAAACCACCCGAAGCCTAGGATCACGGTTATCTACCATAAAATCAATAAGGTTTATACCTCCAATTCCGGGTTGCGTGGTTTCTCCCGTTCCAAAATAATTTATCCCCCGTCTATAAATGAAATCATCATCTAAGGAGGCCATATAACCCGCTGGGGAATTTACGACCTCTTCTACTATTGAAATAGCCTTCGTACGATTTGCATTTACGAGTCTGGCAGCAATTTTAAGCTTTAACAGGTTACAGAATTTTGCCCATTTATGATAATCCCCACCGTATATAATATCCTGATTTCCTATATCGAATTGATTAGCTGCAAGTAATCCTTGTATTGCCATATCCAGTTCTTCTAGCCATATATCGAAAAGTTGCTCTTGAGTGTCAAAAGCAGGCGTTATTAATGGTGGACTGGTATAGGGTGCAAGACCCGCCTCAGAATAAATTACTGAACCGTAAAAGTCTGAATATTGCATTACCGGAAGAATTTGTATGGGATAGGTCATTGCGCGCATAGCCTGCATTTCTTCCTGTTCTTCCTGCGGCATCGCATCTATCCTTGCACGAACGTCTCTCATGTTGGGAATAATAAAGTTATAAATATGCTGAAACCCTCCGGCACTTCCCATTTCTACAAGTCCTTCAGTATTTCCCCCACCCGAGGAGCCGGTAATTACCTGAGACCATGGGTAAGCATAATCAAATGCATCATAAAACCATGAAGTATAGTCATTCCCATACATTTGTTCGATTCCTTTGGTAATCGAAAATCTTAACTCAGCATCCTGGCTAATAGAAGGATCACTATTTAGATCTGCAAAGTCTTCCCTATCACAACTACTTGCTAAAATTGCAAATAAGAAAAAAATAGATATTTTAAATTTATTTTTCATCTTAATATTATTAAAAGTCTATAGAAACTGTTAAAGTATAGCTTGCCTGATAAGGGGCAAAAGCTCTTTCTCTAAAAGAGTCTGAACTTGTTGTCCCCCTGAAACTTTCAGGATTAATGTCATTGGGCATAGAATTATACAAGTATCCCAAATTTCGACCATTTAAACCAACATATAAATTCTTGGCATTTAATCGCTCACTTAAACTTTTAGGTAAATTATATCCTATACTTATATTTCTGAAGGCCACATATTTTAACTCTTTAAACCAGTCACTGTTCACTACACCATTGCCCCAAGAATTACGAAAGTAATGATAAAAACCGGCATGTGTTGGTTCTACTAATCCTTGATCATATGCTTCCTGAAAGGTCATTCCGCCTACATTTACCGAGTTTCCGTTAGGAGCAGTAACCATTTGACCTGGTTGAAAAACACCTTCTGGAATAATACCATCAGTATATTGTTGTCCCTGTGTATCTGCATACTGTGATGTCCATGAAACTCCACCAAAATCAGTATCTCTACCTCTTAAAGAAGCATCTAGATATCCATAGGCTGTCCCATAACGACTTGAGTAAGATCCCATATGCCCCCCTATTCTCGCATCTAATAAAAACGAAAGTGATAATCCTTTGTAAGTAAACTCATTACTCCATGATCCTTCAAAATCTGGTTGAATTTTACCGACTCTTTCTGGCTCACCACTTCTTATAAACAAAGCTCCACGTCTGGAATCGCTATAATTTAAAAGCGGCATTCCGTTTCTTGGATCATCTATTGGATCTCCATTTTCATTGGTAGATTGCCAGGTTTTCGCTTTACTATCAGACATTAACACACCATATTCTCCTCCTTCAAAAGCTACTGATCCTATTCTAAAATTACCGTAGGCTATATCTCCGCCAAGGACTTTAAATTCACCATAGTCTTCATGTAGGTCTCTTACTTTTGTTGTATTTCTCCAATAGTTAAAAGTTGATAACCATTTGAAATTATTTGTTTTAACCGGCACCACATTCAAGGTTACTTCTAAACCATAATTACTTAAGCTACCTATATTGGTTAATAAATTACCATATCCACTTTCTCTTGGAATAGGAATAGAACCAATCTGATTGTTGATGGTTTCATCATAATAAGCAACATCCAGACCTATTCTATTATTAAAAAATCTTATATCGGCACCAACCTCGAAAGAATTTTTACGTTCTGGTTCAATACTACGGTCTACTGAAGTTGTATTTACAGTATTAGTATTTACAAAACCACCACCAGGCATTTCATAAGAATCTATACTGTAACCTCGGTTAATAGAGAACGGATCGGTATCACTCCCCACCTGTGCCCAGGACGCCCTTAACTTACCGAAAGTCACCCAATTAGGTAAGTCAAATGTCTGATCAAAAATCCAGGATGAGGAAACAGAAGGATAAAAATAAGAATAATTACCGGTTCCATCTGAATAAACGAGCGCTGATGACCAGTCATTTCTACCTGTAATGTCCAAAAATAACTGATCCTTATAATCAAAACTGGATAAGAAATAAAGTGAATTAATTTGCTTTGTAGCGGAAACTGCCGCTGTTCCTATTGGATTTCTTCTGGAATTTTGAATAAAGTATCTTCCAGGTACAATTAATCCTCCATCAGTTCTCACATTACTATAGGAACGTTCCTGATCCCATAATTCTCCACCTAATAGTACATTCACACCTATATCCTCTGTAATATTCCGATTCATATTCAATGTTATTTTACCATTACGCGTTAGGTCGCGGGAATGATTTAATGTATACCCACCACCTTCATTTGCATATCCAGACCCAAGACTCTTGCTTTCATAACGAGTACCATAATAGTTCATATTCCCTTCTACAGAGAGGGTCATCCAATCAGTAATATCTGCCGAAAGGCTCACTATAGGGCGTACTACTGTTTCTTTCTGCACGTCATCACCGGTAAAAAAACCAAACCATAATCCACTACCAGGTGCAAAAGCAAATTCATCGCCATAATTTGTACTTGGCAATCCTCCATGTGGAGCCTGCCAGTACTTACGCTCCTGATATTTTTCAGTATTATAAATTCTTTCAAAAGTGCCTTCAAAATAAGACTGAGAAAAATCGTTCCTGGCATTTTTCGCTTTGGATTGTGTAAAGGAAACAGATCCGTTTGCTCTTAACCACGGAGCCAGATTATAAGCTGCGCGAAAAGATAAGGTATTTCTATCGAAACTATTATTTGGAAGAATACCGGTTCTCTCGGAATATGAATCAGATAAATAAAAATTACCTTTTTCGTTACCTCCCTGCAATGCGACGTATGTATTATGGTTCCATCCTGTTTCATAGGCATCCTTCATGTTATCGTTTTGAGCGCGATAGGGTATCATTGTACCGTCATAATCTTCGATAGGTCGTCCGTCAAATCTTGGACCAAAACTTAAACCGCCTCCAGGATGGTTGATCAAGGTAGGATTCCCCTCGCTATTATAATAAAACTGAGGAGAAAACCGATAATAACTACCATCTTCTTTTTGCTCGCCGTAGCTTACATATCCCGGAAGAGTACCAGGACCAAATTCGTTTTGAAGACCTGGTTGTTTAAATACATAATCTACACCTACACTCTGCCTAACGCTTACACCTAAACCTTTTGTTCCTTCTCCACTCTTTGTTTCAATAAGAATCACTCCATTAATCCCTCTTGAACCATATAGTGCGGTTGCAGCAGCCCCTTTTAGCACCGAGATACTTTTATAGTCGTCTGGATTAAGGTTTTTTAGAATATTACCGTAATCGTTCGAGCTGGCAGACCAATCTGCACTTTCATTAGAGGTATTGTTGTCCAGAATAACACCGTCAATTACAAAAATTGGTTGGTTATTACTGGAGCTTAATGAGGAAACACCTCTAATTTGAATCTTGGAATTACCAAATAAGCCCCCATCAGAGGTACCTATGCTCACACCGGCAACTTTCCCCTGAAGCCCCCTAACGGGATTGATTGTATTGGTTTGTACCAATTCCTCCCCAGCCACTTCACTCATAGCATACCCTAGCTGTTTGGTTTCTCTTTTGATACCAAGTGCTGTTACCATAACTTCCTGTAAGGCTTCACTGCTTACGCTTAACTGAATGTTTAAATTACCTGAGGCAGGAACTTCTTGCGACTCATAGCCAATCATCGAGAATACCAGGATAGCATCCCCAGTAACACGTATAGCAAACTCGCCCTCAAAATCAGTTGAAGTACCATTTGTAGTACCTTTTTCCAAAACCGTAACGCCCGGTAACGGCATTCCTGTTTCTGCTTCGGTTACAGTACCTTCAAGAACCTGTTGTTGCGAATAAGCGCAAAGTGCACCTACCATTAACAGAAATAATAGAGTAATTTTTTTTACCATATTCCATATTTATTGAGTTAATTAATGTTAATAGATTGTTGTAACTATTAAACTTATCTTAAAAGTCTATATAATGTTAAAGAAAATAAAAAAAAATCGACGGACAACACTCCTCGATAGCTAAACAACCACAACAAGAAACCGTTTTCGTACACTAATAAAACATTAAACTCCCTTAAATAAAAATGATTAGTTAAGAAAATAAGCTATGTATTAAAGAAACTTTATTTTTTTAGGAAAGTT
>CEOS01061238.1_pt1 | contig 15735 bp, 16 predicted proteins | sample 530601 | NCBI WGS metagenome assembly CEOS01 (sample SAMEA2620666, study PRJEB7988) | marine metagenome | biome: marine biome (ENVO:00000447); feature: mesopelagic zone (ENVO:00000213); material: "saline water (ENVO:00002010), including plankton (ENVO:xxxxxxxx)" | depth 1000 m
GCGCTTCGGCCGCCTGCCGCCGTTGCTCGGCCTGGCGCGCTTCGGCTGCGGCCCTGGCCTCGGCCTCGTCGCGGGCCGCCTGTTCGGCGGCCTGACGCCGAGCCTCCCGGGCGGCTTCGCGTTCGGCCGCCAGTCGTTGTTCCTCGGCCTCGGCCTCGGCCCGCGCGGCCTCGGCCGCCGCCTGGCGCGCGGCCTCTTGCGCGGCGAGGCGGGCATTGCGTTCCTCGACCAGGCCATCGGGCCGCAGACGCGGCAGGCTCGAGCGGTCCAGCGCGAGTTCCGAGCGCGGCGCGACCGGCACGGCCGGGGCGTCCGGGACCGGCGCTTGCGGACGGGCAGGCTGGCCCTCGGCCGTCGGAGCGTCCGGCGTGGCGGGGCGTCTGGGCGCGGTTTCGGCGGCGCTGTCCGGCGCCGGGACGGGTTCAGGCAGGTCGGTCGCGACCGTCACCGGCGGCCGCGCCTCGAAATCGCTGAGATCGGGCTGGCGCTCGGCCGCGTCCGGCCGGGCCAGCGCCTGTGCCGCATCCTGCGGATCGGGGGCACTGGCGCCGGCGGGGGCGGCTGCCTTGTCCTGTTCGACTTCGGGCGGGGGCATCGCTGCGACCGCGGTGGCCTCCCGAGCCACAGGACCGGCCCCGCGCGAGGCCGCGGCCAGCGCCTCGAAGTCGTCGCCGCTCATCGTGGCGACCTGGGTCGTGCGCAACGGCGTCGAGGGCTGCGGCCGGAAGAAGACCCCGCCCAGCACCGCCCACAGGATCAGCGCGGCATGTGCGCCGCCCGAGATCCACCAGCCGATGCGGGATTCGCGGTCATCCTGCATGAAATCAGCCATCCATGCGCGGGCCGCCCGGATCGGTGACCAGCACGATATTGGTAAGTCCTGCGGCATTCAGCGCGCCCATGACCTGCACCACCCTGGCATAGGGAATGGTGCCATCGGCGCGCAGGAAGATGCGGTCGCTTTGACGTTCGGCCAGTACGGCGCGCAGCCGGGCCACGATCTGATTGTCAGCGAGGGGATTGTTCATCAGCGTGATCTGTCCCTCCGCGGGGATCGAGATCACCAGCGGTTCCTCGGGCTCGGTCGGCACGGCGGTCGCGGCGGTCCGGGGCAGGTTCAGCGGCACCCCGGCCGTCATCAGCGGCGCGGCGACCATGAAGATCACCAGCAGGACCAGCATGACATCCACGAAGGGCGTCACGTTGATCTCGGACATCGGCGCGTTGCGCCGCCGCCCGCTTTTCCTTCGGCTGATCCTTTTGACGACGTCGGCCATCGCGGATCAGACCTCGCTGTCCAGCTGGCGCGACAGCAGCGTCGAGAACTCGTCCGAAAACGCCTCCCAGTTGCCGGTCACCCGTTCGGCGTCGCCCGAAAGCTTGTTGTAGAACACGACGGCGGGGATGGCGGCCAGCAGGCCAAGCGCCGTCGCCAGCAGGGCCTCGGCGATGCCGGGTGCGACGACGGCAAGACTGGTATCCTGTGACATGGCGATACCTTCGAATGCGGTCTTGATGCCCCAGACGGTGCCGAACAGGCCGATGAAGGGCGCGGTCGAGCCGACGGTGGCCAGAAAGGACAGGCCCCGGAACAGGCGCGTTTCCTCGCGCTGGATGGCGACGTTCATGGCGCGGTCGATCCGCTGCGTGCCGCCGGGGATCAGTGCGCCGTCATCGCGGTGGCTGCGCCGCCATTCGGTCATGCCGGCGGCAAAGACCCGTTCGGTCGCGCCCGAGGGCGTCTCGCCCAGCCGGTCATAGACATCGTCCAGCGGCTCGCCGGACCAGAAGGCGCGATCGAAGCGGATTTGCTCGCGCCTTGCGGCGGCGAAGGCCAGGAATTTCTGGATGATGATCGCCCAAGACCAGACCGAGGCGACGATCAGCAGCACCATCACCACCTTCACGGTCAATGACGCACGGGCAAACAGCGCCAGAAGCGAAAAATCGAGGGCCTGGGCGGCCTGAATGGGTTCCATCGTCACTGCCTCATCTTCCGGGCCTTGGTCGAATCATCCAGAACCCGCCGGTCTGCCGGACCGGCTGGCACGGATCGCCGGCCTTCTAGCCTCTCTTTATCAAATCTTGCAGCCCCCTGCCGCAACACAATGGCGTCACCTGCCGGAAAGCACCAGCCGATGCGCCGCGATGGCTTCGTAATCCGGACGCAGCCGGGTGGCCAGATCCGCCAACGGCCCGTCCAGTTCGGGACCGGGCCCCTCGGGCCCGCCAAAGCCGTTCGAGCGATTGACCGCATCGTACCAGACCGCACCCCAGACGCCATCCTCGGGATGCGGGCCGGCCTGCCAGGACAACATGGCCTCGGTCCAGGGCAGGTCGATCGCGGCGCATAATGCCCGCAGCGCGCGACGAGGATCGCGGCGGATATCGGCGCTGTCGATCACGATGGGCGCGGCGCCGCGTTCGGCCATCTCGCGAAACATGCTCCACTGACGGGCGAAACCCAGCTCGGCCGGGTCGGGCAGACCGCGCTTGGCCGCGAAAGAGGCCACGACACGCTCGGGTTCGCGGATCAGGAAGACATTGGTGACGGTCCCGGTCCAGCCCAGGTCCATGCCGGGCAGCATGTGCTGAACCATATGCTTCTGATACTGCACCGGCGCGGCCGCCGGATCGGTGGTCAATCCGGGCAGCACAATGCGCCAATCGGTGGGCTGGCTGGCAATCACCTGATCCCGCATCGGATGGGGCAGGCCGGTCTGCGACAGATAATGGGCATAGAACGGTTCGTCCACGCAGACACAATCGGGACGGGCACCGAAGCTGCGCATCATCGCCGTCGAAAGATTGCGCGGCCCCGACCACATGGCGATGCGGCGCGGCTCAGTCATCGGCCTTCCGCAGGATGGCGGCAAGCGGTGCGGGCAGGCGCGTCGGCCGTCCGCGCGCGTCCAGACAAGCGATGGTCACGCGGGCGGCGAACAGCACCTCGCCGTCGCGCGTGACGGTCTGATCCATCACGATTCGCGCGGCGCTGAGCATGTCGAGGCGGGTCGCGACCTGTACCAGATCGTCGAACCGCGCCGGCCGCAGATAATCCGCCTCGATCCGGCGCACGGCGAAGACCAGGCCCGCCTGCCGTTTCAGCGCGGCCTGATCGATCCCCAGGGCGCGCAACCATTCCGAGCGTCCGCGCTCGATGAATTTGAGGTAATTGGCATAATAGACGATCCCGGCAAGATCGGTATCCTCGTAATAGACGCGCAGGATCATGGAATGGCTCATGGCAGCTATCCTAGGACGGGGTCGGAATACCCGCAATCGCCCGTTCGGCGGGCGAAGGGGGCGGCACGGACAAACTCCGTGCCGGTCGCTGTCGCTGGACGGATGCGCGCGTTCCGCGCGCTGTCGCGCGGGCCGCATCAGGTCCGCGCGATCCTTGCCGACAGACGCAGGGCATGGCTGGGATCCTGCGCTGCCACCGGCAGGATCGGGTCATAGGCCGCCCGGATCAGCGCCGCGAGATCCGTCGAGGGCGCAACGTCGCGCGCGAAGCTCAGCGCGCTGCGCATGGTCAGCGCCTCGGCAAGCTGCGCCGGATGCGCATCGCCCAACGCGCCCGACATCCGCACGAAATGCAGACAGGCCCGGATGCCGCCATCGGCATCAAAGCGAAAAATCCGGTATTGATCGGCCTTTAGCCCGGCCAGCCGCCCGGGCAACCCATCCTGGCCCGTCAGAAGATCCAGATCCGGCACGCCCTGCAATTCCTGCCAGTCGCGCATGAAGAACAGCATCAGGTTGCTGCCCATCTCGGGGTCGGTCTCGGTCACGGGATGTCCGGCATGGGCAAAGCCGGCCCGGATTGCGGCCCGAAAGATGTCGAGGCTTTCCTCGGCCAGCCCGAACGCGACCGGCGCGACCGGTCGCCCCCATCGCGCGCACAGAAACGATCCATCCTGGCGCGTGAACAGCGCCGCAATCCGGTCAGGATCCATCGAAACCTCCGCCGGTCCCTTTGCCTTGGCCCAAATATCCTGGGGGAAGTCGCCGGAACGGCGACGGGGGGCAACGCCCCCTGCCTCCGCCGCCGGTCTATCCCGGATCAGCCGACGATCGTTGCCTCGGTCGCGGCGCGGATCTCGTCCTCGGTCACGCCATCGGCGGTCTCCACGATCTTCAGGCCGCCCTCGACCACATCCAGCACGCCCAGGTTGGTAATGATCCGGTCCACCACGGCCTTGCCGGTCAGGGGCAGCGTGCAGGATTTCAGCAGCTTTGATTCGCCGGCCTTGTTGGTGTGGTCCATGACCACGATCACGCGCTTGACGCCCGCGACCAGATCCATCGCGCCGCCCATGCCCTTGACCAGCTTCCCCGGGATCATCCAGTTCGCCAGATCGCCGTTTTCGGCCACCTCCATCGCGCCGAGGATCGCCGCCGCGATCTTGCCGCCGCGGATCATGCCGAAGCTGGTCGCGCTGTCGAAATAAGACGTGCGGTTCAGCTCGGTGATGGTCTGCTTGCCGGCGTTGATCAGGTCGGGATCTTCCTCGCCCTCATAGGGGAAAGGCCCCATGCCCAGCATGCCGTTTTCCGATTGCAGCGTGATGTCCTTGTCGCCGGTGTAATTGGCCACCAGCGTCGGGATGCCGATCCCGAGGTTGACATACATTCCGTCTTCCAGTTCCTCGGCCGCGCGGGCGGCCATCTGGTCGCGATCCCATGCCATTACGCGGTTTCCTTCTTGCGGGTGGTGACCTTCTCGATGCGCTTCTCGTGCGGGCCCTGGATGATCCGGTGCACATAGATGCCGGGCAGGTGGATGCAGTCGGGATCCAGCGCGCCGCGCTCGACGATCTCCTCGACCTCGACCACGCAAACCTTGCCGGACATCGCGGCGGGCGGATTGAAGTTCCGTGCCGTCTTGCGGAACACCAGATTGCCGGTGTCATCGGCCTTCCAGGCTTTCACAATGGCCAGGTCGGCGACGATGCCGCGCTCGAGGATGTATTCCTCGCCGTCGAAGACCTTAACTTCCTTGCCATCGGCGATCTGGGTGCCGACGCCGGTCTTGGTGTAGAAGCCCGGAATGCCGCTGCCGCCCGCGCGCATCCGTTCGGCAAGCGTGCCTTGCGGGTTGAATTCCAGCTCCAGTTCGCCCGACAGATACTGACGCATGAATTCCGCGTTCTCGCCGACGTAAGAACTGATCATCTTCCTGATCTGCTTGGTGTCCAGCAGCTTGCCCAGGCCGAACCCGTCCACGCCGCAATTGTTGCTGGCGATGGTCAGATCCTTTACGCCGCTATCGACGATGGCGTCGATCAGCAATTCGGGTATGCCGCACAGCCCGAAGCCTCCGGCCGAGATGAACATCCCGTCCTTCAAAAGACCGTCCAGCGCCTCGGCCGCGTTGTCATAGACCTTTTTCATCGGCCCTCCCCTCATGGATCCGGTTTCGATGAAAGTCATGGCCCGCAGGGCAATCCGTGTCAATCAGGCCACACCCTGTTCGTGCCGCGACTTGACCTGCCGACCCGACCGGTGGCAATCATGATGGATGAACCGCATCCGCGCCATCTCTGCGATCTCTTATCGCCCGCTGACATAGCGGGGGCAGAGCCATGTCAACCGCGCGGGGAAGCGGTTGACCGGATGACATCACCACGAGCCTGCGCCGAAATCCAGGGTCGTCCCCATGTCCAATCCCGACTGTCCCCATCTTTCGATCATCGGCTTCGGAGCCTTCGGCCAGTTGATCGCCCGCCATTTGCGCGATCACATGACATTGTGCGTCTGCGACCCCGTGCTGTTGGTCAACGACCTGTTGCAGGTCGATCTTGCGCAGGCCGCGCGCTGCCGCATCATCGTTCTGTCCGTGCCGCTGTCGCAGATGCGGTCCGTGCTGCACATCATCGCGCCCCATCTTCGCCCCGGCGCGATGGTCATTGATGTGGCTTCGGTCAAGCTGCTGCCTGCCACGATGATGCAGGCCATCCTGCCCGACCATGCCCAGATCGTTGCCACGCATCCGCTGTTTGGGCCTGCAAGCGCGCGCGAGGGCCTGACGGGTCATCGCATCGCATGGTGCCCGCTGCGCGGCGACGGCCACCGGCGAGCGGCGGCATTCCTGCGAAGGCTGGGATTGCGGGTTCTGGCAACCACACCAGAGGCACATGACCGCGAGATGGCCGTGGTGCAGGGGCTGACGCATCTGATCGCGCAGGGTTTGTCGGGAATTGGACCGATACCCGACAGGCTGACCACCGAAAGCTTCCGGCGGCTGGTCGAGGCCGTGGCGATGGTTCAGGCGGATTCACCTGAACTGCTGCGGACGATCCTGCATGACAATCCCCATGCCGGGCCGGTCCGCGCGCGGTTCGTGAAGGCGATAGCCGGCATCGCGGAGATGGCCGAGACAGGCTGAGGCATGCCCGACGGGGTCATTCGGCGGACTTCCTGCCGGCCGCGGGCTTTTTCACGGCAGCCTTCTTGGCAGTCTTGGCAGTCTCTGCGGTCTTGGTGGCGGATTTCCTTGCCGGGGACTTTCCCGCCGATGCCTTCTTCGTGCCCTTCTTCGCGGCCTTGGCCAAGATCAACTCCAGCGCCTGCTCCATCGTGATGTCTTCGGGCGCAACCTCGCGGGGCAGGGTCGCATTGACCTTTTCCCATTTGACATAAGGGCCATAGCGCCCGTTCATCACCTGAATTGCACCCCCTTCGGGGTGATCGCCCAGTTCCTTCAGCGGTTCCGCCGCAGCGGCGCGTCCGCGCGTTTGCTTTGCCGCCAGCACCTCGACCGCCCGGTTCATGCCGATGGTAAAGACCTCGTCCACATCCGGCAGGTTGGCGTATTTGCGATCATGCTTCACATAGGGACCATAGCGCCCGATCCCCGCCTCGATCATCACGCCGTCATCGGGATGTGGTCCGACCGGGCGCGGCAGCGACAGAAGTCGCAACGCCTTTTCCAGATCCATGGTCGCCGCGTCCCAGCCCTTGGGGATCGAGGCCCGAGGCGGCTTCGGCACCTCTTCGGTCGCCTCGCCCCGCTGCACATAGGGTCCGAAACGCCCGGTCTTCAGGCTGATCTCGTCGCCATCGTCATGACCCAGCACCCGGTCGCCCACCGGCTGCTCGCCATCGGGGGCGGAGAGGGGGCGGGTATAGCGGCATTCGGGATAGTTCGTGCAGCCTATGAAGGCGCCCCCCGACCGCGCGGTCTTGAGGTTCAGCCGGCCCCTGCCGCAAAGCGGGCATTCGCGCGGATCGCCGCCATCGGCGCGCGGCGGATACAGATGCGGCGCCAGCGCATCGTCGATCGCCTCCAGAACCTCGGAGATGCGAAGTTCGGACGTGCCCTCCAGCGCCTTTGAAAAATCCTTCCAGAACCTGCCCAGAACCTCGCGCCAGACCAGATCGCCGGCGCTGATCTCATCCAGTTCGTTTTCCAGATCGGCGGTGAAGTCATAGCTGACATAACGCGGGAAATACTTGACCAGAAAGGTCGTGACCAGCCGGCCCTTGTCCTCGGGGATCAGCCGGTTCTTGTCCTTTCGGACGTATTCGCGGTCCTGGATGGTCGTGACGATGCTGGCATAGGTCGAGGGACGGCCGATGCCCAGTTCCTCCATCCGCTTGACCAGGGTGGCCTCGGTATAGCGGGGCGGGGGCTGGGTGAAATGCTGGCGGGCGGCGGTGCTGGCGGCGTCGTTGACCAGAAGGCCGGGGGCGGCGCGCTGGCCCTGCGGCGCCTCGGGCAGATCGTCGCCCTTGTCCCGCGCCTTCGAGAACTCGGCATCGAACGCCTTGCCGACCAGTTTCGCGGCCTCGCCTTCGGTGATCGCCGGCAGGCGGGCGCTGTCTTCGCCCTCGTCATCGTCGCGGCCCTGGTCATAGACGCGCAGAAAACCGTCGAACAGCATCACCTGACCGGTCGCGCGCAGGCCGACCTGGCCATCGGGGCTTTCGATTTCGGCTGTCGTGCGCTCCATCCTGGCGGCTTCCATCTGGCTGGCGATGGTGCGCTTCCAGATCAGGTCATACAGCTTGCGCTGGTCATCGGCGCTGACCTTCAGTCGGTCCGGCGACAGCATCATGTCGGTCGGGCGGATGCATTCATGGGCTTCCTGCGCGTTCTTGGCCTTGTTCTTGTACATGCGCGGCGATTTCGGCAGGTATTTTTCGCCGAACTTGGTCTTGATCGCGTCGCGGGCAGCCATCACCGCCTCGGGGGCCATGTCGATCCCGTCGGTCCGCATATAGGTGATCAAACCGGCCTCGTAGAGACGCTGCGCCGTGGACATGCAGGCCCGCGCGCCCATGCCCAGCTTGCGGCTGGCCTCTTGCTGCAGCGTCGAGGTCATGAAGGGCGGCCAGGGATTGCGGCTGGCGGGCTTGGCGGTGACGCTGGCGACACGCAGATCGCGGCTGGTGACCGCGCTGACGGCCATCGCGGCCCTTTCGGCGTCGGGCAGGTCGAATCGGTCCAGCTTCGAGCCGGCCAGCGACACGAGTTGCGCGTCGTATTCCTGTCCCCCCGGCGTCGCAAGACGGGCATGGACGGACCAGTATTCGCGCGCCTTGAATGCCTCTATCTCCATCTCGCGATCGACAATCAGGCGCAGGCAGACGGACTGGACGCGACCCGCCGATTTCGCGCCGGGCAGCTTGCGCCACAGCACGGGCGACAGGTTGAAGCCGACCAGATAATCCAGCGCGCGGCGGGCCAGATAGGCATCGACCAGCGGCTGGTCGATCTGGCGCGGCTGCTTCATCGCCTCGGTCACCGCGGCCTTGGTGATGGCGTTGAAGGTCACGCGATTGACCGCGCTGCCTTTTTTCAGTGCCGGCTGCAGCGCCTCCAGCAGGTGCCAACTGATCGCCTCGCCTTCGCGGTCGGGGTCGGTAGCAAGGATGAGAGTCTGGTCGTCCTTCAGCGCGTCGCGGATCGCCTTGAGGTGCTTCTTGCTGTCGCTGGCGATTTCCCACTTCATCGCGAATTCACTGTCGGGATCGACGCTGCCGTCCTTGGGCGGCAGGTCGCGGACGTGGCCAAAGCTGGCCAGCACGCGATAGTCGCCGCCGAGGTATTTCTCGATGGTCTTGGCCTTGGCCGGGGATTCGACGACGACAACGGGCATTCTGACCTCGGGGGTGTCTGCAATGGGGCGGCAACATGGTTGTGTGCCGAGGCGGTGTCAACGCCCGTCGCGTCAGCGGCTTCTCCCAGGGGCCTGGACGAAGGGGGATGGCCGGCCGCATTCGCCGCTTGGTCCAGAACGCGGCGGACGACGTGCCAGGGGGATGTCGCGCGGGGCGATGATCAGCTCAGCGCCAGTCTGCCGCCCGCCAGCCGCGTCAGACGTCCCTGCAGTTCCAGCGACAGGATCGCCGCGCAGGCTGCGGCGGCGGGGACGCCCAGATCGCGGATCAGGTCGTTTTCCTCGGTCGGGCTGGGCGTCAGGCGCGACAGGATTCGCGATTCGAGGTTGACCGGCCCGCCCTGATCCGCGATCCGCGACGGCGTGGCCGATCGCTGGGCATCGCCGGCGGCAGACCGGGGCGCCGGGATCGGGCCGGCGTTTGCGGACAATTCGGTCGATCGCGCCGGGGCTTCGCCGGGCCGCGACATCAGCGCCGCCGCCACATCGGCGGAATTGCGCACCAGCAAGGCTCCGTCGCGGATCAGTGCATTGCAGCCCGCAGCGCGGGCATCCATCGGGTGGCCCGGCACCGCCATGACCTCGCGGCCCTGATCCAGCGCGTTCCTTGCGGTGATCAGCGTGCCCGACCGATGCGCGGCCTCGATCACCACGACCGCGCGCGACAGGCCCGACACGATTCGGTTCCGCGTCGGGAAATGCCGGGCGGCGGGTTCGGTCCCCGGCGCCTGTTCCGAAACCAGCACACCCTGTTCGGCGATCTGGGCTGCCAGGACGACGTTCTCAGCCGGGTAGATGACATCGACGCCGCCCGCCATCACCGCCACGGTGCCACTGCCCAGGGCGGCGTTGTGGGCTGCGGTGTCGATGCCACGGGCAAGGCCCGCGACGACCGTATGCCCGGCCTCGCCCAGCCCTGCCGCCATCCCGCGCGCCATGCGCAGGCCCAGCGACGAGGCGTTGCGCGCCCCGATCACAGCGACCGGATTGCGCGACAGCCATGCCGGATCGCCGCGCACCCACAGGATTGGCGGTGCGCCGTCGATCTGGCGCAACTGGGCGGGATACAGCGGGGAATCGCAGCGGATCAGCCGCGCCCCGGCCTTGCGCCCGGCATTCAGTTCGGCCGCGGCCACGCCTTCGGGACAGGCTTCGTAATCCGTCATCCCGGCCTCGGCCGCGATTTCCGGCAAAGCCTCAAGCGCGGCCGTGGCGCCGCCATGTTGAGCCATCAGCCGATGAAAGGTCGCCGGTCCGACCCGGCGCGAGCGGATGAGACGCAGGACGTCGAGGTCGTCATCCTTCGCCGGCGCGGCGCTGTTGGGCATGTCCGAGGGAATGAACCCGGTATCCATGGTGCCTCCGTCTCATCCAGAGGCCAGCCTAGCGCAACAAGGGTTAATACAAGGTTACCGGGACGGGGGTTTCTGCGCTGCCGGGCGCGTTCACGCGGCCGAGCCGCCGATCGTCAGCCCGCCGATCATCAGGGTCGGCTGGCCGACGCCCACAGGAACCCATTGCCCCTGCTTGCCGCAATTGCCGATGCCGGGATCCAGCGTCATGTCGTTGCCGATGGCGCGGATTTTCCGCAATGCCGTCGCACCGTCCCCGATCAGCGTCGCGCCCCTTATCGGATCGCCGATCCGGCCGTCCTTCACGCGATAGGCCTCGGTGCAGGAAAAGACGAACTTGCCGTTGGTGATGTCCACCTGGCCGCCGCCGAATCCCACCGCGTGGATGCCGTCCTTCAGATCGGCGAGGATCGCGGCCGGATCGGCATCGCCACCGGGCATGTAGGTATTGGTCATGCGCGGCATCGGCGCATGAGCGAAACTTTCGCGCCGCCCGTTGCCCGTGGGCGCCACCCCCATCAGGCGGGCATTCTGGCGATCCTGCATGTAGCCCGTCAGAATCCCGTCCTCGATCAGCACGTTGCGGGCGGGCGGGGTGCCCTCGTCATCGACGCCGATGCTGCCGCGCCGGTCCGGGATGGTGCCGTCATCGACCACCGTCACGCCGGGCGCGGCGACGCGGTCGCCCATCAGCCCGGCGAAGGCGCTGGCCTTCTTGCGGTTGAAGTCTCCCTCAAGCCCGTGGCCCACGGCCTCGTGCAGCAGGATGCCCGGCCAGCCGGGACCAAGAACGACATCCATGACCCCGGCGGGCGCGGGGACCGAGCGCAGGTTGACCAGCGCGATCCGCAGCGCCTCGTCCACGGCGCTCTTCCAGTGGTCCGGCTGCATCAGGCCCTTCAGCGAAACCCGGCCGCCGCCGCCGTGACCGCCGGATTCGCGGCGATCGTTGTTCTCGACGATGACCGCGACATTCAGTCGCGCCATGGGCCGGATATCGGTGACCAGACCGCCTTCGGGGCGCAGGATGGCGATTTCCTGCAGCGAGGAGGCCAGCGAGACGGTAACCTGCACCACCCGCGGATCCAGCGACCGGGCGTAGTCGTCGATCTCGCGCAGCAGGGCGATGCGGCGCGAGATGGGGATCCCCTCGGCCGGGTCCGCGGCGGCATAAAGGTGTTGCGCCCGCATCGGCGCCGGATCGGCCAGCACGGCGCCGCCCCGGCCCACGGCCAGTCGCGCGGTCTGGGCGGCACGGCGCAGCGATGTCTCGGAAATCTCGGTGGAATGGGCGTATCCTGTCACCTCGCCGCGCACGGCGCGCAGCCCGAAACCCTGGTCGGCTGTATAGCCGGAATTGCGCAGCCGCCCGTCGTCGAAGACCAGGCTCTCCGAGACCGAACGTTCCAGAAAAAGTTCGCCGTCTTCGGCCCCCGACACCGCCTCGCGCAGGATCGCCAAGGCGCGATCGCGATCCAGATACAGGGCGAACGGGTCAAATCTGTCGCGGGTCATGGCGGGGTAAACTCCGTTCGTCGGGCGGGCGGCCGGCGTCCGCGAAGACGCGGGCGGGCGGTCACTTTCGCAGATATCTTCTCGGTATCACTTGCCCGAGAGCGCAAGATATGGTCATAGAACGGTCACTGTGAAAGGAAAAGGGGCGGCCTGCCGGCGGCCCTTGCGGCCATGTCGGCCGGGCCAACGCAACGGGATGGGATGATGGCAAAAGCGATGATTCGCCGGGCAGTCGCGGCAGCTTCGGGGCTGGCAACGACGGGAATGATGGCCAGCGCGGCAATGGCGCAGGATGTGCTGGGCGATCTGCCGGTCATCGGCAAACCGCAGGCGAGGGGGATCGGCTTTCAGCCCGCCTCGACGGAACTGGCGCGCGATCAGCAATGGCTTGACGGTTTCGTTCTGATCATCATCGCCTTGATCACGGTCTTTGTCTGCGCGCTGCTGCTGATCGTGATCTTCCGGTTCAACAGCAAGTCGAACCCGGTTCCCGCCAAATTCACCCACAACACGCCGATCGAGATCGTCTGGACACTGGTTCCGGTGCTGATCCTGGTCGTGATCGGGGCCTTCTCCTTGCCGGCCCTGTTTCGCAGCCAGGAAATGCCGCCCAATCCCGACCTGGTGATCAAGGTGATCGGCAACCAGTGGTACTGGTCCTACGAGTATCCCGACAACGATATCAGTTTTGATTCCCTGCTTCTGGCCAAGGAAGAACTGGCCGCTGCCGGCTATTCCGAGGACGAATACCTGCTGGCGACCGACAACGCTGTCGTGGTGCCGGTCGGCAAGACCGTGCTGCTTCAGGTCACCTCGAACGACGTGATCCACAGCTGGACCATTCCGGCCTTCGCGATCAAGCAGGACGCCGTTCCCGGCCGCATCGCGCAGGCCTGGTTCAACGTCGAACGGGAAGGCGTCTTCTTCGGCCAGTGCAGCGAATTGTGCGGCATCAACCATGCCTACATGCCCATCGTCGTGAAAGCCGTCAGCCCCGAAAAATATGCCGCCTGGGTGGCCGAACAGGGCGGCACCATGCCTGCCGATCAGGCGACCGCGCTGAACCTGCCCGCCGACAGCCAGGTCGAACTGGCCAAGGCCGAGTGATCGGACCCGGACGCATCCCATGAGCGACATCCACGCATATGACGGCGCCCCCGAGGCCGAATTTCAGGACTATGTCGCCCTGTTGAAGCCGCGTGTCATGTCGCTGGTCGTGTTCACGGCCTTCGTCGGGCTGCTGGTAGCGCCGGTCACGGTTCATCCCTTCATCGCCTTCTGCGCGGTGATCTTCATCGCGCTTGGCGGCGGCGCGGCCGGCGCGCTGAACATGTGGTCCGATGCCGATATCGACGCGGTCATGAACCGCACCCGGAACCGTCCGATCCCCGCGGGCCGGATCCAGCGGGGCGAGGCCCTGGGCCTGGGCATCGCCCTGTCGATCATCTCGGTGATGATGCTGGGTCTGGTCGCGAACTGGTTCGCGGCGGGCTTTCTGGCCTTCACCATCTTCTTCTACGCCGTCGTCTATTCGATCTGGCTGAAACGGTCGACGCCGCAGAACATCGTCATCGGCGGCGCGGCCGGGGCCTTTCCCCCGATGATCGGCTGGGCCAGCGCCACCGGAGGGGTCGGCATCGAACCGCTGTTGATGTTCGCCCTGATCTTCTTCTGGACACCGCCGCATTTCTGGGCGCTGGCGCTGTTCATGAAAGAGGATTATCACAAGGCCGGCGTGCCGATGCTGACCGTCACGCATGGCCGCGCGGCCACCCGCCGTCACATCTTTGCCTATACGCTGGTGCTTGCGCCCTTCGCGCTGTGGCTGGGCCTGACGCCCGTCGGCGGGTCGCTGTATCTGGCGGTTTCGGTCGTTCTGAACGCGCTGTTCATGGCCGGCGGCTGGCGCATCCTGAAGCGCGACGAAGAGACGGCCATCGCCGATGGCTATGCGTTCGAGAAACGGTTTTTCAGACTGTCGCTCTATTACCTCTTCCTGCATTTCCTGGCGTTGCTCGTTCAAAATCAATGGGGAGCCTGGTGATGCCGATGCAAGCGGAACACGAACTTCACCGCCGCCGCTGGTCGCGCAACGTGGGTCTCGGGCTGGTTCTTGCCAGCCTGGTCGTGCTGGTTTTCGCGCTGACGGTGGTCAAGGTCCGTCAGGGCGACCTGATGGAAGGATACGACTATCAGCCGCGGGCGTCCGTCCTGCCGCCGGCAGCGGCCGCGCCTGACGCGCCCGCCCGGGCGGAAGAAAAAGAAATGCAGCCATGAGCCGCAATTCCCGCACCGTTCTGGGCCTTGTCGCGGTCGTGCTGACGATGGGCGCGCTGTCCTGGGCCGCGGTGCCGTTCTACAACTGGTTTTGCAAGGTGACCGGGTTTGCCGGAACCACACAGGTGTCGAAAGAGGCTCCTGACCAGGTTCTGGAGGAAATCGTCCGCGTCCGTTTCGATGCCAATGTAGACAAGGATGTGCCGTGGACTTTCCGGCCGATGCAGAAGAAGATGGAAGTCCGTATCGGCGAGGACTCGATGGCCTATTACGAGGCAATCAACAACAGCGACGAGACGATCACCGGCACGGCCAGCTACAATGTCGCGCCCGATGTCGCCGGATATTATTTCAGCAAGATCGCCTGCTTCTGCTTCACCGAGCAGACGCTGAAACCGGGCGAGCGGGTCGAAATGCCGATCAATTTCTATGTCGATCCCGACCTGCTTGCCGACGGCGACGCAAGCTGGGTGCGTGACATCACCCTGTCCTATACCTTCCACCGGACCGAGCCGAAACAGGCGGCGCTTGACGCCCAGCCGGCCAGCAACGTCAACTGATCCAGAAAGAGGAGCCGACGGGGACCCGACCATGGCGCATGCTAAGAATCACGACTACCATATCCTTTCGCCCTCCATCTGGCCCTTCTTCGGCGCGGTCTCGGCGTTCTTCATGCTGTATGGCGCCGTGGGCTGGATCAGTGCCGACGATGTTCGCCTGTTCTGGATTCCGGTCAGCGGGCCCTGGCTGTTCCTGATCGGTTTCGTCGGTGTGCTGTATGTCATGTACAGCTGGTGGGCCGACGTGATCCGCGAAAGCGAGGCGGGCGATCACACCCCGGTCGTGCGGATCGGGCTGCAATACGGCTTCATCCTGTTCATCATCTCGGAAGTGATGTTCTTCGTTGCCTGGTTCTGGAACTGGTTCAAGAACGCGCTGTATCCGATGGGACCGCAAAGCCCGATCAAGGATGGGGTCTGGCCTCCGGAAGGTATCCAGCCCTTCAATCCGTGGGAACTGCCACTGATCAACACGCTGATCCTGCTTCTGTCAGGGGTTGCCGTGACCTGGGCGCATCATGCGTTCGTGCATGAAAACGACCGCAAGACCACGATCAACGGGCTGATTGTCGCCATCCTCCTGGGGCTCAGCTTTTCGGCGCTGCAGGCCTACGAATACTTCCATGCAGCCTTCGGCCTGTCCGATACCGCCTATGCCAGCGCCTTCTACCTGGCGACCGGCTTTCACGGCCTGCACGTCATCATCGGCACCATCTTCCTTGCCGTCTGCCTGTTCCGCATCATGCGCGGCCAGATGGACCAGAAACAGCATGTCGGCTTCGAGGCCGCCGCCTGGTACTGGCACTTCGTGGATGTCGTCTGGCTGTTCCTGTTCGGTGCGGTCTATATCTGGGGCAGCTGAACCGGTATGTTCCGCGAGAGGCGCGCGGGGCCCGGCCTCGC
>CEOS01088031.1_pt1 | contig 15687 bp, 12 predicted proteins | sample 530601 | NCBI WGS metagenome assembly CEOS01 (sample SAMEA2620666, study PRJEB7988) | marine metagenome | biome: marine biome (ENVO:00000447); feature: mesopelagic zone (ENVO:00000213); material: "saline water (ENVO:00002010), including plankton (ENVO:xxxxxxxx)" | depth 1000 m
CGCCTGCCGCATCTGCTGGCCGCCGATCTGGCCGCGGCGGCGCAATCCGGCCTGCGCCCGATCCTGAACCTGACCGGCACGATCCTGCATACCAATCTGGGCCGCGCCATCCTTGCCCCCGAGGCGATCGAGGCCGGCGCGACGGCCATGGCCGCGCCGGTGGCGCTGGAATTCGATCTGCGCAGCGGCGGTCGCGGCCAGCGCGACGATCACCTGCGCGATCTTCTGTGCGAGCTGACCGGGGCCGATGATGCCACCATCGTCAACAACAACGCCGCCGCCGTCCTGATCGCGCTGAACACGCTGGCCCGGGACCGCGAGGCCATCGTCTCGCGCGGCGAACTGATCGAGATCGGCGGCGCCTTCCGGATGCCTGACATCATGGGCCGCGCGGGCGCCTGTCTGGTCGAGGTCGGCACCACCAACCGCACCCATACCCGCGACTACGAGGATGCGATCACGCCACGAACCGGCGTCATCATGAAGGTCCATACCTCGAACTACCGGATCGAGGGCTTCACCGCCGAGGTTCCGGGCCCGCAGCTTGCGCGGATCGCCACCCGTTCGGCGGTGCCGCTGCTGAACGATCTGGGCGCCGGCTCGCTGGTCGACCTGTCCCGCTGGGGCCTGCGGCGCGAGCCGACCGTGGCCGAGGCGGTGGCCGATGGGGCGGATCTTGTCACCTTCTCGGGGGACAAGCTGCTGGGCGGGCCGCAGGCAGGCTTCATCGTCGGCCGGCGCGACCTGATCGCACGGATCAACCGGAATCCGCTGAAGCGCGCCCTGCGACTGGACAAGATCCGCATCGCGGCGATGCAGGCCACCTTGCGGCTTTATCGCGACCCAGACCGGCTGATGGAGCGATTGCCGGTGCTGCGGTTTCTGGCCCGCCCGCAATCCGAGATCGCAGCACAGGCGCAAAGGCTGGCCCCGCAAGTGGCGGTCCTGCTGGCTCCGCTGGGATACGAGGCGGAGGTTTGCGCGTGCAGCAGCCAGATCGGGTCGGGCGCACTGCCGGTCGATACGATCGCTTCGGCCGGGCTGCGGCTGACCGGCGCGGGCGGCGATGCGCCGGACCGGCTTTCGGCCCGGCTGCGCGCCCTGCCCCGACCCGTCATCGGCCATATCCACGATGGCGCGATGCTGCTGGACCTGCGCTGTCTCGAGGATGACGACACGCTGCTGACGGCGCTGGCCGCGCTATGATCGTCGGGACCGCTGGCCACATCGACCACGGCAAGACGGCGCTGGTGAAGGCGCTGACCGGCACCGATGCCGACCGGCTGGCCGAGGAAAAGGCGCGCGGCATCACCATCGACCTGGGTTTCGCCTATACCGACCTGAGCGGCGGCGCGATCACCGGCTTTGTCGATGTGCCGGGGCACGAAAAGCTGATCCACACCATGCTGGCCGGGGCCGGCGGGATCGACCTCGCGCTGCTGGTCGTCGCCGCCGATGATGGCGTCATGCCGCAGACGCGCGAACATCTGGCGATCCTCGATCTTCTGGGCATCACGCGCGGGATCGTCGCCCTGACCAAGGCCGATCTGGCCGATGACGCACGCCGCGTGGAACTCCGCGCCCAGATCCGCGCGACGCTGGCGCCGACCGGACTGGCCAACGCCGCCATAGTCCCGGTCTCGTCCCTGACCGGCGAGGGGATTGCGCCGCTGCGCCGTCTGCTGATCGAGGCCGAGGCCGCCACCGCGCCACGGCGGGACGACGCCCCGTTCCGGCTGGCCGTGGATCGAAGCTTCACCCTTGCGGGTGTCGGCACCGTCGTCACCGGCACGGTCATCAGCGGGCGCGTCGATATCGGCGATCCGGTCACGATCAGCCCGCGGGGCCTGGCGGCGCGGGTGCGTGGCATCCACAGCCAGAACCGGCCCGCCGAGACAGGATCGGCCGGACAACGCTGCGCACTGAACCTGTCGGGCGAGGGGATCGGGAAAGATGCCGTCGCTCGCGGAGACATGATCCTGTCACCACCGCTTCACGCCCCAACCGACCGCATCGACGCCTGGCTGGATGTGATGGCGAACGAACCGAAATCCATCGGAAACTGGTTTCCCGCCCGCCTGCACACCCACGCGGCCGAGGCCGGCGCGCGGATCGTGCCATTGTCGGAACCGATTCCGCCCGGCGCCAGCGGCCCGGTCCAGATCGTGCTGGATCGCCCGGTCGCCGCCGCGATCGGGGACCGCTTCATCCTGCGCGACGTTTCGGCCAGCCGGTCGCTTGGCGGCGGTGTCTTCCTGGACCTGCGTCCGCCGGCCCGCAAAAGGCGCGCAGCGGCAAGGCTGGCGCTGATCGAGGCTGCGCGCGACAGGAATGACGGCGCCGCCCTTGCCGCGATGCTGGCCGTCGCGCCGGTCGATCTGCCGGTCTTCACGCGGGATCGGGCCCTCTCGATTCCGGACGCGCAGAACGCGATCCGAACCGCGGGCGCGGTCATCCTGGGCGATCTGGCCCTGTCGCACGATCACCTGGACGGGCTGCGGACGCAGTTGCAACAGGCGTTGGCCCGATTTCACGAACAGAACCCCGACATGGCGGGCCTGGGCCGCGAAAAACTGCGCCTGGCGCTGACGCCGCGCCTGCCCAAGCCCGAATTCCTGTCCTTTCTGCGCGACGAGGCCGGGGCCGGGCGCGCGGTCATGGACGGTGCCTTTCTGCGCCTGCCCGGTCACGAGGTTCGCCTGTCGCCCGAGGATGAGGCGCTGTGGCTGCGCATCGTCCCGGCCCTGACAGGCGATGGCCGTTTCCGCCCGCCGCGCGTCCGCGATTTCGCGACCGAGACGGGTGTGGAGGAACGCGAGGTGCGGCGGGTGCTGAAGCTGACGCAGAAGCTGGGGCGCACCGACCAGATCGCGCATGACCATTTCTTCGCCCGCACCGTCACTGCCGAAATGGTGGCTATCGCGGTCGATGTCGCGGCGAAGACCGAAGACGGCTGGTTCGGCGCCCCTGCCTTCCGCGACAGGATGGGTAACGGACGCAAGGTCGCCATCGAGATCCTGGATTTTCTGGATCGCCTTGGGGTCACCTTGCGCCGCGGCGATTTGCGTCGCATCAATCCCCACAGGGTGGATCTGTTCGGCACGGCGGAACAGCGCGATGGAAGGGAATCGTCCCCGGTGGGGCGGCCGGACTTCAAATCCGGTTGGGGCAGCGAGCCTGTCCCGGGTGGGTTCGACTCCCATTCCCTTCCGCCAGAAAAGCGGCGGGGCTGACGCGCGGCTCTGGATTCCGGCTCGAACGGATCGGTCCCGCAGGCCCGGAACCGAAGGCGCGTTGTCCTTGCGCCCCGGCAGGCCGCCCGCATGGCGGTATGGGCCGCGATCCGTGATGCAACCGGCCGCGGAATCGGGTTGCGCAGGCCGCCCCCCGGCCATCGCCCCCCCGGCGAAAGTCTGTTTCGGGCGGCCTAATGTCGCAACCGGCGTATCGGGCGGATCTCGCGCAGCTATTCTGCGCCCAGATGTCAGGTGCGGCCGCGGAACTCGAGCCAAGGCCGATAATTGGGAAGCAGGTGAAAATCCGGAACTGCCCCCGCAACGGTAAGGAGCGAACGGCCACGACAAGAGCCACTGGAGTCAAGCCTCCGGGAAGGCGTCGGGTCGGCGGCATGGCCGAAGCCCCAAGTCCGGAAACCAGCCAGACATGACGTCAAACCGCGGGCGGCGGCAGAGGCGATCCTGCGTCGCGCCATCTCATCGGCGCGGGGCCGATCCCGTCTGCCGCGCCCCTCAGCATATCGCCGGAGATGTCCGGCAACGGAGAAAGAGGCCATGACCGCAGAGGCCAAAGCACGCGACCTGCTGAACCGGCGCGAACCGAATCATTCGCTGGAACGGGCGTTCTATACGGATGCCGATCTTCATGCGATCGATCTGGAACAGATTTTCTATCGCGACTGGTTGTATGCCGCACCGTCCTGCGCGCTACCCAAGGCGGGAAGCTATGTCACCCATCAGGTCGGCGCCTACCGGCTGATGATCGTGCGCGGCGCGGACAGGGTGATCCGGGCGTTCCACAATACCTGCCGGCATCGCGGCTCGATCATCTGCAAGGGCGCTTCGGGCCACGTGCCGAAACTGGTCTGCCCCTATCATCAATGGACCTACGAACTGGACGGCCGCCTGATCTGGGCGCGGGACATGGGGCCGGATTTCGATGCCACGAAACACGGGTTGAAGGCGATCCATTGCCGCGAAGTGTCGGGGCTGGTCTATCTGTGCCTGGCCGAGGAGGCCCCGGATTTCGACGCCTTCGCCGCCATGGCCCAGCCCTATCTGGCGTCGCACGATCTGGATCAGGCCAAGATCGCCCATCAATCGACCATCATCGAGAACGGCAACTGGAAGCTGGTCTGGGAAAACAACCGCGAATGTTATCATTGCGGCGGCAACCACCCGGCCCTGTGCCGCACCTTCCCCGACGATCCGGTGATCAGCGGAATCGAGGAAGGCGGCCCCCCGCCCCATCTTCAGGCGCATTTCCGGCGTTGCGAGGCGGCCGGAATGCCCGCGCAGTTCCGCATCGCGGAGAGCGGACAATACCGCTTTGCCCGGATGCCGCTGAAGGTCGGGGCAAAAAGCTATACCATGACCGGCGATCCGGCCGTGAGACGCCGGCTGGGTCGGGTGCCCTTCGACGACGCGGGCGCGCTGCTGAAATTCCACTATCCGACGACGTGGAACCATTTCCTGCCCGATCACTCGATCACATTCCGGGTGACCCCGCTCGGTCCGCAGCAGACCGAGGTCCAGACGACCTGGCTGGTCGACAAGGACGCCGTCGAGGGCGTTGATTACGACCTGAAGACCCTGACCGAGGTCTGGGTGGCCACCAATGACGAGGATCGCCGCGTGGTCGAGGACAACCAGCTTGGCATCAATTCGCCCGCCTATCGCCCCGGACCCTATTCCGCGGTGCAGGAGGGCGGCGTGATCCAGTTCGTGGACTGGTATTGCGAGACGCTGGGCAATCGTATCCAGCCGGTGCGGGTGGCCGCCGAATGAGAATGCCGCAGCCCGAAATCTCGCATCCGGTGCTGGTCTGGGACGGGGCCGAGATGCTTGAATGCGTCACCGTCACACCCGAGGCGCCCAACGTGGCCAGCTTCTGTTTCCAGTCGCCGACGGGTGCGATCTTTTCCTTCGTGCCGGGCCAGTTCCTGACGCTGGAACTGCCGCTGCCAAAGGGGACGCTTCACCGGACCTTCACCATCTCGTCCTCGCCTTCGCGGCCGATGTCGATCTCGGTCACGGTCAAGGCGCAACCTGGCAGTCTTGGCACGCGCTGGATGCTGGACCATCTGAAACCGGGAATGCGGATCAGGGCCACCAGACCGGCCGGGCGCTTTTCCAGCCACCACCATCCGTCCGAGAAATACCTGTTCATCTCGGCCGGGTCGGGGATCACGCCGATGATGTCGATGACGACCTGGATGTTCGATCTGGGCCGGCCCGCCGACGTGGTTTTCGTCAATTGCGCCAGGCGCCCCTCCGACATCATCTTCCGCCGCCGGCTGGAACACATGGCCAGCCGTTTTCCGGAAATCAGCCTGCGATTCGTCGTCGAGGAAACCGACCGCTTTCAGCCCTGGACCGGCTATCAGGGCATGTTCAACCAGTTGATGCTGGGCCTGATGGCGCCGGATTACCTGACACGAGAGGTGTTCTGCTGCGGCCCCGAACCCTTCATGCAGGCGGTGCGCGACGCGCTGGCGGGGCTGGGCTTCGACATGGCGCGCTATCATCAGGAAAGCTTCCACCCCTCGCTGGCCGAGGAAGCCCTGGACCCGGTCCTTGGCGATGTCGTGCCCGATCAGGCCGCCGAGGCCGAGATCGCCTTTGCTTTGGCCGGCGTCAGCCGGACCTGCTCGGAAACCGACACGATCCTTGCGACCGCGCGGTCCGCCGGGCTGAACATCCCCTCGGGCTGCACCTTCGGGGTCTGCGGCACCTGCCGGATCCGGAAGTTGTCCGGCCAGGTCCACATGGTCCACAATGGCGGCATCACCGACGAGGATATCGAGGCGGGTTACGTGCTGGCCTGCTGCTCGCACCCGATCGGCAAGGTCGAGGTCGAGGTCTGAGGGGACCCGCGCCCGTGTGACCCAGGGCCTTAGATCGAGGTCAGCAGGATGCTTGTCTCGCTGTTGCGGACGCCCTGGATCATGCGGACCTCGCGCAGAACGCGGTCGAATTCGACCAGGTTTTCCACCGCGATCTCGGCGACCAGATCCCATTTTCCGCTGGTCGTATGGATCCGGCGCAATTGCGGCAGGCCGCGCAATCTGCTGATGACATGTGTCGTCGTGCGGCCCTCGACCTCGATCATCATTACCGCGCGCACCGCGTTTCCCTCGCCGTCCTCGCGAACCCGCGCGGTGAAGCCAAGCAGCGTGCCCGAGGCCAGCAAACGATCCAGCCGCGACTGCACCGTGCCGCGTGACAGCCCCATGATCTGGGCCAGCTTCGACACCGGCGCCCGGCCGTCATGGCGCAGCAGACCGATCAGCCGCCGGTCGTGGTCGTCGAGGCTCTGTCTGGCATCGTCTTGGATGGACACAAGATGTCATCCTGCGCAATATCAGGTCGCAAAATGCATAGCCGACCCGCAAGATTCCGGCAAGTTCGGCCTGTTGCATGCAGACTGCGCCGTGGAGAATGGCGAAATCTGACCGAAAGGATGAACCATGCCCGTCCCGAAACCATCGGATCTGGCCTATGTGCCCTTTGTCAGCGTCGAGAACATGATGCGGCTGATCCATTGCATCGGCCTGTCCCGGATGCTGGAGGGCCTTGCGACCTATATCGAGGATGATTTTCGCCGCTGGCAGGATTTCGACAAGACCCCGCGCGTCGCGGCCCATTCCGAGGATGGCGTGATCGAGTTGATGCCGACCTCGGACGGGCAGACCTATGGCTTCAAATATGTGAATGGCCATCCCAAGAACACGCGAGACGGACGCCAGACCGTCACCGCCTTCGGCCTGCTGGCCGATGTCGGCAACGGCTATCCGGTCCTGCTGACGGAAATGACCATCCTGACCGCCCTGCGGACGGCGGCGACCTCGGCGCTGGTGGCGAAATATCTGGCGCCCGCCGGGGCCGACACGATGGCGATGATCGGCAATGGCGCCCAATCCGAATTTCAGGCGCTGGCGATGCAGGCCCTGTGCGGGATTACCCGGCTTCGGCTGTACGACATCGACCCGAAGGCGACCGCCAAGACGATGCGCAACCTGGCCGGACAAGGTTTCGACCTGTCCGCCTGCAAAACCCCGCAGGAGGCGGTCGAGGGCGCACAGATCATCACTACCTGCACCGCCGACAAGCAATATGCGACGATCCTGTCCGACAACATGGTCGGCGCCGGGGTCCACATCAACGCCATCGGCGGCGACTGCCCCGGCAAGACCGAATTGCATCCCGACATCCTGTCGCGCGCCGATGTCTTCGTCGAATACCCGCCCCAGACCCGCATCGAGGGCGAAATCCAGCAGATGCCGCAGACCTTTCCCGTGACCGAATTCTGGCAGCTCGTCGCGGGACAGGCACAAGGCCGCCGCGATGCGCGCCAGATCACCCTGTTCGACGGGGTGGGCTTTGCGATCGAGGATTTCTCGGCCCTGCGCTATGTCCGCGACCAGCTTGGCCGGACCGGATTGTTCGAGCGGCTCGACCTTCTGGCCGATCCCGACGATCCGCGCGATCTGTTCGGGATGGTGCTGCGCGCCGCGGATCCCGACGCCCATAATCGCGCCGGGCAGAAGATGCCGCCCGCAGGCGACGGATCCGCGACGCGATCCTGAACGGCATCGACGGCCGCGCCGGCGCTGCCATGCCCGCATCGCAGGGCTGCGAGGGCGGTTTGCGGCCGGGTTTATCCGCGGCAATCCGGATCGGAACACTTGCAAGATCGCCTGCGTTACGACAATCCTGTCTTTGCAAGGAGATGAGCCGGGAAGCATGGAAAACACGATCCAGATTCTTCTTCTGACGGCTCTGTCCCTCGGCGCCGTGATGGCGCTGCAGCGATTGGGCGGTCTGTCCGACGCACCCGGGGTCACCGCACCACAGGCCGCACCGTTCATCGGCGGTGCCGCGCCGGGCACCCATGCCTGGCAACGATTCCACGTTCGCTATTATACCATGACGCTGCTCTTCGTCGCCTTCGAGATGGAGATGATGTTCATGTATCCCTGGGCCGTCGTCTTCGTCGAGGAGGGCATCAAGGCCCTGGTCGAAATGGGGATGTTCCTTGCCATTCTGACCATCGGCATCATCTATGGCTGGCGTGAGGGAATCTTTGCATGGGAATGAGCTGGGCCCGCGCCTTCGCGGCCTCGGGGCCGCCACCGGTCTTCGCCGCGATCGGTGCGGGCGGGTTGCAGCGGGCCGAGGAATTGCACGGGACGTTGCGGCTGCAGCGTTCGCCCCGGCAGGCGGCGATTCTGCTTGTGCTTGGCGAAATCGCGCCCGATCTTCTTCCCTTCCTGCAGCGGCTCCACGACCATTTGCCGCACCCCCGCGCGACAATCTGGCACCGGGCGACGCCGCCAGGGGACTGGACCGACCCGGTGCAGGCAACGGCGGACGGGCTGGAGCGGACGCTGACCGATCTCTGGCGATCGATTCTTTCCGGGGACCGCGCGTCCGAGCCCGATTTCCTGCCTGACAAGCCCCCGAACGAATGGCGCGGCGTCGGTCCGCATGGTCAGGGCGGCAAGGGCATGATGGGCGGCACGCCCTATGGCCGCCCGATGGCGATGACCGACGACGATCTGCGCGACGGGCTGAGCCTGGATGCCTATTCCGCGCCGTTCGGTCCTTTCCTGCCCATGCTGCCGCCCGGCCTGATCCTCGATCTGACTTTGCAGGGCGATGTCATCCAGTCGGCCACGGCGACCCGCCCCCCCTGCCCGCAGCCCGGATCGGACGATCGCCCCGGAGATGCGATCGCCCGACTGATGCGGGTGATGGACATGCCGGCCCTGGCGCTGCGGCGCACCCGCGATGGCCTGCCGCCAGCCATGGGCATCGCGATGCTGCGACGCGCGATCCCGGACGGTCTGGGCCGGGCCAGGGACGGCACCGACGTACGCGACCGGCTGGACCGGTGGCGCGACAAGGACGCGCCGCAAGCCGACGATGGCACCCGGCTGTCCGACCTTCTGCCCGGCCTCGAATGGCACGAGGCGATGATCGTGCTCAACAGCTTCCAGCCGGATCGAATCCGTGCGATCTGCGCGCGGTCGGGGCCGGAGGGCGGTGACGAAGACGACAAGGACGGGAACAGGGACGCCCCTGCTCACGCGCCGCCGGATCACGGCGGACACCAGCATCACGACATGACCGGACCGGCCGCATGAGCCTGATTGTCGGTCTTCCCGCCCTGCTGGCACTGTTGTTGATCGGCCTGTGGGCCGCGGCGGCGCTGGATACCGCGATCGGGCGGCTGATCGTCGGCCGCCCGGTCGGCATGGCCGCGACGGACCCGCTGCGGGCCGTGGTCGCCGACTATCTTCGCCAGCGCACCGATACCGAGGCACCCGACCATCTGAACTGGCTTCTGGCGCCGGGTTATTATTTTCTGCTTGCGGTGGTCGGCCTGGCGCTGGTTCCCTTCGCCCCGGACCAATCCCTCATCGCGCTGGATACCAGTGTGGTGCTGTGGGGCGCGGCCGAGGCCGTTGTCGTCGTCGCGGTCTTTCTGCACGGCTGGTCGCCCAACGCGCCGTTTCCGCTGATCGGCGCCTATCGCTATGTCGCGATCGGTCTGCCGGTGATGCTGCTGTCGATGTTCGTTCTGATCGCGGCGTCGATACCGGCCCAGTCGCTTGACCTGCGCGCGGTGGTCGAATCGCAGCGCGGCCTGTGGAACGTGATCCGCCAGCCGCTGGGATTGCCGTTGTTTCTGGCGGTGGTGATGTCACTGACGCTGCGGGGGCCGTTCGACTATGCCGACAGCGCCGATCTGGCCGGCGGCACCTCGGCCGAGGATGGTGGACCGCGCTGGATTGCCTGGCAGACGGCGCGCGCGGCGATGCTGGTCGCGGCATGCGCGATCGCGGCGACGGCGTTCCTCGGCGGCTATCTTGGGCCGGTCCTGCCGGGCTGGCTCTGGCTTTCGCTCAAGACGCTGGCGGTGATGGTGGCGGTGGTCCTGCTGACGCATCTTGTCCCGCGGATGCCGGTGGCGCGGATGCTGACGCTGATCTGGATCGTGCTGCTGCCGATTGCGTTCCTCGACTTGCTGATCGCCGGGCTGGGGGCGCTGTGATGACGATGACCGACGTGGCATTCTACCTGCTTTCGGGATTTGCGATCTGGACCGGCTGGCGCGTCTTTCGCGTCGATTCGATGATCCGTGCGACCTTCCTGCTGCTTTTGTCCTTCACCTCGGTCGGCCTGATCGGCCTGCTTCTGTCAGCCAGTTATCTCGGTGCCGCGACGATCTTCATGATGGCGGTGGAAATGATGGTCATGGGACTTTTCATGGTGATGTTCATGATGAATCCCGCAGGGCTGAACCCGATGATGATGGTGCACCAGCATCGCCTGTCGATCGTGGCCGGGCTGCTGATCTTTGCCGCGATGACGGGCGCCGTGTTGCTGACGCCGCTTCCTTCCGATCCGGTGGCCGCCGACCGGCCGGTCCTGCGCGACCTCGGCATCGAATTGCTGGGCGATTCGATGCTGATCTTCGAGACGGCAGGCGTCACCCTGCTGGCGACGATGCTGGGCGCGGTCGTCCTGTCCAGCCGAAGGGGGCGTTTCGGGCCGACGGATGCGGGATCGGTTCCGCCGGGACTTTCGGCGGGTGGCCCCCCGGCGGGTCGGCAGCCGAAAGGCGGCGGCAGCCATGGCGGCCATGGTGGGCACGGCGGCCAGGGTGGCAAAGGCGCCCACGACGGCCATGGTGGCGGGGGCAGCCACGGCGGACATGGCAAAAACGGTGGGGATGGCAATCACGGAGGGCATGGCGGATGACACTTTCGGCGATCCTGATTGTCTCGGCGGCGTTGTTCGGCATCGGGCTTTACGGTGCGCTGTCACAGAAATCCTTTGTCATGCTGATGATGGGACTTGAGCTTATGCTCAACGGGTCGCTGCTGGCCACGATGGGGTTCTGGTCGCTGGCTCTTGGCGGCGCACCCAAGGGTCAGCTTCTGGCCATCATCATCATGGCGGTGATGGCGATAGAGCTTGCCATCGGTTTCGCCCTGATCGTCGCCGTCTATCGCAAGCGGCAGGCCGATGTGACCGAGGCGCTGGAGACGCTGGCGCGATGACACTCTGGCTCGTTCCCCTGCTGCCGATGCTTGCCGGAATCGCCATCGCAGCCTTCGGCCCGCAATCGCGCCGGGCGCTGGCCGCAATTTCGGGGGGGGTGCTGGCGGCGACGCTGATCCTCGCCGTGCTTGCGGTCGCGGGCGACTGGACCGGGGCGCTTGACTGGGGCGGCGGTATCGCGCTGACCGCGCGCCTCGTGCCCCTGTCGGCGCTGATCCTGGTGATGGTGCCGGCCGTCGCGCTGCCGGTCACGGTCCATGCCGCGCTGCACGAAGCACAGCGCGGGCTGCCGAGGCTGGTGGGGCTGATGCTGCTGTTCACCGGCGGAATGGTGCTTGTGGTTGCCGCCGCCGATCTGCTGACCCTGCTGATCGGATGGGAACTGATTGGCGCCTGTTCCTGGGCCCTGATCGGCCATGACTGGCGCGATCGGGACAACCCCGCCTCGGGGCTGTATGCCTTCGTCATGACGCGCTTTGGCGATCTGGGGCTTTTCCTCGCCGCGATGGCGGCCTTCGGCGCGACGGGCTCCTTTGCCTATGACGCGCTTGGCGGCTTGCAGGGACCGGTGCTTCTGATCGTGGCCTACGGCGTGCTTCTGTCGGCGGCGTCGAAGGCCGGTCAGGTGCCGTTCTCGCCCTGGCTGTTCCGGGCAATGGCCGGACCGAGTTCGGTATCCGCGCTGCTTCATGCGGCGACACTGGTGGCGGCGGGCGCCTATATCCTGGCACGGCTGCACCCGGTGCTGAGCGCGGCGACCGGCTGGTCGGTCACGGTTCTGTCGGTCGGGTTGGCGACGGCACTGGCCGGAGGCATCGTGGCCGTGCTGCAAAACCATGCCAAGCGGCTGCTGGCCGGGTCCACCTCGGCGCAACTCGGTCTCATGTTCGTCGCCACCGGCAGCGGCTATCCGGGCGTGGCCGCGCTGCACCTGGTCGCGCATGCCTTCTACAAGGCGCCGCTGTTTCTGGCCGCCGGCCTCGCGGGGGATCGCGCGGGCACCTATGCGCTGGACCGCCTTCGGCTGGGTCGGGTGATGCCGCTTGTCGCGGGCGCCGCGGCTGTGGCGGCACTGGCGCTGGCTGCGATACCGCCACTGGGCGGTGCCTGGACCAAGGAAGAAATCCTGAAGGCGGCCGAGGCGGCGGGCCCCTGGGTGGCCTTCGGGGTGGTCGCCGCCGGCGCCATGAGCGCGGCCTACGCCACGCGCTTCCTGCTGCTGGCATTCGGTATCGGCAAGGCCGATGACGAAAGCCCCGCCTGGCCGGAAATCGTCGGTCCTCTCGCGCTGTCGGCGGTGACGCTGATCCTGTCGGCGCTTTGGCTCGGTCCGGTTTCGGGCGATCTTGCGGCATTGCTGGGCATCGCCCTGCCCGAGGGATCGCGCTTCTGGCTGGCTCTGTCGCTGCTTGTGGTCGCGCTCGGGGTCGCAAGCGGCGTCTATCTGTCGCGCGAAAGCCCCGATCTCGGCACCGCCGGCACCGCCGCGGCTGCCGCCGATTGGCTGGGCCTGCCGACGCTTGTCTTTCGTGCCGTCGTTCAGCCCTTCGAGCGGCTGGCGACCTCCGCCGCATCGCTGGACACCCGCGCCGTGGACGGTGGCATTCGCGCCACTGTCACGCTGATGGAATGGGCGGCGCGCACCAGTCAACGCTTTGGCGAAGCGGCGACGGACGGCCTGCCCGAGGGCACCGCGCGCCTGACCAGTCTGGCCGGCCGCGACCTGCGGCGGCTTCAGACCGGGATGTCGCATCATTATTATGCCTATCTCGTCGGCGGGCTGGCGCTGATCATCGTTTTTCTGGCATTGGGAGCCTGACATGCTGACACTTGCCATTCTCGTGCCGCTCGCAGGGGCCGCGCTGCTGATGATGGCAAGCGGGCTTGGCCTGCGCGCGGCGCGCTGGACCGCGGTCGCGTTCGCGGCGGTTCCGCTGCTGCTGCTGGTGATTGTCTGGGCGGGTTTTGACAACGGCCCCGGCGCGCCGGCCTTTCAGGCGACCGCCGAGGTGCCGTGGATCCCGTCGCTCGGCGTTGCCTGGCGGGTCGGGGTCGATGGCATCTCGCTTGCCCTCGCGCTGATGAGCGCGCTGCTGTTCGTGGGCTGCGTCGCCTGGCCGATGGAAAATCCCGATCGGTTCCGGGCCTATTATGCCTGGTTCCTGTTTCTGGAATGCGTCTCGCTTGGGCTGTTTCTGGTTCTCGACCTGTTGCTGTTCTATGTGTTCTTCGACCTCAGCCTCGTCGGGATGTTCTTTCTCATCGGCCGGTGGGGTCATGGCGAGGCCGAGCGGGCCGCGCTGAAATTCTTCATCTACACGCTGGCCGGATCGCTGGCGATCCTGCTGGCGATCATCGCGCTGGTATTGTCGGCCGATCCGGTGACCTTCGACATGCGCGCGTTGATCGCGATGCAGCCGCTTGCGGGAATGGACCTGCGCGGCGGGCTGATCCTGCTGGGCTTCGTTCTGGGCTTCGCGGTCAAGACGCCACTCTTTCCGCTGCATACCTGGCTGCCGCCGGCACATGTCAACGCCCCCGGCCCTGCCTCGGCGATCCTTGCGGGGGTGCTGCTGAAGATGGGCACCTACGGGCTGATCCGCATCCCGTTCCAGATGCTGCGCGAGGCTTTTGCGGCGTGGTCGCTGCCGATCGCGCTGCTCGCGCTGGCCTCGATCCTGTGGGGATCGATCGTGGCCTTCGCGCAAACCGACATGAAGCGGCGGATCGCCTATACGTCGGTCAACCACATGGGATATGCGGTCTTGGGGATCGCGGCGGCGGGCGCGCTTCTGACCGGGTCCGAGGGCGCGCGCAGCTTTGCGCTGACCGGCGCGGTGGTCGAGATGGTGGCCCACGGTCTCATCACCGGCGCGCTCTTTCTGATCGCCGGCGGTGTCTGGGCCCGCGCCGAGACCTACGAGATGGACCGCTTCGGCGGGATTGCACAGGTCGCGCCGAAGATGACGGTGGCCGCCACCCTGGCCGCTTTCGCCAGCCTCGGCCTTCCGGGACTGGCCGGGTTCGTGGCCGAGGTGCAGATCTTCGTCGGTGCCTTCGCGGTCTTTCCCTGGATCGCCGCTGTCGCGCTTCTGGGCATTCTGATCACCGCCGCCCTGTTCCTGCGGATGCTGCAACAGATGTTTTTCGGCAAATTGTCCGAGGCAAGGGCCGGGTTCGCCGATCTTGCACCGCGCGAAACCACGGTGCTTGCGGTCCTGCTGGCTTTGGTGGTGCTGATCGGCCTCTGGCCGCGCTGGCTGCTGACGCTGGTGGACGGCGCCACGCAGACGATCCTCGGGGGCTGAATCCATGCCGATCGGCGATCTCGCCCCGGAAATCGCAGTCCTGATCGCGGCGGTGGCCGCGATCCTCTGGGCCAGTTTCGCGTCCCGCCATCTGCAACCGGGTGGCGCCGCGATCGCGATCGCCGGGCTGGCGCTGGCCGCGGCGCTGCTGGTGCGGCAGGTGGGACAGGTGCAGTTCACCTTTTCCGGAACCTGGACTTTGGACGGCGCCGGTCTGTGGATGCGGCTGATGATCGTCGCCGCGACCGCGCTTTCGATCCTGATGGCACCGGCCTGGTTCACCACGGATCGGCGTCACGGCGAAATCTATCCGATCTTGCTGCTGTCGGCGCTTGGCGCGATGGGCATGGCGGGCGCGGGCGATCTGTTGCAACTGATGATATCGGTGCTGCTGTCATCGGTCACCGGCTACACGCTGGCCGCATGGCATCGGGACTGGGCCTTGTCCGTCGAGGCCGGGATCAAGTATTTCCTGCTTGGCGCGCTGGCCAACGCGCTGCTGGTGACGGGAATCGTGCTGGTGATCGGCATGTTGGGAACGACCGGCTACGGCGATCTTACCGCCCGTATCGCCGAAGGGTCGCCGACGCCGCTGCTGATCGCGGGCTTCGCCCTGATCCTCGTCGGTCTGTGCTTCAAGCTCGGCGCGGTTCCGGGCCATGCCTGGGTTCCCGACGTGGCCGAAGGCGCACCCGGCCCGGTCGCAGCCTTTCTGACAATCGTGCCGAAACTTGCTGCCGCGCTGGCCCTGGCAAGACTGATGGCGCTGGCCCCCGTCGATATGCCGGGCGTGAGGCCGCTGGTGGCGGTCCTGTCCGCGGCGACCATGACGCTTGGCAATCTCGCGGCGCTGTGGCAGCAGGATCTGCGAAGGCTTCTTGGATGGTCATCGGTCGCGCAGGCGGGCTACGCACTGATGGCGGTCGCGGTCATCGGTCAAAGCGGCGACGCCGTGATGGCGCTGCTGGCTTTCCTGCTGTCCTATACCGTCGGCAATCTTGCCGCCTTCGCCGTTGTGGTCCATCTGCGCGGCCGCACCGATATTGCCGATTATGCCGGACTGGCGCGCC
>CEOS01100385.1_pt1 | contig 15641 bp, 14 predicted proteins | sample 530601 | NCBI WGS metagenome assembly CEOS01 (sample SAMEA2620666, study PRJEB7988) | marine metagenome | biome: marine biome (ENVO:00000447); feature: mesopelagic zone (ENVO:00000213); material: "saline water (ENVO:00002010), including plankton (ENVO:xxxxxxxx)" | depth 1000 m
CTGCCGGTGGTCGACGCGCAGGATGCCGACCTCATGATCGATATCGCGCCGTTCGAACATCTGGCAGGTCGCGCCACGATCGGGATGACCGCGCATATCGTGTTCACGGACTGGGACGATCAGCGACCTGCGACGCAGTCGCCATGGGTGGTCGAGAACATCATCCGCCAGCGAATCGGCTTCGACGGTCTGCTGCTGACCGACGATATCGACATGCAGGCACTCGACGGGACGATTCCGGAACGTTCGGTCCGCGCGCTGGAGGCGGGGTGCGATCTGGTGCTCAACTGCTGGGCGAAGCTGGACGACATGGCCGGCATCGTCGAGGCCTGTGGCACCATAAGCAGCGAGAGCGCCGCGCGATTGGACCGCGCGCTTGCCAGCGTCGAGTTGCCGGAAAGCCCGGCCGATCCCGACGCGCTGGTCGCGATACGCGATGCGCTGTTCGCAGCGGCGGATGTGGCGCTGTGATCGACCCCCCACCTGCCGATTCCGAGGGCGGCACGGTACTCGATTTCGGGGAGGCGCTTGACGAGGAGGGTGACTGGCGCGGGATCGCCGCGCCCGATGGCACCGAGCAGGGCGCGCTTCACCTCGCGCTCGACGGGTGGGAAGGCCCGCTCGACCTGCTGCTGGAACTGGCACGCAAGCAGAAGGTCGATCTGCGCGAAATCTCGATCCTCGCACTGGTCGACCAGTACCTGGATTTTCTGGAAGGCGCGGAACACCTCAAGCTGGAGGTTGCTGCCGATTATCTGGTGATGGCCGCGTGGCTTGCCTACCTCAAATCCGCGCTGTTGTTGCCCAGAGACGAGCAGGAGGATCCGAGCCCCGAAGAGCTCGCGCTGCGCCTGCAGCTGCGGCTCCAGCGGCTGGGCGCGATGCGCGAGGCAGCGGGCCGCCTGATGGGCCGCGACCGGCTGGGCCGTGACGTGTTCCTGCGCGGCCAGCCAGAGGGGCTGCGGACCGATCGTACGGTCAGCTGGCAGGTCGGCTATTACGATCTGGTGCGCGCCTACGGGCAGGTGAAGCTGCGTAATGCACCGGCGCTGCATACGGTGCGGGATCGGCAGGTGATGACGCTGGAAAGCGCGCTCGACCGGGTTTCCAGCATGCTCGGCGTGGCGATGGGCTGGATGGAACTGCGCGATTTCCTGCCCCCCGGCGCGGACCGGCGGCTGCGCAAGTCCGCGCTGGCGAGCAGCTTCGTCGCCGCGCTCGAACTCGCGCGCACGGGCCGCGCACAGCTGGCACAGGACGATATCTTCGGCCCGCTGCGACTGCGCCGGGTGGGAGCCGGGAGGTGACCGAGGCGCTCGATCGCTCGCTGGAAGCGGCGCTGTTTGCTTCGGAAGAGGCGCTGAGCGTGGACCAGCTCTCCACGCATCTTGGCGATGCGGACAAGGGAGAAGTGCGGGCGGCGCTGGCCCGCCTGGCGGAGTTCTATGCGCCGCGGGGCATCCATCTGGTGGAGCGGGGCAAGCGCTGGCATTTCCAGACCGCGCCGGATTGCGCGCATCTGCTGCGCCGCGAACGCGAATCGCTGCGCAAGCTCAGCCGCGCGGCCACAGAAGTGCTCGCGATCATCGCCTACCACGAGCCGGTGAGCCGGGCGGAGATCGAATCGATCCGCGGGGTGCAGACCTCTGGCGGCACGCTCGACGTGCTGATGGAGGCGGGCTGGGTGAAGCCTGCAGGGCGGCGCGAGGTGCCCGGACGTCCGCTGATCTATGCGACCACGCCCGAATTCCTGCGCCATTTCGGGCTCGAATCGCGCAGAGATCTGCCGGGAATCGACGAATTGCGGGCGACTGGCATGCTCGATCCGGTGGAGGAGGCCTTCGAGGCGGAGATGGCGGGCGACGACGCAGACACCTCCGCCGACGAGGCCTGACCCACGCGGGCGATGATTACGCGCAGCTCGTCGTTGGCGGGTGGAAGTCCGTCGCCGTAACGCCTATATGCGGGCCGAAGATCACACAGAGGCAGTTATGTTCGGACAAGTCGGTATCTGGCAGATTCTCATTCTCGCGATCGTCGTTCTCGTCCTGTTCGGGCGCGGTCGCATTTCCGAGATGATGGGCGATTTCGGTAAGGGGATCAAAAGCTTCAAGGAAGGCATGAACGAGGACAGCAGCTCTTCGTCTGACAAGCCTGCCGCGCGTATCGAAGGCCCTGCCCACGACGCCAAGCCCGCCGGGGAAACCGTCAGCGAGAGCAAGACGCCCGAGCCGACCGACCGCGCTTCCTGATTCAATAGAGGGCTCCGCAACCGATGTTCGATATCGGAGCCTCCGAGCTGCTGATCATCGCGGTGGTCGCGATCCTCGTGATCGGGCCGAAGGACATGCCGCTGGCGCTCCGTACGGCAGGCCGGTGGATCGGCCAGATCCGTAAGGTTTCGGCCCATTTTCGCGCCGGGATCGACGCGATGGTGCGCGAGGCCGAACTCGAGGAAATGGAAAAGAAGTGGCAGGAGCGCAACGCGCAGATCATGCGCGATCATCCCGGTGAGATGACCGAGCTTCCGCCTGCACCGCCCGCCGACAGCGCGCACGATCCGCATGCCGACGATCCGGTGCCCGGCGCAACGCCGACGATCTCGGCGTCAGCCGAGGCGCGACTGGATGCGGAGAGTGCTGCAAAGCCCGCCGAGAAGCCCGATAGCGCCGCAGAGCCGCGCCTGCCGCTCGACCAGGACGAACCCCGTCGGGATCGCGAGGCCTGAGCATGGGTATTTTGCGCGACATCGATGAAACGCAGGCGCCGCTGATGGAGCACCTTGTCGAGCTGCGCACGCGCCTGCTGCGCTCGGTCTTCGTGCTCGCGATCGCGTTCGGCGTATGCTTCTATTTCGCCGACCAGATCCTCGCGTTTCTGGCCCGACCGCTGGCTGAGGCATTTCCTCCGGGACAGGGCAGGCTGGTCTATACCAAGCTGTACGAGGTCTTCTTCGTCGAGATGAAGGTCGGCCTGTTCGGCGCATTCTGCGTCAGCTTTCCGTTCATCGCCAACCAGCTATGGGCGTTCGTCGCGCCGGGTCTCTACGCGAAGGAGAAGAAGGCGCTGCTGCCCTTCCTGATCGCGACCCCGATCTTCTTCATTGCCGGGGCGAGCCTGGCCTACTTCGTCGTCATGCCCACCGCGTTCCGCTTCTTTCTGGGCTTCCAGGGCAGCGCCGGCGGCCTCCCGATCGAGGCGCTGCCCAGCGCGGGGGAGTACCTCAGCCTGGTCATGCAGTTCATCCTCGCCTTCGGGATCAGTTTCCTGCTTCCGGTCTTGCTGCTGCTGCTCGAGCGGGCGGGGCTGGTCCAGCGCGCCACGCTGGCCAAGGCGCGGGCCTATGTCGTAGTGGGCGTGCTCGCGCTGGCTGCGGTCGCCACCCCGCCGGACCCGGGCTCGCAGCTGATCCTGGCGATTCCGCTCTACCTGCTGTTCGAAGGATCGCTGCTGGTGATGCTGATCCTGCAGAAGCGCGAGAAGCGGGCATCGGCTGACAATACGGAGTCGTCCGAAGTCGCCTAGGTTGTCGGCTGCCGGCCGGGATCGTGGACACAAAAAGAAAGGGCCCCCGAAGCGGGAGCCCTTTCAGCATTCGAACTGATGTCCGACTTAGGCGCTGACGGGATCGTCGTCGTCGTCGGAGATTTCGATGATGCCGTAGATGATCAGACCCAGGCCGATGGCACCGAGAACATAGGCACCGGCACCCAGACCGGCGAGTTCGCTCTCTTCAGCGGTCGGAGCTGCAACGCGTTCGGCGCTGACTTCGGCGACTGCGGGAGCGGCGGTAAGCGTAAGTGCGGCGGCGGCCGCAGCGAGCGTGCGAATCTTCATGCGATATTTCCCCTTCTTCTTCTCTTCCAAGCGACTTGCGCCGAACCGTACAGATATTTGTGGGATTTGCAACAGTGGGGACCTGACAATGGCTGTTAGGAAGGCGTCGAAGAGGAAACCAGGATGCCCATTCGCAAGATCGGCAGGTTCGCAGCGCCCGATCCTAAAGTATATCGTCCATAAACGCAAAAAGGGCCCCCGAAACGGGAGCCCTTTCTTTATGCGATAAGTCGCGAAAGACTTAGCTGCTGACCGGCGTATCGTCGTCGGTGTCGGCAGCGATGATGATGCCACCGATGATCGCGGCAACAGCAGCAACGCCGAGAATGACGCCACCGCCGAGTTCGCTTTCGCCTTCAACCGGAGCAGCGGCACGATCGGCGCTGATTTCGGCAACCGCGGGAGCGGCGACGAGCGACAGAGCGGCTGCAGCAGCGGCCATGGTACGGATCTTCATAACTTAAGTCTCCTCAGGGTATCGAGTAAGCTGTCGAAACTGGTTCGGGGCGAGTAATGATTGGATTTGGGCGCTATTGCAACCCGGAAAACTCAAAAAAAAGAGGGCAGGGCGTGTCATGTTGCCATTTGGCAACGACCACTCTTTACCCGTCCTTAGTTGCTGACCGAAAGGTCGGGATCGTCGTTGCCGTCGGTCACCAGAATGACGGTGGCGATCACCACAGCGATGCCCATGGCGGCCAGAATGCCGCCAGTGCCGCCCAGCTCGCTCCCGCTTTCGACCGGGGCCGTATCCCGGCTGCCGGCCAGCGCTCCGACCGGAGCGGCTGCGAGGCCGAGAGCAGCAGTCAAAAGAGCAATCTTGCGCATTCTTCGATCTCCTTCCGGCATGGCGAGAGGGCCACGCGATCCTGATGTAGACCACCTCTGGCAAGCAAAACCCCCGCGGTTTGCACGCAGGGGCTGGCGTCCCGTGGACTTTGTGGAGACCGCCCTAGGTAAGAGTTATGAAACTTTGATTACCGGCGATGTTGCGACGGTTTCGCCAGAAGCTGGCGCTCCGCGTCACTGCCCGCGACGGTAGGCGCGCACGCCGCCGACCCATGTCTCGAGCACCTGCGTCTGGCGGATGGCTTCCGGGCTCGCACGCGAGATATCGCGATCGACGACCACGAAGTCGGCCCGCTCGCCTTTCACCAGCCGCCCGAACCGCCCTTCGGCGAAACCTGCAAAGGCGGCGTCGCTGGTGAAGCCGCGCCATGCCTCCATCCGGGAGAGGCGCTCGTCCGGCATCCAGCCGCCCAGCGGGAGGCCGTCCGCGTCCATCCGGGTCATCGCGACCGCCATGCCGACGAAGGGATTGGCAGACTCGACCGGAGCGTCCGATCCCAGCGCAAGCCGCGCACCGCTTTTGGCCAGGCTCGCCCACGCATAGGCCCCGCGTAGCCGGTCCGGCCCCAGCCGGGCCTCGGCCATCACCCGGTCGGAGGTCTGGTGGACCGGCTGGACAGAGGCGATGATGCCGTATTCGCCGAAACGCGCGATATCGACCGGATCGACGATCTGCGCGTGCTCGATCCGCCAGCGGCGATCGCCGCGATAGCTTTCCGACAGTTCCTCGATCGCGGCGAGCGCTTCGGCATTGGCGGCATCGCCGATCGCGTGAACCGCGATCTGATAATTCTCCATCGCCGCGCGGCTCATCAGATTGCGCAGCTGCGTGTCGGACAGCAGCGGCAGGCCGGTATTCTGAGGATCGTCGGCATAGGGCTGCTTGAGCCACGCCCCGCGCGAGCCGAGCGCGCCGTCTAGATAGAGCTTCACGCCGTTGAGGCGCAGGCGATCCTGATACAGCCACGGGGTCGGCCCGGTGCCGCCGATCACCTCCATCGCCTCGATCCCGGCGGCGTAGGACATGATCCGGATGCGCAGCTGGTTCCTGTCGCCCGCACGGCGATAGGTCTGCCAGTCGAGCAGGGTGGTCCCCATGTCTGCGACCGCGGTGATCCCTTGGGCGAGCAGGATCTGTTGCGCTTCCTGCAGCGCCGCATCGCGGTCAACCGGGCGCGGCTCGGGCACCACCTTCTGCACCAGATCGGCCGCCGCATCGACGAATACGCCCGCAGGTGCGCCCGCCGCGTCGCGTTCGATCCGCCCGCCCACCGGGTCCTTGGTGTCCGCGCCGAGCTCTGCGGTCTCGATCGCGAGCGTATTGGCCCAGCCGGCATGGCCGTCCACCCGCTCCAGGAACACGGGCCGGTCGCTCACCGCGCGGTCCAGTTCCTCGGCGGTGGGGAAGCGCCCAAGGCCCCATTTCTCCTGGTTCCAGCCGCGCCCGAGGATCCACGGGCGGCCCGGATTCTCGCGCGCGAACTGTGCGATCAGCGCGAGCGCTTCTTCGAGCGAGTTCGTCTCCGAAAGGTCCAGCGTCAGCGCGCCGAAGCCGATTCCCATCACATGCAGATGCGCATCGATCATGCCGGGCACGATGATCTGCCCGTCCATGTCGGAGAGATATTTGGGGTGCTCGGGCCGCTTGTCGCCCTTGTCGAGCACCTCCAGAATCGTGCCGTCGTCATCGACCCACAGGCCGGTGAAGCGATCGACGTCGCCATCCTCGTCGATCCGGACGCCTTTTACGTTGTCGATCAGCACGTCGGCTGCTGCCGAGGTGGAACACAGCAGCGCAAGAGTTGCGCCGAACAGGGGCAGAAGCTTCATGGAAGGTATGGTCTTCTTTGTAACGAAGGAGTTACGCGCTGGACTAACGCCAAGCCGACGGCCTGCCAATGGCGTGCACGCCTATCGGGCAGGCAAGCGCGTCTATGTTGCAGGGGAGGCAAGCTGCCTCTAGGCGTCGCCGCATGACCAAGCCCAACGCTTCCGCGCTCGACCAGCTGACTCTCGACGATGTGCGTGCCGCGCACGCAAGGATCGGGGATGCCGTCGTGCGCACGCCGATGCTGAAATCGCAGACCCTGTCGCAGATTGCCGGCGCGGAAATCTGGCTCAAGTTCGAGAACCTGCAGTTCACCGCGGCCTACAAGGAGCGCGGGGCGCTCAACGCGCTACTGCTGATGTCGGAAGAAGCGCGTGCGCGCGGGGTGATTGCGGCTTCGGCGGGCAATCACAGCCAGGGCCTGTCCTATCACGGAAAGCGCCTCGGCGTGCCGGTCACCATCGTGATGCCCAAGACCACCCCTGCGGTGAAGGTCATGCAGACCGAAGCGGTCGGCGGCGATGTGGTGCTCGAAGGCGATAGCTTCGACGAAGCCTATGCCCACGCGCGCCAGCTGGAAAAAGAGCGCGGGCTGACCTTCGTGCACCCGTTCGACGATCCCAACGTGGCTGCGGGTGCAGGCACGGTCGCGCTCGAGATGCTGGAGGACAAGCCCGATCTCGATTGCCTCGTCGTGCCCATCGGCGGGGGCGGGCTGATGAGCGGAATGGCGACGGTCGCCAAGGCGATCAATTCCGACATCCACATGGTCGGGGTCGAGGCTTCGCTGTTCCCGTCGATGCACAATGTCCTGTCGGGCGCTGACAATCCCACCGGTGGCGATACGCTGGCCGAAGGTATTGCGGTCAAGGAGCCGGGCCAGTTCACCCGCGCGATCATCGCCGAGCGGGTCGACGAGATCCTGCTGGTGGGCGAACCGGATCTGGAACACACGGTCGCGCTGCTGCTGCAGATCGAGAAGACCGTGGTCGAAGGCGCGGGCGCTGCGGGCCTCGCCGCGGTCCTGGCGAACAAGGAGAAGTTTGCGGGCAAGAAAATCGGCCTACCGCTGTGCGGCGGCAATATCGATTCACGCCTGCTCGCCACCGTGCTGCTGCGCGATCTGGCGCGGCAGGGGCGGCTCGCGCGGCTGCGGATCGCGCTGAAGGATCAGCCGGGCGCGCTGCATAAGGTCGTCTCCCTGTTCGAACGGCACAACGTCAACATCATCGAGGTCTATCACCAGCGGGTGTTCACCAAGCTGCCGGCCAAGGGCCTGATCACCGAAATCGAGTGCGAGGCGCGCAACAAGGAGCAGGTCGACGCGCTGATCGCCGACATGCGCCAGACCGGATACGACGTTCATTCCGTGGAACTGGCCTGATCCGTTTTGCCACAGATGTGCAAAATAAGGTCTCGTTAACCCTGCTTTGTGGTTAAGGCCCTTCTAAGACGGTGGCTGGTGAGGCATATCCTGTGGCCAGCCGCCGATCGATAGATTTACGCCATCGCCAGGAGCGCCAGGCCTAGCCGTGACTGCCCCCGTTCGTTTCCCTCGCTTTTTCGTGACCAGCCCCGCGCCGTGCCCCTACCTGGCCGACCGGATGGAGCGGAAGGTTTTTACCGAGCTGAAGGGGCCACACGCGGACCAGCTCAACGAAGCGCTCGGGCGGATCGGTTTTCGTCGCAGCCAGACGGTCGCCTACCGGCCCAGCTGCGTGAACTGTCAGGCCTGCGTCTCGGTTCGGGTGGTGACTTCCGAATTCGCCCCGTCCAAGGCGCAGAAGCGGATTCTCAAGCGCAACAGCGATCTGATCGCGACCGAATGCCGCCCGTGGGCGACTTCGGAACAATTCGAGCTGTTGCGGGATTATCTCGCGAAGCGCCATCCCGAAGGCGGGATGACGCGCATGGACGAGGTGGACTATGCTGACATGGTGGAGCATACGCCCGTGTCGAGCTATGTTATTGAATACAGGGAGCCGACAGACGACGGCTCCACGGGTCGTTTGGTTGGTGCCTGTCTGACAGACAGGCAAGGCGATGGGCTGTCGATGATCTACAGCTTCTACGACCCGGAGAACGAGGTACGGTCGGGTCTTGGCAACTACATCATTCTCGATCACATCCGCCGGGCAGCCGAAGAGGGCCTGCCCTATGTCTATCTCGGCTACTGGGTCGAAGGCTCCGCGCGGATGCAGTACAAGATTCGCTACCGCCCGCTCGAACGGCTCGGCCCGCGCGGATGGCGCCGGCTTGGAACCGAAGAGCAGGATCGTCTCATCCAGGAAGCCGTGCGCGAAGGCGGCGCTGCTGCCGGAGCAGGCGACAAGGCGCTCGCCGTCACCCGCTAGGTTCGCGCGCGGTGCGTGCATTGCCGCGCTTGCCGCAGTGCTTGCCAGCCATCCCGGCTACGCTTTTGCGCAGGATCGCTCGGCCAGTCCCGAACTCGAAGCGCTGATCCCCGACGAAGCGATCGACAATGCGCAGGAATGGGCCGCCGATGGCGTGCCTCCCGAAGAGCCGACGCCGATCGACGGGCCCAACCCGTTCCCGGCCGACGCCCCGGAGCTGGAGCCCGAGAGCCCGCTGGCCGATCTGCCCGGGCTGACTATCGACTGGCCCGATCCGCTTGAGCTGGCGCCGGTCGAGCAGGTCGAGGACGACGGCACGGCGACCTTCGCCGACGACAATCCGCTGCAGGCGGGGCCGCTGCTGATCGATCCGGTGGTGATCGATCTGACGGAACAACTGGCGCTCGCCTTCCCGAGCGAGCCCGACGCGTTCCCGCAGATGGACGATTTCGTCGACCAGTTCACCAGCCTTTCCACGATCGAGGCCTATGGCGACAGCGAGACCAATGTCGGCCAGCTGGGTGCGCGGGCGCGCGAGGACGAGGAATTGCTGGTGCGCCTGCTGCGCGCCTATGGCTATTACGATGGCGAGATCGTGCGCGAGGTCGGCCCCAATCTGATCGACGGGTCTGACGAGCGGCCGCAGGTTCGCTTCAACGTGCTGCCGGGCGAGCGTTTCACATTCGGCACTATCGATCTGGGCGATCTTGATCAGGCACCCAACTTCCAGGAACTGCGTGGCGCGTTCGAGCTCAAGCCCGGCGACTATGTCGACAGCTACGACATCGTGCGCGAGCGGGGCGATCTGGACACCGCGCTGGGCAAAACCGGCTATCCCTTCGCCGAGATCGACGCGCCCGAGCTGCTGATCGACCATGCCCGGATCGAAGGCGATCTGACGATGCCGGTGCGCCCCAACGGTCGCTACGTCTTCGGCAAGGTGATCTCCGAAGAGCCGGACTTCCTCTCCGGCAGACACCTCGGTTCGATCGCGAGGTTCGAGCCTGGCGATATCTACAACCGCGACGACGAGCAGGATTTGCGCCGCGCGATCATCGCAACCGGGCTGGTCTCTTCGACAACCATCACTCCGGTGGAGGCACAGGCCCCCGCCAATGGCGAGCCGGGCGTGGTCGACATGAAGGTCGGCCTGACCAAGGCGAAGCTGCGGACCATTGCGGGCGCTATCGGCTATGGCACCGAAGAGGGCATCCGCGTCGAGGCAAGCTGGGAGCATCGCAACCTCTTCCCGCCCGAAGGTGCGCTGAAGCTGCGCGGCGTTGTCGGCACGCAGGAACAACTGGCGGGCATCACCTTCCGCAAGAGCAATTTCGGCGGGCGCGACCGCATCCTGACGGTCGACGCCTTCGCCAGCTCGCTCGACAACACCGCCTTCGCCGCAGACACTGCCAGCCTGATCGCAACCTACGAGAAGCTCTCGACGCTCCTTTTCCAGAAGCCGTTCAGCTGGAGCATGGGGCTTGAACTGGTCGCATCGGACGAGCGGCTTGCGTTCGATATCGACAACAGCAGCCTCGACAGCGCCACGCCGCCGCCGCGGCAGACCTATTTCGTCGCCGCGCTGCCGCTCTACGGGCAGATCGACACCACCGACGATCTGCTCAACCCGACCGAGGGTTTCCGAGTCTCGCTGCGCACTTCGCCCGAGGTTTCGCGCACTAAGGGGATGCAGAGCTTCTACGTCCGCAACCAGGCGGATGCGTCCTATTACAAACAGATCGGCGAGAATGGTCCGATCCTCGCCGGGCGCGTCGGCGTCGGTTCGATCACCGGGGCCGGGCTCAACGACATCGCACCCTCGCGGCGGTTCTTCGCTGGTGGCGGCGGCTCCGTGCGTGGCTTCGGCTATCGCGCCATCGGGCCGCGCAACGACGATAACGATCCGATCGGCGGGCGCTCGCTGGTCGAGGTCTCGGCCGAAGTGCGTATTCCGACCCCGCTGTTCGACGGCGCGGTGCAGGTCGTGCCCTTCGTCGATGCAGGGTCTGTCGGGGTCGAGCAATATCCCGATTTCGAGGACATTCGCGTCGGCGCCGGTGTCGGCGTGCGCTACCTGAGCGGCTTCGGCCCGCTGCGGCTGGACGTCGCCTTCCCAATCAATCCGCGTCCGACCGACAGCTTCGTCGCGGTCTACGTCTCGCTGGGGCAGGCCTTCTGATGAGCGAAGAGGCGATCCGGGAAGAGAAGGGCGGAGACGCGCCGCGGGCGAAAAGCACCGGTACGCGCATCGCCAAGTGGGCCGTGGGTATTGTGGCCGTGCTGGCATTGCTGGGCGCGGCATTGGTCGCAGGCCTCAACAGTCCGATCGGCAAGCGCTGGATCGTCGACCAGGTCGCCAAGATAGAGCCCAAGTCGGGCCTGCGTATCTCGATCGGGCGGATCGAGGGCAGCATCTACAGCGATCTCGTCCTGCACGACCTCTCGCTCGCGGATCCGCAGGGCGTGTTCCTCACCGTGCCCGAGGTCGATCTCGACTGGAATCCGTTCGCCTGGTTGAGCAGCGGGCTCGACATCGATTCTCTCGAAGCGCGGCGGGGCGAGCTCAAGCGTTTGCCGAAACTCAATCCAGGCGATCCGGATTCGCCTATGCTGCCGGGCTTCGACATCCGGATCGACGAGCTCGAGCTGGTGGACTGGACGCTGGCCCCGGGCGTCGCGGGCGATGCGCGGCGGCAGGTCAATCTGGTCGGCAGCGCGGATATCCGCGATGGCCGCGCGATGGTGAAGGCCAACGGGCGCTTCGGGGAGGGCGACCGGCTGGTGCTCGACCTGACTGCCGAGCCCGATGGCGATCTCTTCGATGTCGACATGCGCGTCGATGCGCCAGCAGGCGGAGTCATCACGAGTCTGGCCAATCTCGATGGAGACTATGTCGGGCGGATCGATGGCGACGGCACTTGGAAAGACTGGTCGGGCGACATGCTGCTCAACCGTAACGGCGAATCTCTCGCCCGCTTCCGGCTGAGCGCGAAGGACGGAAAATACGGCATTGTCGGGCGGGCCGACACAACGCCGTTCCTCACCGGAATTCCCCAGCGCGCGTTGGGTCGCGACACCCGGATCGAGGCCGCCGGTACTTTCGTCGACCGGGTGATCGACGGCAAAGTTCAGCTGCTCGGGCAGGGCCTCTCGCTGGTGGCCGAAGGCGGAGCAAACCTGGCAGATAACCGCGCGGACGACATTCAGTTCGAGGCGGCGGTGCGCGATCCGCGCCTGTTCGGGGCGAACCTCGAACTGGTCGGTGCGGAGGCGAGCGGCACGATCGACGGGCCGTTCCGCGATCTCGCCATTCCCTTCCGCCTCGTGGCGCAGCGCTTCGATGCTGGCAGCGCCACGATCAGCAATATCGCGCAGGAAGGCACCGCGACCTATGATGGCAGCCGCTGGGTAATCCCGATCGACGCACGCGTCGGCCGGATCGAGACCGGCAATGCGCTCGCCGATCCGCAGCTGATCGGCGGCACCGCCAACGGCCGACTGGTGTTTACGGGGCGCGAGCTGGTGTCCGACAGCATCCGGATCAATTTCCCCGATGCCAGCGCGCAACTCTCGCTCAACGGCAATGTCGCGGAAAACCGCTGGCAGGTGCGCGGACCGGTGGCGGTCAACGGGCTCGCCTTCGACCAGATCGGCCGGGTCAATGCAGGCGGTTCGATCGACTTCCTCTATAACGGTGCCTGGAAACTAACAGCCGATGTGCGCGGGCAGGTGCCGCGCGTCACCAATGATACGCTGGTCAATCTGGCAGGGCCGGTGATCGACTTTTCCGGCGGGGTGTCGCTTGCGCAGAATGCGCCGATCGATTTCCGCCAGGTGCGGCTCGACTCGCGCAAGCTGAACATGGTGCTCGACGGGCAGGTCGCGCCGGGGACCACACGCGTGGCCGGGCGCGGACGGCAGGCGCAGTACGGGCCGTTCACTGTCGAAGCATCACTGACAGACCGTGGCCCCGAAGCGGTGCTGGTGTTCGCAGAGCCGCTGCCCGCTGCGGGCCTGCGCGACGTACGCGTAGCACTGAGCCCGATCGAAGAGGGCTTCCGGATCGAGACCGAGGGCGATTCGACGCTCGGCCGGTTCGATGGCACGCTCGGCCTGTTCTCCCCCCCGGGCGGGCCGACCCGCATTGCGGTGGAAACTCTGACCGTCTCCGAAACCAGCGTGACCGGCGATCTGACGCTGGGCGGCGGCGCTGCCAGCGGTACGCTCGCGCTGACTGGTGGCGGGCTCGACGGGACGATCATGCTCGCGCCGCGCAGCGGTGGGCAGGGCTTCGACGTTGCGCTGGCGGCGCGCAATGCGCGCTTCGGCGGGGCAACCACGCTCGAGATCGCGGAGGCCGACATTGATATGAGCGGTCAGATCGCGGACGGCGATACGACCATTCAGGGCACAGCGAGCGCGCAGGGAATCCTCTACGGCAACCTGTTCATCGGGCGGATGACCGCCGATGCGCGGCTGGTGAACGGGCGCGGCGATGTGAATGCGGCGATTGCCGGGCGGCGCGGGCGCGGGTTCGCGTTGCAGCTCGCAGCCGACATCGCGCCCGACCGTATTGCGCTGGCCACGCGCGGCAACCTCGCCGGGAAAGAGTTGACGATGCCGCGCCGCGCGGTGCTGACCAAGCTCGAAGGTGGCGGCTGGGCGCTCCAGCGCTCTCAGATCGATTACGGCGACGGCTTCGTGATTGCCGAGGGCCGCATGGGTGGCGAAGCCACCCGGTTCGACCTCAATGTGCGCGACATCCCCCTGTCGCTGGCGGATATCGTGATGGGCGATGCGGGGCTCGGCGGATCGCTGTCGGGCACAATCACCTATGCCGCGCCCAAGGACGGGCTGCCCACCGGGGAAGCGCGCGTGAGGGTCGACAAGTTCACCCGCTCTGGCGTGATCCTCGCCTCGCGCCCGGTCGACCTGTCGCTGGTCGCGCGGCTTGAGACAGACCGGCTTCAGACGCGCGCCATCCTCGACGATAACGGGACCGAAGGCGGACGAATCCAGGCGCTGATTTCCGACCTGCCGCGCAATGGCAGCCTGTTCGAACGCCTTCAGGCGGGCGACCTGTTCGGTCAGCTACGCTATCGTGGCCCAGCGCAATCGCTCTGGCGGCTGGCTGCGATCGACCTGTTCGACTTTTCCGGGCCGGTTGCGGTTGCCGCCGATCTTCGCGGCACGCTGGCCGACCCGCGCGTGCGTGGGTCGCTGTCGAGCGATGATCTGCGCGTGCAGAGTTCGGTTTCCGGAACCGACATTCGCGACGCGAGCGTGCGCGGTGCCTTCGCCGGGTCGCGTCTGCAGATCACCGAGTTCCGTGGCACTGCGCCGAATGGTGGCGCGATCAACGGAAGCGGCGTGATCGACCTTGCCAATCTGGGCCCTGGTCGCGGGCCGGAAATCGATATTCGTGCCGCGGCGCAAAAGGCGCAGCTGATCGATGCGCGCGGATTGCAGGCAACCGTTACCGGCCCGCTGCGGATCGTTTCCAATGGATCGGGCGGCACCATCGCCGGGCGTCTACTGGTCGAAAAGGCAAGCTGGCGTCTGGGCAACGGGGCACAGACTGCGAGCATTCCCACGATCAACACGCGCGAGATCAATCTGCCGCGCGATCGCTACCAGCCGTCTGCACCGGGCGCACCGTGGCGCTTCCTGGTCGATGCACGCGCGCCGAGCCGCGTCGATGTGGACGGCATGGGGCTGGACAGCGAATGGAGCGCCGATGTCCGCGTGCGCGGCACCACGCAGGAGATGCGGATCGGGGGCGAGGCGAACCTCATCCGGGGCGACTACACCTTCGCGGGCGCACGCTTCGAGGTCACCCGCGGGCGGATCGAGTTCGACGAGAGTCGCGCGATAGACCCCCGGCTCGATATCGTCGCGGAGACCGACAATAACGGAATCGATGTGACGGTCAGCGTGCAGGGCAATGCCCAGCAGCCCGAGATCACCTTCAGCTCCAACCCCTCCCTGCCGGAAGAGGAAATCCTCTCGCGCCTGCTCTTCGGCGGTTCCATCACCAGCCTGTCTGCCACCGATGCCTTGCAGCTCGGTGCGGCGGTCGCTTCGCTGCGCGGAGGCGGCGGGCTCGACCCGATCAACCAGCTGCGCAGCGCCATCGGCCTCGACCGGCTGCGGATCGTCTCGGCAGACCCGGTGCTCGACCGGGGCACGTCGATTGCGCTGGGCAAGAACATCGGACGGCGGTTCTACGTCGAGCTGATCACCGACGGGCGCGGCTACAGCGCGACGGATGCGGAATTCCGGATCACCAGCTGGCTATCGTTGCTGGCGACTGTTTCGACCGTGGGGCGCAATGGCGTCTCCGTGGAGGCAAGCCGCGATTATTAGGGACGGCGAGTGACCAAGGCAAAGCGACCGCCGCCACCTGACAAGAGCTCTTGACTGACAAGAGTTCTTGACTGTAAAGAGCTCTTGTCAGCGCCCAGAGTGGGTGCTGCCGGGAGAATGATCGGTTGCAAAATCGTGTGAAACACTACCGCGAGGGTGCGGGCTGGAGCCAGGGCGAGCTTGCCAGAAGGCTCGGCGTGTCCCGCCAGACGATCAACGCGGTCGAAACCGACAAATACGATCCGTCTCTCCCGCTGGCACTGCGCATGGCGAAGCTGTTCGCCGTCGACGTGCCGGATTTGTTTATCGACGACTGGGAGCCCTCCGAATGACTACCGATATCCAGCAAAAGCCGATGTGGCGTCGGCTCGCACTCCCGCTGATTGCCGGCGCGATCGCCGGCGGAC
>CEOS01130632.1_pt1 | contig 15599 bp, 14 predicted proteins | sample 530601 | NCBI WGS metagenome assembly CEOS01 (sample SAMEA2620666, study PRJEB7988) | marine metagenome | biome: marine biome (ENVO:00000447); feature: mesopelagic zone (ENVO:00000213); material: "saline water (ENVO:00002010), including plankton (ENVO:xxxxxxxx)" | depth 1000 m
TGACCGGCCCCGGCCCGCATTGGCCCGACGGCACCCGCCATGTCAGCCAGTTGCGCCTGTCCCTGCGGATCGATCGCAAGGGGCTGTTGTCCGGCCTGCGCGGGCCGCAGATCGTGCATCTGGACATCGTCGATTATCCGGGCGAGTGGCTGCTGGATCTGCGGCTGATGGATCGCGATTTCGCGACTTGGTCGGACGAGGTCATGGCGCGGATGCAGGGCCGGCCCGGCGCGCAGGACTACATGGCAGCCCTGTCGGGGATCGACGGCACGCGGTTCGACGAACCGACCGCCCAGACCCTGGCCCAGACCTATACCGCGCATCTGAACGCCGCCCGCGATGCGGGCTTTTCGGACTGCACGCCGGGGCGTTTCCTGATTCCGGGCGAGATGGCCGGATCGCCCGCCCTGACCTTTGCGCCGCTGCCGGGCACCCTGCGCGATGGCAAGCTGGGTCGCGAATTCCGCCGCCGCTTCGACGCCTACAAGTCGCGGGTCGTGAAACCCTTCTTCCGCGACCATTTCGCCCGGATCGACCGTCAGGTGGTGCTGGTCGATGTGCTGGGCGCAATCCATCAGGGCCCGCGCGCGGTCGAAGACATGCGCCGCGCCATGGCCGATATCCTGACCGCCTTCCGCCCGGGCCGCGCCGGCTGGCTGGCCCAGCTTCTGGGCACCCGGCGCGTGGAACGCATCCTGTTCGCCGCGACCAAGGCCGACCATCTGCACCACATTCAGCACAACCGCCTGACCGCGATGCTGTCGGCCATGCTCCGCGAGGCCCGCGACCGCGCCGATTTCAGCGGCGCGCGCACCGAGGCCATGTCCATCGCCGCCCTGCGCGCAACGACCGAGGACATGATCCGGCAGGAAAACGAGGAACTGCCCGCCGTGCGCGGCCGGCTGCTGGACGGGCGTCAGGCGGCCTTCTATCCCGGCGAATTGCCCGCCGATCCGGCGGCGCTGCTGCATCCCGCGCGCGAGGGCGCGCAGGGCTGGCTGGACGGCGATTACGCCATCATGAACTTTGCGCCGGCGCCGATGACCGCGCGTCCGGGCGACGGCCCGCCCCATATCCGGCTGGACCGTGCCGTGGAATTCCTGATCGGAGACCGACTGTGACCGACGATTCTGCCCGCAAACGCGGCCCGGTTCTGATCGAGCTGGACGCGCCCGGAACGGCTGCGGGGCCCGAGGCACCCCGCGCCGCCCGGCACGAACCGCGCGAGGACGGCCCCAGCCCCGCCGACGCGACCCCCATAGACGAGGCCGATCTGGCCCTGCCCCGCCCCCGCACGATGGAAATGGTGACCCGTCTCGTCGGCCGGCCGCCCTCGAAGCTGACGCGGTTCTTCATCAATACGGGCGTGGCGCTGTTCACCTTTCTTCTGTCCATCGCCGCGCTGGATTTCATCAACCGGCTTCTGGACAGCTATCCGATCCTCGGCTGGATCGGGATCGCCCTGTTCGGGCTGTTCACGCTGGCCGCGCTTGGCATGGCATGGCGCGAATATCGGGCCTGGGCCCGGTTCGCGAAGATCGACGCCATCCAGCGACAGGCAGGTGCCGCGCTGGCCGACGACAGCTTGGATCAGGCCCGCCGGGTCGTGGACGATCTGCTGCGCCTGTATCACAAGCGCCCGCAGATGGAATGGGGCCGCAAGCGGCTGGCCGACAATCGGGCCGATGCCTTCGACACGCGCACGCTGCTGACGATGGCCGAGACGGAATTGCTGGCCGCGCTGGACCAGGAGGCGCGGCGCGAGATCGAGGCGGCATCCCGGACTGTGGCGGCGGCGACGGCGCTGATCCCGCTGGCCCTGGCCGATGTCGCGGCGGCGCTGGCAGCCAATCTGCGCATGATCCGCCGCATGGCCGAGATCTATGGCGGCCGCGCCGGCGCGGTCGGAGGATGGCGGCTGGCACGGACGGTGATGACCCATCTGGTCGCGACCGGCGCCGTGGCGGCGGGCGATGATCTGATCCACACGGTCGCGGGCGGTGGCGTTCTGGCCAAGGTCAGCCGCCGCTTCGGCGAGGGCGTGGTGAACGGCGCCCTGACGGCGCGCGTCGGCATCGCCGCCATGGAGGTCTGCCGCCCCCTGCCCTTCATGGCCCAGCCCCGCCCGAAGGTTGGCAACCTGGTCACACGCGGGCTGCGCGGGCTGTTCGGCGACGACAGGTAGTCACCGGTTGCGCTGTTGTCGTGGAACCATTCAGGGGATGACCAGCCCGCCATCGGGGCGATCGCGCCCGGTCAGTCCCGCAGCCGCCTGCCTTCCGCGTCGAACCGGAACGCCCGTTCCTGATCGGGCGTGACCCGGACCGTGCCATCCACGGGATGGTCGTGCTCGCCGAATTGCCGCACGGTCAGCAGGCCGTGATCCTCGGTGCGCACATAGGTCAGCGTTTCTCCGCCCAGCTTTTCCAGATGGCTGACCTGCCCCTCGATCTGCCCGGCCCCGGCCGAGATCGCCAGATGTTCGGGGCGGATCCCCAGTGTCTCGAACCCCAGCCCCAGAAGCCGGGCCTTCAGGAAATTCATTTGCGGCGAGCCGATGAAGCCCGCGACGAAGGTGTTGTCGGGATCGTTGTACAGATCCATCGGCCGGCCGATCTGTTCGACCCGCCCGTCGCGCAGAACCACGATCTTGTCCGCCAGCGTCATCGCCTCGACCTGATCGTGGGTGACATAGACCATCGTCGCGCCCAGTTCGCGATGCAGCCGCGCGATCTCGATCCGGGTGGCCACGCGCAGGGCGGCGTCCAGGTTGGACAACGGCTCATCGAACAGGAACAGCCTGGGCGTTCGCACGATGGCCCGCCCGATGGCGACCCGCTGCCTTTGCCCGCCCGACAATTCCGCGGGCCTGCGATCCATCAGCGGTGCCAGATCCAGCATTCCGGCAGCCTTGTCGGCGGCCTCGACGATCTGCGCCCTGGGCGTGCCAAGCTGTTTCAGCGCCAGCCCCATGTTGTCGCGCACACTGAGATGGGGATAAAGCGCATAGGTCTGGAACACCATGGCGATTTCCCGCCTGGCCGGGGCCACGTCGTTCATCCGCCGCCCCTCGATCAGCACATCGCCCGAGGTCACGTCTTCCAGCCCCGCGATCATCCGCAGAAGCGTCGACTTGCCACATCCGGACGGGCCGACGAAGACGCAGAACTCGCCCGGTTCCACGCTCAGATCCACGCCCCTGATGACCTCGGCCTTGCCGAAGCGCTTGGTGACATTCGCCAGTGTCAGCGCGCCCATCGCCGCCCCCTTCACAACTTGACCGGCGCGCCGCTGCGCACGCTTTCATCCGCCGCAAGGCAGACCGCCAGCGATTGCACGGCGTCCTGCATGTGCCGCGTCAGGTCCAGATCCCCGGCGATCGCCCGCGCGACGAAGGCCAGTTCGGCATCGCACAATTCCTGGTGTCCCGGCTCGCCCTGCATCGACAGATCCTCGTGCCCCCGCCCCACGCGATGGATGCGCAGGGTCGAGGTCTGCGTATGCGTGTCGATATCGTCCGACCGCGCATCGGCCGGCATCCGGATCGAGACAGCGCCGTTCGGGCTGACCACGTCCTTCACGAAAAACGCGGCATCCGACATCATCGGCCCCCATCCGGCCTCGTACCAGCCGACCGAGCCATCCGCGAACAGAACCTGGAATTGGCCGTAATTATACATGTCCGGCGCGATCTCGTCCGACAGCCGCAGCCCCATGCCGCGCACCTCGACGGGGGCCGCATCGGTGATCTGGCACATCACATCGACATAATGCACCCCGCAATCGACGATGGGCGAGGTCGTCCGCATCAGCGCCTTGTGCACCGCCCAGGACGGCCCGCTGCTTTGCTGGTTCAGGTTCAGGCGGAACACGAAGGGTCCGCCAAGCGCGCGGGCCTCGGCGATCAGCCGCTGCCAGCCGGGATGGTGGCGCAGGATATAGCCCACGACCAGCTTGCGCCCGGTGGCGGCGGCACAATCCACCACCCGCCGCGCATCCGCCACATTCGTCGCCAGCGGCTTTTCGACAAAGACATGCGCCCCCGCTCGCATCGCCGCCACCGCGAAATCGGCATGGCTGTCGGAATAGGTCGCGATCACCACCAGATCGGGTTTCAGACGCGCCAACGCCTCGGCATAGTCATGGCTCAGCGGATAATCCCGCAGCGAATCGGGCAGATCGGGAATACTGCGATTGACCAGCCCGACGATCCGGAAATCAGGGCTTTCGTGACAGGCCAGCGCGTGGCTGATACCCATGTTGCCCATTCCGGCGATCATGACACGGATCATTTGACGGCTCCTGCGGTGATGCCGCGAATCAGCTGGCGCGAGAAGATCAGATACAGGACCAGCACCGGCACGATGGCCAGCCCAAGCGCCGCCAGAACCGCGTTCCAGTTGGTGACGAACTGCCCGATGAAGACCTGACTTCCCAGCGTGATCGTCTTGGTCGCCTCGGAAGGCGCCAGGATCAGCGGAAACCACAGGTCGTTCCAGATCGGGATCATGGTAAACACGGCGACCGTGGCCATCGCGGGGCGGATCAGCGGCAGGACCAGCCGCAGGAAGATGCGGTATTCCGACAACCCGTCGATCCGCCCGGCATTCTTCAGATCGTCGGACACGCCGCGCATGAATTCGGCCAGGATGAACACCGCCAGCGGCAGCCCCTGCGCGGTATAGACGAGAATCAGCGAGGTCAGGGTGTTGACCAGCCCCGAGGCCACCATCATCTGCAGGATCGCCACCGTTCCCAGCCGGATCGGGATCATGATCCCAAGCGCCAGATACAACCCCATCAGCAGGTTGCCGCGAAACCGGTATTCCGACAGGGCAAAGGCGGCCATTGCGCCGAACAGCAGCACGAAGAACAGGCTGGCCAGGGTCACGATCATCGAATTCTGGAAATATTGCAGGAAATCGCCCTGTTTCAGCACCGTCCGATAGCCGATCAGATCGAAGGTCTCGGATGTCGGCAGCGACAGCGGTTGGGCAAAGATCGCGCGGCGCGACTTGAAACTGTTGATGACGATCACGAAGACCGGGAACAGCGCGATCAGGGTATACAGGATCAGGATCGCATGGGCGGCGATGCTGCGGGCGGGGGAATGTCTTGCGCTCATGCCCGCATCCTCAGAACTGGTATCGCCGCAGCCGGGTCTGGATCCCGAACAGGTACAGGCAGACACCGACCAGGATGATCCCGAACATCGCCGTCGCGATCGCCGCCCCCATGTTGGGATCGCCCAGTTGCAACTGGAAGCCGAAGAAGGTGCGATAGAGGAACGTTCCCAGGATGTCGGTCGAGAAATCCGGTCCCGCCAGCGCCCCCTGCGTCACGTAGATCAGATCGAAGGCGTTGAAATTTCCCACGAAGGTCAGGATCGAGATGATCCCGATCGCGGGCAGGATCAGCGGCAGCTTGATCTTGCGGAACTGCGCCCAGCCGGTGACGCCGTCCATCTCGGCCGCCTCGATCACCTCGTCGGGGATCGACAGCAGCGCGGCATAGATCAGCATCATCGGGATGCCGACGAACTGCCAGACCGAGATCAGCGCCAGCGTCGTCAGTGCATATTGCTCCTTGCCCAGCCAGGGCGCGAACAGCGCCTTCAGGCCCACCGCGTCCAGCATCCCGGGCGCGATGCCCCAGATCGGCGACAGGATCAGCTTCCAGACGAAGCCGACGATGACAAAGGACAGGATCGTCGGAATGAAGATCGCGGTGCGATAGAAGGCCGCCATCCGCAGACGTGGCGATGACAGCAGCGCCGCCAGCATCACGCCCACCGGATTCTGCACCAGCATGTGCACCAGAAAGAACCAGGCATTGTTGGCCAAGGCGTTCCAGAACGATGCCGACCACCGCGGATCGCCGAACAGGGTGGCAAAGTTCCGCAGACCGACGAAGACCGGCCCCGCCTCGCTTTCGCCCCACAAGGCCAGGTTCAGCGTCCCGATCAGCGGCACGATCATGATCGCCGTATAAACCAGCACCGCGGGCGCCAGAAACACCGCGATATGCCAGCGGAACTCCTTTCGCCGGGCCACGCCTCACCTCTTCTTCGTTGCGAAAATACCCTCGGGGGGTCCGGGGGGCGGAAGGCCCCCCGGCCATTGGCGGGTCGTCACGACCGGCAGCGGATCATTTCTGCTGCGGCTCGTACCACGAGGCCAGCCCCTCCTGCAGCCGTGCCGCCGCATCTTCGGGCGTTTCGGTCCCGTTGATGACGTTGGCGCTGGCGTTCCAGGTCTCGTTTTCCAGGTTCGGCGTGCCGCGAGACAGGATCTGATAGGTCGACCGGATCGTGGATTGGCAATTCTCGCGCCAGCCGACGAATTCCCGGGCCAGCGGATCCTGCATCTCGACCGGCGTCGCATTCAGCGAGAAGAAGCCCGGCAGCGCATTGGCATAGAGCGTGGCGAATTCAGGCGAACCGACCCATTCGAGAAAGGTTTTGGCCGCCTCGGGATACCTGGTCTTGGTGTTCATGCCCATGGCGATGTCGGTGTGATCGCTGATATAACAGCCATCGCCCGCGGCCGGCACCGGCGGCGGAAAGGCCCCCATCTCGAACGCGCCTCCGATTTGCGGGGTGAAGACGCCGATCTCCCAGCTTCCCGCAGGATAGATCGCGGCGCGGCCCAGCGTGAACAGGTTCTGGCTGTCGGGATAGGTCTGCGCCTCGAACCCGTCGCCCAGATAATCCTTCCACCTGGCCAATTGCCGGAACGGCTCGACCCAGCCCTCGTCGGTCAGCTTCTGGCCGCCCTCGATCAGCGCCTTGCGGCCCTCTTCGCCCTTCCAGTAGCTGGGACCGATATTCTGATAGCCCATGGTCGCGGCTTCCCACTGATCGGCGGTGCCCATCGCCATCGGGATATAGCTGCCGTCTTCCTTGATCTTGTCCAGAACGGCATAGAATTCATCCACCGTCTCCGGCGGCGTCAGGTCCAGTTCCTCGAAAGCGGTCTTGTTGTAGATGAAACCGTGAATGACCGAGGCCATCGGCACGCAGAAGGTCGAGGCGCCGTCATCCGTCTGCCAGGCCGATTTCGCCACGTCCGAGAAATTCGCCATCGAGGCCAGATCGCTCAGATCCGCCAACTGCCCCTTCTTGAACAATTCCAGCGAGGCGTCGAAGGGGCGGCAGGTGATCAGATCGCCGGCCGAACCCGCATCCAGCTTGGAATTCAGCACCGCGTTGTATTCCGCCGGCGCGCTCGGCGCAAAATTGACCTTGATGCCCGGATTGGCCTCCTCGAAGGCCGGAATGATGGTGTCCTGCCAGATCTGCAGGTCGTCGTTGCGCCAGCTTTCGATGGTCAGCGTCGCGTCCTGCGCCGAGGCGGCGCCGGCCAGCAGGGCGCTGGTCAGCAGCCCGAGGCGAAGCATTCTCGTCATGAAAAATCTCCCTGGTTGAAGGCCGCGTGCGGTCGCGACGCGGCATGTCCGGTCGAATCCGGCTTCTGGTGTTGCATGATGCCAAAGCAATACCAATTGTAAACCCCCTGAATCAATCCGGCTTTGAAATGGGCGGAAACAGCCCGATTCAGTTTCGTCTTTTCATTTGGTATTGCTTTGGTATTCTGCGCAGCGAGGAGGCCCGAATGGCGCTGTTTCTGGGAATCGATGGCGGTGGAACCGGCTGCCGCGCGGCGCTGGCCGATGCGGACGGCACCGTTATCGGGCGTGGAACCGGCGGGCCTGCCAATATCAATACCGATGTTCAGGGCGCGGCGGCCAACATCCTGTCAGCCACGGCCCAGGCGCTGGAGGGCAGCGGCGCGCGGGCCTCGGACCTGATCGCGGCCCTGGGCCTGGCGGGCGGCGCGATGCGGACGGCGGGTGACCGGCTGGCGGGCCTTCTGCCCTTCGCCCGGATGCAGATCGTCAACGACGGCATCACCGCCGCGCGCGGCGCCCTTGGATCGCAGGACGGCATCCTTGCCGCGCTTGGCACCGGATCGGTTTTCGCGATCCAGCGCGGCGGCACCATCCGGCAGGTCGGCGGCCGCGGCTTTCTGATGGGCGACGAGGGCAGCGGCGCGGTGCTGGGCCGCTGCCTGCTGGCCGATGCGATGCGCGCCGCCGACGGCTTGCTGCCGATGACGCCGCTGCTGCGCGACATGCTGGACCAGTTCGGCGGCATCGAGGGCATCATCGCCTTCGGCAACACCGCGCGTCCAGCCGATTTCGGTGCGCTGGCGCCGCGCATCGTCACATCCGACGACCCCGCCGCCAGCCGCATCTTCGGCGCGGCCATCGCCCGGATCCGCGAAATCCTGACCACCCTGCAAGCCGGCGACAGCCTGCCCGTCGTCTTCCTGGGCGGGCTGGGGCCGCATTACGCCGCGCGCCTCGGCGACCCCTGGCCGGTCAAGGCAGCCATCGGCAACAGTCTTGACGGCGCGGTGCTGATGGCGCGGCAGATGGCGGGCGCGGCATGAGCGATCTTTTCCAGCCCGGCCAGTTCGATGACGGCGCGGCCGGCCCGCGCTATCTGCAACTGCACCGGCGCATCGCCGAGGCCATCGCCTCGGGCCGCCTGCAACCCGGCGACAGCCTGCCGCCCGAACGCGAGATGGCGGCGATGACCGGCCTCTCGCGCGTCACCATCCGCAAGGGGATCGAGGCGCTGGTCGGCTCGGGCCAACTGATCCAGCGGCGCGGATCGGGCACCATCGTCGCGCCCCGCGTCGAACGGCTGGAACAGGCGCTGTCGCTGCTGACCTCGTTCACCGAGGACATGGCCCGGCGCGGCCGGCAGATCGACAGCCGCTGGCTGGCGCGCGGGCTGCATTCGCCCAGCCCCGAAGAGGTGATGGCGCTTGGCCTTGCCACGGGCGACCGCGTCGCGCGGCTGGAACGGGTGCGGGTTTCGGACGGCGTGCCGCTGGCGGTGGAAATGGCCTCGTTGCCGGCCACGATCCTGCCCGACCCCGAATCGGTCCAGACCTCGCTTTACGCCTTGCTGGAATCGCGCGGGCAGCGCCCGCTGCGCGCGGTCCAGCGCATCTCGGCCGCCAATCTCGGCCGCCGCGACGCCGACCTGCTGGGCGTCGCCCCCGGCGTCGCCGGCCTGCGGATCGAACGCGTGGCCTATCTGGCCTCGGGCGCGGTGGTCGAATTCACCCGCTCGCTCTATCGCGGCGACGCCTATGATTTCGCGGTGGAGCTGAAGATGCATCCCGATAGCGACAGAGCCGAGAGGACCAGCAGATGAGCCAAAGCAACATGGCCCGCGAAGTGGCCGAAATCCCCGATGCGGCCGCCCGCTTTCTGGCGCAATCGCACGAGGCCGTGGTCGCCGCCGCCGATGTCTTGCGCGCCCGCGATCCGGCGGTGATCGCGACCATCGCGCGCGGATCGTCGGATCACGCGGCGACCTATCTGAAATACGCGGTCGAGCTGGTGGCGGGGATACCCGTGGCCTCTGTCGGACCCTCGATCGCCTCGATCTATGGCCGGCCGCTGCGCCTGCCCCGCGGCGCCTGTATCGGCATCTCGCAATCGGGCCGCAGCCCCGACATCGTCGAGATGGTGCAGACGGCCACGGCGGGCGGCGCGCTGTCGATCGCGATCACCAATCACGCTGACAGCCCGATGGCCGCCGCATCGGCCCATTGCCTGCCGCTGGCAGCGGGCGAGGAAAAAAGCGTCGCCGCCACCAAGACCTTCGTCAATTCGGTGCTGGCGGGCCTGTCGCTCTTGGCGGAATGGCAGCGGGACCGCGCCCTGCAAGACGCCATCGCGGCATCGCCCCAGGCTCTGGCGCGGGCGGTGGCGCTGGACTGGTCGCCACTGGTCGACCGGCTGACCGGGGCCAGCCGGTGCTTCGTTCTGGGCCGCGGCCCGGCCATCGCCATCGCCAACGAGGCCGCGCTGAAGTTCAAGGAGGTCGCGGGCATCCACGCCGAAGGCTACAGCGCAGCCGAGGTGCTGCACGGACCCGCTGCCATCGTCCAGCCGCCGTTTCCGATCCTCGCCCTGGGGATCGAGGATGCCGCCCTGCCGCGGCTGGCCGCCACCGCCGAACGGCTGACCGCGCAGGGGGCCGAGGTCTTTCTGACCGGCGCCGATGTGGCGGGCGCTGTGCGCCTGCCCTCGGAACCCGGCCTTCACCCGCTGATCGCGCCGCTGGCGCTGATCGCCAGTTTCTATGCCTTCATCGAGGCGCTGGCATGGCGGCGCGGCTTCGATCCCGACCAGCCCCCGCACCTGCGCAAGGTGACGGAGACGGTCTGATGCGGCAGGTCATCGCGGGCGCTCGCATCTTCGACGGCGCAGGGTTTCTGGACGGCCGGGCGCTGGTGATCGAGGACGGCCGCATTGCCGCGATCCTGCCCGAGGCCAAGGCCGGCGCGGTCACCCATCGCATCGGCGGCATCCTCGCGCCCGGATTCGTCGATCTTCAGGTCAATGGCGGGGGCGGACTGATGGTGGATGGCGGCACGGATCTTGCCGCCCTGCGCGCGATCTGCGCCAGCCACCGCGACCTGGGCTGCGCGGGTATCCTGCCGACGCTGATAACCGACCGCCCCGAGGCCACCGCCGCCGTCATCGCCGCCGGGATCGAGGCCGCGCGCGCCGGGGTTCCCGGCTTTCTGGGTCTGCATCTGGAAGGTCCGCATCTGGACCCGCGCCGCAAGGGCGCCCATGACGCCGCGCTGATCCGGCCGATGCAGGACGACGATCTGGCGCGGTTGTGCGGGGCTGCGCGCGCCCTGCCCGCGCTGATGGTCACGCTGGCGCCCGAAAGCGTCAGCCCGCAACAGGTTGCGGCGCTTTCGGGCGCCGGAGCCATCGTCAGCCTTGGCCACAGCGATTGCGATCTTGACGCGGCCGGTGCCGCCTTTGCCGCGGGCGCGGCGTGCGCCACGCATCTTTTCAACGCGATGAGCCAGCTTGGCCACCGAAGCCCCGGCCTGGTCGGGGCGGTGCTGGCGGGCGATGCCCATGCCGGTCTGATCGCCGATGGCATCCATGTCCACCCCGCCGCGATGCGGGTGGCGCTGGCCGCGCGCGCCGAGGGTCTGTTCCTGGTCACCGACTGCATGGCCTTCGCGGGCACCGACGCTGCCGAAATGCGGCTGGGCGGACGGCGGATCCTGCGCCGGGACGGCCGGCTGACGCTGGAAGACGGCACCCTGGCCGGCGCCGATCTCAGCATGGACCGCGCCATCGCGACGCTGGTCGGACAGGCGGGCGCGGCGCCCGAACGCGCGCTGGCCATGGCCACCTCGATCCCCGCCGATCTGATCCGCGCGGGCGACAGGCTGGGCCGCATCGCCGCCGGGCGCGCCGCCGATCTGGTCCGGCTTGACGCGGCGCTGGCCCTTCGCGCGATCTGGCGCGACGGCGATTTCCACAACCCCCGCCCGGCGTCCGGAAGGACCGCGATCTAGAAAAAGGCCGCGACTGACCAAGCGCCCGCGCCGGCGATCCGCCGCGGCGCGGTCAGCCGCGGCGCCCCGCGGTGCTTTCCCGTGCGCGCAAGGCAAAACCCAGATCCAGGGCGTGACCGCGGGCCGGGCCGGTGCCGCCATGGCGCTGGCGGATCAGGTGCACCGCCATGCGGCCCATGCCATGCCGGTCGGTGGCGATCGAACTCAGCGGCGGCTGGGCGGCAGCCATCATCTCCAGATCGTTGAAACCGCAGATGCCCAGCCTGTCGGGAACCGGCAAATTGCGCCGCATCGCCTCGAACAGCACGCCAAGGGCAAGATCGTCATTGTTGCAAAGAACCGCGTCAGCCTCGGGGTGGCGGGCCAGCAAATCGGCCAGAAGCCGACAGCCGAGGCTGACCGAAGACGGTTCGGGCGTCGTCACCACGCGGTCCGGCCCGTCCCGACCGGCCAGGCGAATACCCTCGCGGAACCCCGCCAGCCGACGCTGGCTGCGCGGATCCATCTGCGCGCCCAGAAAGGCGGGCGCGCAGTAACCGCGATCCAGCAGATGCGCCGTGGCAGCGCGCGCGCCGTCGAAATGCGAAAGGCCCACGGCCAGGTCGATGGGCTGGGGTCCGATCTCCATGATCTGCACGACCGGGCAATTGGCCTCGGCCAGCAGCCGCCGCGCGGCGGGCGATTGCTCGTGCCCGGCAACGATCAGCCCCGAGGGCCGCTGCGACAGAAAGACCCGGATCAGCCGTTCTTCCGCCAGCGGCGAATAGCCGGTCGTGCCCAGCTGCACCGACAGCGTGCTGTCCGCGATTCCGTCATAGATGCCATGCAGAACATCGGAAAACACGTTGTTGGACACCGAGGGGATGAGCACCCCCACCACATCGGTCCGTCCCGAGGCCAGCGCGCGGGCGGCCGGGTCCGGAACATAGCCCAGATCGGCGATGGCGCGCGTGATTCGCTCTCTCGCCTCGGCCGAGACCTTTTCGGGACTGCGCAATGCGCGCGAGACGGTGATAGGGCTGACATTCGCCGCCACCGCCACTTCCGAAAGGGTCGTTTTTCGCGATTTCTCCATCATTTGGCAGATTACGCGGTTCCGTGGCGAAGAAAAGCGTCTTGACGGATGACAGCGCTGTCATGCACGATGGCCGCGAAGAGGGGAGGGCATCGGTCATGCAACAGCGTCCGGTTCTGGTCATGGGCATCTGCGGCGTGGGCAAATCCACCATTGCCGCGGCCATCGCCGAATCCCTGGACGGCCGGTTCATCGAGGCCGACAGCTACCACGATTCCGCCAGCGTCGCGCGGATGCGGGCCGGACTGCCGCTGACCGACGAGATGCGATGGGGCTGGCTGGACCGGCTGGGAGACGCCGTGGTTGCGGCGCAGAAGCGGGCCGTGCTGGCCTGTTCGGCCCTTGGGCGTGCGCATCGCGACCGGCTGCGGGCAAGGACCGGACCGCTGGACATCGTGTTCCTGCACGGCGACCGCGACATCATCGCCGCCCGGATGCAGGCGCGGCGCGACCATTACATGCCGGCAAGCCTGATCGACAGCCAGTTGGCCGCCTTGCAGCCACCTGATACCACGACCGAAAACGCGATCTGGATCGACGTGGCCAATCCGCCCGACCGGATCACCGAAATCGCGGTCGCCGCGCTGGCGGCCGTGACGACTGCCACAGGAGGAGAGAAAGAATGACCAACCTGACCCGCCGGACGCTTCTGGCCGCCACCGCCGTCATGGCCCTGGCCGCGCCCGCCCTTGCCGCCGAATACGAATTCAAGTTCCAGTCCTCGGACCCGGCCGGCAACCCGAATTTCGAGTTGCAGAAGACCTGGGTCGAGGATGTGGCCCAGAAATCGGATGGCAGGATCGCGATCGACCTGCTGCCGGTCGATTCGATCGTCGCCTATAACGAAACCCAGGACGCCATCGCGACCGGGATCATCGACGGCCACGTCACCGACCTCAGCTATTTCGCCGGCAAGGACCCGGCCTTCGGGCTGATGGGCAACCCGGTCGGCGCATGGTCCGATCCGCAGCAGATGCTGGATTTCGTCGCCAATGGCGGCGGCAAGGAGTTGCTGAACGAGATCGAAAACCCCTATGGCCTGCAATTCATCGGCGCCACCACGCCCGGCCTTGAAGCCTTTGTCAGCGCCAAGCCGCTGGACGGCGTGGACGACCTGAAGGGCCTGAAGATGCGCGCGCCCGAAGGGCTGGTGCAAGAGGTCTTTGCCGCGGCCGGGGCGGCCCCGGTGAACCTGCCGGGCTCCGAGGTCTTTACCTCGCTGGACAAGAATGTGATCGACGCCGCCGATTATTCGGTCTTTTCGACCAATCAGGCGCAGGGGCTGAACGACGTGGCGCCGCATCCGGTCTATCCGGGCTTCCATTCGCTGCCCCTGGTCGAAATTTCGATGAACAAGGCCAAGTGGGACGAACTGCCCGAGGATCTTCAGCAGGTGATGACGCAATCTGTCGCGGATTTTGCGCAGCGCCAGATCAAGGCGCTGGCCGAGGCGGACGAAAAGGCCGTCGCCGCCGCCAAGGAAGGCGGGAAGATCATGATTCACGACTGGTCCGACGAAGAACGCGCCAAGTTCCGCAAGATCGCGATGGGCGAGTGGGAAAAGGTGGCCTCGCAATCGCCCGCCGCGCAGAAGGTCTATGACACGCTGACCGCCTATCTGAACGAGAAGGGTCTGGTTCAGCAATAAGCGCCAGGGAGCGGGCGGCCATGCGTCGCCCGGTCCCGCAGCAGCGGAGGGCGAAGATGACCGAGCCGGAAGAGATCGTCCGAGAGGACCATCACGCGATTCCCGAAGCAGGCGCCTTCGGCCGCTGGATCGACCGCGTGGCGATCCTGCCCGCGCTTGGTCTGGTCGCCTCGATGCTGATCCTGATCCAGGAGGTGATCCTGCGCTATGTCTTCAATTCGCCGACCATCTGGGCACATGAGACGACGGTGTTCCTCTGCGCCACGGCCTTCGTCTTCGGCGGCATCCTCTGCGCCTCTCGCGACCGCCATATCCGCGTCGTTCTAATCTACGACATCCTGCCGCCGCGCATCCGGCGGCTGTTCGACATCGTCATCTCGACCGTCTGCGCGCTGTCGGCGGGTGCCTTTGCATGGGCGGCCTGGCAGATGGTCAAGCGCGCGGCATGGCGGCCAGATGGCAGCTTTCGCCTGGAAACCTCGGGCAGCGCGTGGAACCCGCCCTATCCGGGCATCCTGAAGATCCTGCTGATGATCGCGCTGGCCGTGATGGCCGTGCAATTCGTGATCCTCGCCGTGAATTACGCAAGGGCGCGCCGCTGATGGAGATTTTCGGTTCGCTGCAATCGATGGGCATCGAGGCCGGGACGGGCCTGCTGTTCGTGATGCTGCTGGCGCTTCTGGTGACGGGTATTCCGCTGGCCTTCGTGACGCTGCTGGTCACGCTGATCTTCGCGCTTGGCTGGTTCGGCCCGAACGTCGTGCCGCTGATCACCAGCCGGGTCTATTCCTTCGTCTCCAGCTTCGTCTTCGTGTCGGTGCCGATGTTCGTGCTGATGGCCGCGATCCTGGACCGCAGCGGCATCGCGCGCGATCTGTTCGACGCGATGCGCCTGATCGGGGGCCGTATCCGGGGCGGCGTCGCGGTGCAGACGATCTTCGTGGCCGTGATCCTGGCCGCCATGTCCGGCATCATCGGCGGCGAGATCGTGCTTCTGGGCCTGATCGCCCTGCCCCAGATGCTGCGACAGGGCTATGACCGCCGCCTGGCCATCGGCGTGGTCTGCGCCGGCGGCAGCCTGGGCACCATGGTTCCGCCCTCGATCGTGCTGATCATCTACGGGCTGACCGCGAATGTTTCGATCGGGGAATTGTTCACCGCGGCTTTCATCCCCGGCTTCATGCTGGCGCTGTTCTATGTGTCCTATGTGCTGGCCCGCGCCTACCTGACGCCGGGCGCCGTTCCCGATCCGGTCCGCGAACCTGTCCCGCTGGCCGAAAAGCTGCGGCTTCTGAAGGGGCTGTTCCTGCCCATCGTGGTGGTGATCATGGTGCTGGGCTCGATCTATGGCGGCATCGCCTCGGTCACCGAGGCCAGCGCGGTCGGCGTCGCCGGGGTCATGCTGTCCACGATGCTGCGCGGCGAATTCACCTGGTCGCTGCTGCGTGGCGCCGCCATGCAGACG